>JAESFT010000057.1_pt1 | contig 145944 bp, 136 predicted proteins | sample 9269451 | NCBI WGS metagenome assembly JAESFT01 (sample SAMN14502557, study PRJNA617106) | algae metagenome | isolation source: Scytonema hyalinum WJT4-NPBG1 and co-occurring heterotrophs from well... | place: USA: Mojave Desert, Joshua Tree National Park, California | collected 2006-05-25 | reverse complement strand
CATGGTGGGGATCAGAGCGGTGGGGTCGCCGGTCTCCCATTCCCGCCATTGTTCCTCGGTCGCGCCCGGCCACGGCTCCGCCTCCTCGGCAGCTCCAGAACCGGATGCGAACATACGGTCGATTCTACTGCCTTTGCCGATATTCGTCCAGAATCGTTCGCATTCGGGAACGTCCCCACGGGATCAGTCCAGGCAGAAGACGTTGCCCTCGGGGTCGGTGAGGACGAGGTGCCCGGCGTCCATCGGCGGGCCGGGCTCGACCCGCCGCACGCGCGACGCGCCCAGGGCGACGAGGCGGGCGCACTCGGCCTCCAGCGCCGCCATGCGCTCGGCGCCGTGCAGACCGGGGGCGGCGCGGACGTCGAGGTGCAGCCGGTGCCCGCGGGGCGGCGGCTCGGCCGTCCGCTGGAAGAACAGCCGGGGACCCCGGCCGTCCGGGTCCTCGATGGCCGACCGCTCCCCGCGCCGGTCCTCGGGGACGTTCATGCGGGCGAGGAAGTCGTCCCAGGCGGCGAGCGGGTCGGCGCCCTCGGGCAGGTCGACGCCGGGCGGGCCGGGGTGGACGTAGCCCAGGACGTCGCGCCAGAAGACGGACAGGGCGCGCGGGTCGCGGGCGTCGACGGTGATCTGGAGGTGGCGGCTCATCGCGGCTCCGTTCGTCGGGGAGGGGGCGGGCCCACCCTCCCAGCCGCAGCGGTCGGTCCCCGTCCGCCGGTCGGTCGCAACCCCCGCGCTCCGCACGGATCCGGCAGGATGTAGCGGCCGCCGCCGGTGGCGGGGGGCGATCGGGGACGGGACGAGATGGTGGCGGTGACGGGCTGGCGGCGGCGGGGCGGCGACGGGGCCGTCGCCGGGCTGGCGGCCGGGCGCCGCATCGCGCGGGAGCTGCGCGGCGGGCTGGACGGGCCGGGTGCGGTGGTGGCGGCGCGCGAGCTGCGGGTGCTGCTGGAGGCCGGCGGCGTCGGGCTGAGCGGCCTGCACGGCGACCCGGTGTGGGCGGGCGGCCCGGCCGACGGGGTCGACGCGCTGGTGGCGCGGGTGCTGCGCTCGGACGCGCGGGCCTCCCGGGGCGACGTGGCGGCGCTGCCGGTGCACTGCCGCGGGGAGCTGGTGGGGGTGCTGGTCGTGGCGGGGGACGTGCCGACGGGCGCCGCGCGGGAGGCGGCCGCGTGGGTGGGCGACGCGCTGGACACCGCGCGGCTGGAGGAGTCGGCGGCCGCGGCCGTGCAGGCCGAGCTGCGGGCGCTGCGGGCGGAGATCTCGCCGCACTTCGTCTACAACAGCCTGACGGTGATCGCGTCGTTCGTGCGGTCCGACCCCGAGCGCGCCCGCGACCTCATGCTCGACTTCGCCGCCTACACCCGCCACAGCCTGGCCCGGCACGGCGAGTACACGACGGTGGCGGGGGAGTTCGCCGCGATCGAGGCCTACCTGGCGCTGGCCCGGGCGGTGCTGGGGGAGCGGCTGCGGGTGCAGGTGCGGATCGCCCCGGAGATCCTGCCCGTCGCGCTGCCCTACCTGGCGCTGCAGCCGCTGGTGGAGAACGCGGTGCGGCACGGGGTGGAGCTCGGTTCCGGCGGGCTGGTGCAGGTCAGCGGCGAGGCGCAGGGCGCCGAGTGCGTGATCAGCGTCGAGGACGACGGCCCGGGCATGAAGCCCGAGCACGCCGCGGACGTCCTCGCGGGCCGCGCGGGCGGGCTGGGGCTGTCCAACGTCGACCGGCGGCTGCGCACGGTGTTCGGCCCGGCCTACGGGCTGGTGGTGGAGACCGCGCCGGGCGCCGGCACGCGCGTCGCGCTGCGCGTGCCGCGGTTCCAGCCGGGGGTGAGCGCCCAGTGACGGCGGCCGGGGCCGGGCTGCGCGCGCTCGCCGTCGACGACGTCGCCCCCGCGCTCGACGAGATGCGGCGGCTGCTGGAGGAGTCGCCCGGGGTGGGGGAGGTGGAGACGGCCGCCGACGCGCTCACCGCGCTGCGGGCGATCCAGGCCCGCCCGTTCGACGTCGTGTTCCTCGACGTGTCGATGCCCGCGATGGACGGCATGGAGCTGGCGTCGCTGCTCGCGCGGATGACCGACCCCCCGGTCGTCGTGTTCGTCACCGCCTTCGAGGAGCACGCGGCGTCGGCCTACGCGATCGGGGCGGTGGACTACCTGCTCAAACCGGTCGGGCCCGAGCGGCTGTCCGCGGCGCTGGACCGGGTGCGCCGGTTCACCGCGCCCCCGCCGACCACCCCGTCCGCGGCCGCCGTCGACGCCCTGGCCGCGGTGCCGGTGGAGCTGGGCGGGCGCACGCGGTACGTGCGGCGCGGCGACGTCCGGTTCGTCGAGGCCCACGGCGACTACGTCCGGCTGCACGCCCCCAGCGGCGCCCACCTGGTGCGCATCCCGATCTCCCGGCTGGAGGAGCACTGGAGCCACGCGGGGTTCGTGCGGGTGCACCGCAGCTTCCTGCTCGCGGTGCCCGCGGTGCGGGAGCTGCGCAGCGACGTCACCGGGGGGCTGCTCGCGCACACCGACGTCGGCGACGTCCCGGTGAGCCGCCGGCACGCCCGGGAGCTGCGCGAGCTGCTGCTGGAGGCGGCCACCCGCGGGGACTTCGAGAGCGGGGCCCGATGAGCGCGGGGGCGCGGTGAACCGGGCGCGGCGCGTCGCCGTCGCCAGCCCGCAGACCCGGCTCGCGATCGCCCGGCGCGCGCCGGGCGTGCGGGCCGACCCCCCGCACCTGGCGCCGGGCGACCTGGCCCGCGCCCGCCGCATCCACCGGGTGCAGCTGCGCCGGGCGGCGGTGGCGCTGGCCTGGCTGGCGGCGACCGTCGTCGGGCTGCCGGTGCTGCTCGACGCCCTGCCCGGCCTCGACGCCGTGCGGCTGCTCGGCGTGCCGGTGTCCTGGCTGGCGGTGGCGGTGCTGCCCTACGCCGCGCTCACCGTCCTGGCGTTCTGGCACCTGTGGCGCGCGGAGCGGGCCGAGCGGGGGCGCGACGCGCGGTGGTGATCGCGGCGATGCTGGCCGTCGTGCTGGCGACCCTGCTCATCGGCGCGCGGGGCGTGGCCGCGATGCGCAGCACGTCGGACTTCCTGGTGGCGTCGCGGCGGATCTCGCCGGCGCTGAACGCGGCGGCGGTGTCGGGGGAGTACCTGTCGGCGGCGTCGTTCCTCGGGGTGGCCGGGCTCGTCGTCAAGGACGGGGTCGGCGCCCTGTGGTACCCCGTCGGGTTCACCGCGGGCTACCTCGCGATGCTCGTGCTGGTCGCCGCGCCGATGCGCCGCACGGGGGCGCTGACCGTCCCCGACTTCGCCGAGGCCCGGTTGGGCTCGCCCGCGCTGCGCCGGTTCTGCGCGGTGGTCGTGCTGGTGATCGCGACGCTGTACCTGGTGCCGCAGTTCAAGGCGGCCGGGCAGGTGCTCGCCGTGGTGGCCGGCACGCCCTACTGGGTCGGCGTCGTCGTGGCCGGGGCGGCGGTGAGCGTCACGCTCGCGCTCGGGGGGATGCGGGCGGCGACCTACGTGCAGGCGTTCCAGTTCGGGCTCAAGCTCGTGCTGTTCGTCGTGCCCGCGGTGTGGCTGGTGCTCGCGGTCGGCGCCGACACCCGCGCCGCCGCGCTGGCGCCCGTCGAGTTCACGGTGTTCGGCCGCGAGACGCCCGTGGACTTCCGGCTCGACACCGAGCTGGTGCTCACCGAGCCCACGTCCGTGGTCGTGGACGGGGAGCCGCGCGCGCTCGCCCCCGGCTCCTACTCCGCGGCGGCCGGCTCCACGTGGGTGTTCCCCGCCGGGGCCGACGTGCCCGACCTCGACGGCGCCCTCGCCCCCGGCGGGGAGAGCTGGGCGCGCCCCCTGCTCGACCCCGGCGGCTCCGGGTTCCCCGTGCTCGCGACGCTGTCGGTGCTGGTCGCGACGGTGCTGGGCACGATGGGCCTGCCGCACATCATCGTGCGCTTCCACACCAGCGCCGACGGCCGCGGCGCCCGCCGCACGGCCGCGATCACCGTGGGCCTGCTCAGCGCGTTCTACCTGTTCCCCGCGGTCTACGGCGTGCTGGGCGCGGTGCTGCTGCCCGAGCTGTACCTCTCCGGCGGCACCGACACCGTGGTCGTCGAGCTGCCCGCCCGGGTCGACCCCGGCCCGGTCGGGGCGCTGTTCACCGCCCTGCTGACCGCGGGGGCGTTCGCCGCGTTCCTCGCCACGTCGCTGGGCCTGCTGCTGGCGCTGTCCGGCGCGGTCAGCCACGACCTGCTGCCCGGCGGCAGCGTGCGCCGGCTGCGGGTGACGACCCTGGGCGCGGCCGCGCTCGTCGTCGCGCTGGCGCTGCCGGCCGTGCACCTCGACGTCGGCGTGCTGGTCACCTCGGCCTTCGGGGTGGCCGCCTCGACGTTCTGCCCGCTGCTCGTGCTGGGGATCTGGTGGGCCGGGCTCACCGCGCGCGGCGCCGCGGTCGGCATGGTCGTCGGGTTCGTCGCCTCCGCCGGCGTCACCGGCGTGAACCTGTTCCTCGCGCCCCCGCCCGGGCTCGGGCAGGTGCTGCTCGGCCAGCCCGCGCTGTGGTCGGTGCCCCTGGCCTTCGCGACGATGGTGGCGGTCTCCCTGCGCGGGCGGCCGCCGGCGTGGGCCACGGCGGCGATGCTGCGGCTGCACCTCGACGAGTCGGGCCCGAGATCCTGACGTGATCTGCGCCACCGCTCGTCGCGCTCGTCGACCGCTCGTCGACCGTTCGTCGCGCCACCGGATGGGGTGTCGCGGGCCACTTCCGGACTCGGCACCGGTGCACTTTCCTGTCGCCACGAGAGGCCCCGACCACTGCGAGGAGGCAGGTGTGTCCACAGATCCCAGCGCCGGGAGCAGTGCGCGCCCCGCGACGGATGCGCGCGACTGGCAGGCCGTGCAGGCCGAGCCGGACTTCCAGGAGCTGCGCCGGCGCCTGCGGAACTTCGTGTTCCCGGTGACCGGCCTGTTCCTGGCCTGGTACCTGCTGTACGTCCTGCTGGCCACCTTCGCGCCCGCGTTCATGGGCACGCCGGTGATCGGCAACATCAACGTCGGCCTGATCTTCGGGCTGCTGCAGTTCGTCTCCACGTTCGCCATCACCGCCTGGTACGTCCGGTTCGCCGACAAGCGGTTCGACCCGCTGGCCACCACCGTGCGCGGGCAGATCGAGGGGCAGAAGTGAACGTCCTCGCCCAGGCCTCGACGGTCGCGAACAGCAACCCGGCCCTCAACATCACGGTCTTCGCGATCTTCGTCGTCGCGACCCTCGCCGTCGTCGTCTACGTCAGCCGCCGCGCCACGTCGGGCGCCTCGGACTTCTACACCGCGGGCGGCGGCTTCTCCGGCCCGCAGAACGGCGTCGCCATCTCCGGCGACTACCTCTCGGCCGCGTCGTTCCTCGGCATCGCCGGCGCCATCGCGCTGAACGGCTACGACGGCTTCCTGTACTCCATCGGCTTCCTCGTGGCCTGGCTCGTGGCGCTGCTGCTCGTCGCGGAGCTGCTGCGCAACACCGGCCGCTTCACGATGGGCGACGTGCTGGCGTTCCGGATGCGCCAGCGTCCGGTCCGCGCGGCGGCGGCGACCTCGACGCTCGCCGTGTCGTTCTTCTACCTGCTCGCCCAGATGGCCGGCGCCGGCGGCCTGGTGGCGCTGCTGCTCGACATCCAGGACCGCGGGCAGCAGGGCATCGTCATCGCCATCGTCGGCGCGATCATGGTCGCCTACGTGCTCATCGGCGGCATGCGCGGCACGACCTGGGTGCAGATCATCAAGGCGGTGCTGCTCATCGCCGGCGCCGGCATCATCACCGTCTGGGTGCTCGTGCTCTACGGGTTCAACCTCTCCGCGCTGCTCGGCGACGCCGTCGCACGCGGCGGCGAGGCCGGTCAGGCGCTGCTCGCGCCGGGCAAGCAGTACGGCACGAGCAACCTGACCCGCATCGACTTCATCTCCCTGGCCCTGGCCCTGGTGCTCGGCACCGCCGGCCTGCCGCACATCCTGATGCGCTTCTACACCGTGCCCACGGCCAAGGAGGCCCGCCGCTCGGTGGTCTGGGCCATCTGGCTGATCGGCCTGTTCTACCTGTTCACGCTGGTCCTGGGCTACGGCGCCGGTGCCATCGTCGGCCCGGAGACCATCCGGGCCGCACCCGGCGGGGCCAACTCCGCCGCGCCGCTGCTGGCCGCGGAGCTGGGCGGGCCGATCCTGCTCGGCATCATCGCCGCGGTCGCGTTCGCCACGATCCTCGCGGTCGTCGCGGGCCTCACGATCACCGCGTCGGCGTCGTTCGCCCACGACATCTACGCCAACGTGATCAAGAGCGGGCAGGAGGTGAACGGCGAGCAGGAGGTCCGGGTCGCCCGCATCGCCGCCGTCGTCATCGGCATCGTGGCGATCCTCGGCGGGATCCTGGCCAACGGCCAGAACATCGCCTTCCTCGTGGCGCTCGCCTTCGCCGTCGCGGCGTCGGCGAACCTGCCGACGATCCTGTACTCGCTGTTCTGGAAGCGGTTCAACACCACGGGCGCGCTGTGCAGCATCTACGGCGGTCTGGCGATCTGCATCCTGCTGATCATCTTCTCGCCGGTCGTGTCGGGCAAGCCGGTCAACCCGGCCACCGGCCTGAGCCCGTCGATGCTGCAGGGCGTCGACTTCAGCTGGTTCCCGCTGGACAACCCGGGCATCGTGTCGATCCCGCTGTCGTTCCTGCTCGGCTACCTGGGCACCGTGCTCAGCAAGGACGACAACGACCCGAACAAGGTCGCCGAGATGGAGGTCCGCTCGCTGACCGGTGTCGGGGCCGAGAAGGCCGTGGCGCACTAGCGCCGCGACGACGCACGACGGCGCCCCCGCCCACCCGGCGGGGGCGCCGTCGCGTTCCCGCCCGCCCCGCGCTCTACCGTGCTCGGGTACCGCGACGCCCGAGGGGACCGGATGAGGATCACGGAGTTCGACACCGCCGCCGACGCGCGGGAGGTGCTGCTCGGCGTCTGCTCGGCCCCGCGCTGGGCCGACGCGGTGGCCGCCGGGCGGCCCTACGGCTCGCTCGACGCGTTGCAGGCCGCCGCCCGCGCCGCGCTGACCGACGTCGACCTCGACGCCGCGCTGGCCGGCCACCCCCGCATCGGGGACCGGGTCGGGGGCCGGTCGGGCCGGGAGCAGGCCGCCGTCGCCGCCGCGTCCGACGACGTGCGGGCGGCGCTCGCGCAGGGCAACCGGGCCTACGAGGACCGCTTCGGCCGGGTCTACCTGGTCTGCGCCTCCGGGCGCTCCGCGGAGGACCTGCTCGCGACGCTGCGGCGGCGCCTGGGCAACGACCCGGTGACCGAGCGGGCCGAGGCCCTCGACGAGCTGGCCGCGATCAACGCCCTGCGGCTGGCCGCGCTGTTCGCCGCGACCCTGTCGACCCACGTGCTCGACGCGGCGCTGGGCCGCCCGGCCGCGGGCGTCCCGGTGCGGTTGGAGCGCGCAGGGGAGGTGCTCGCGCAGGAGGTGACCGACGCCGACGGGCGCGTCCGCGAGCTCGGCGCGCTGGAGCCCGGGACCCACCACCTCGTCTTCGACACCGGCGCGTACTTCGCCGCGTCGGGGCGGGAGGGCTTCTACCCGGAGGTGACCGTCGCGTTCACCGCCGGTGACGGGCACCACCACGTGCCGCTGCTGCTGTCCCCGTTCCACTACTCGACCTACCGCGGGAGCTGAGCCATGGGCGTCGTCCTGGGCCCCAACCAGTGGGGCAAGGCGGAGAACCGCCTGGTCCGCATCGTGCGCGACACCGCCCGCCACGAGATCCGCGACCTGACCGTGTCCACCGCGCTGCGCGGGGAGATGACCGCCGCGCACCTCCACGGCGACCAGTCGGCCGTGCTGCCCACCGACACGCAGAAGAACACCTGCTACGCCTACGCCCGCAGCCGCGGGGTCGGGGCGGTCGAGGACTACGCGCTGGCGCTGGCCCGGCACTTCGTCGACGACGTCGAGCCGGTCACCGGCGCCCGCGTCGCGGTCGACGAGCACGCCTGGGACCGCGCGCCGGTCGGCCCGGACGGGCACGACCACACCTTCGTCCGCCGGGGCACCGAGGTGCGCACCGCGGTGGTCGAGGTGGACGGGTCCGGCGAGCGCGTGGTGTCCGGGCTGCGCGACCTCGTGCTGCTCAAGTCGACCGGCTCGGAGTTCGCCGGGTTCCTCGTCGACGACTACACGACGCTGCAGCCGACCCACGACCGGATCATGTCCACGTCGCTGGACGTGCGGTGGACCTGGTCGGGTACGGACGTCGACTGGGACGCGACGTGGGCCTCCGTGCGGCGGCTGCTGGTGGAGCGGTTCGCGACCGTGCACTCGAAGGCCCTGCAGCAGACGCTGTGGGAGATGGGGCGCGCCGTCCTGGAGGCCCACGACGGCATCGCCGAGCTCGCGCTGACCGCGCCCAACCGGCACCACTTCCTCGTCGACCTCGCCCCGTTCGGCCTGGACAACCCCGGCGAGGTCTTCTACGCCGCCGACCGCCCCTACGGCCTCATCGAGGCGGTCGTGACGCGGGAGTAGGCGCGGGGGCCGGGCGGGGCGGGGCCGGTGGGCGGGCCGGGGCTGGGGGCGGACTTCCGCCGGCTGTGGTCGGCCGGCGCCGTCTCGCACCTCGGGGACGGCATGCACCTCGCGGCGCTGCCGCTGCTGGCCGCGACGCTGACCCGCGACCCGGTGCAGGTGGCGGTGGTCGTCGCGGCGGGCTGGGTGCCGTGGCTGCTGCTCGGGCCGGTCAGCGGAGCCCTCGCCGACCGGTGGGACCGGCTGCGGACCATGGTCGTCGCGGACGGGATCCGGTGCGCCGTGCTGATCGCGGTCGCCGTCGCCATGTGGACGCGGACGGTGTCGGTCGGCGTCCTCGTCGCCGCCGCGTTCCTGCTGGGCGCGGCGCAGACGTCGTTCGACAGCGCCGGGCAGGCGGTGCTCCCGGCGGTCGTGGGCCGCGACGCCGCGCGGCTGACGCGCGCGAACAGCCGGACCGCGGCGGCGCAGACGGTCGGCAGGGAGCTGGCCGGCCCTCCGCTGGGCGGAGCGCTGTTCGCGGTGGCGCCGGTGCTGCCCGTCCTGCTCAATGCGCTGTCGTTCCTGCTCAGCGCCGGGCTGGTGCGCCGGATCCGGCGGCCCGCCCGGCCGGTGCCGCCACCGGGGCCGGGGGGCGCCCGCGGGCTCCGCACCGAGGTGGCCGAGGGGGTGCGGTGGCTGCTCGGGAACCGGGTGGTGCTGGCGATGGTGGTCGTGGTCGGGCTGAGCAACGCGGCGTGGCTGTGCGCGGAGTCGGTGCTCGTGCTGTTCGCCCAGGACCGGCTGGGGCTCGACGGGTGGTGGTTCGGGGTGCTGCTCGCCGCGCCCGCGGTCGGGGCGCTGCCGGGGGCGGCGCTGGCCGGGGTGGTGGCGCGGCGGGTGCCGGTCGGCCGGGTCCTGGTGGGCGGGGTGCTCGGGCAGGCCGGCGTGCTGGGCGGGATCGGGGTGGCGACGGATCCGCTCGTCGTGGCCGGGCTGCTCGCCGTCGGCGGGCTGCTGATCACGACGTGGAACGTCGTCCAGGCCGCGCAGCGGCAGCTGATCGTGCCGGACGCGGTGGTGGGCCGGGTGGTCGCCTCTGGGCGCGTGGTCGCCTACGGAGCGGCGCCGGTCGGGGCGCTGCTCGGCGGCCTGGTCGCCCAGCGGGGCGGGGTCGCGGCCCCGTTCCCGGTCGCCTGCGCGATCATGGTCGTCGCCGCCCTCGTGGCGGCCCGGCACCTGGGCTCCGCCGCCGTCGCGCGCGCCCGGGCGGAGGCGGCCGGCCCGCCCGCCGGCTGACCCCGCGGCCGGCCCGCTGCGCGGGGATCAGCCCGTCGGCGGCTCGTCGCGCCCGGACTCCTCGGCCTCGTCGGCCTCCTCCTTCGTGCGGTGCACGGCGCCGTCGGCGTGGTCCGGCGGGCCGTAGACGGTGTAGAGCACCAGCGGCGTCGGGCCGGTGTTGACGAAGTTGTGGCGGGCGCCGGCGGGGACGACGACGAGGTCGCCCGGCTCCACGGCCCTCGTCTCGCCGTCGACGCGGGCCTCCCCGGTCCCGGACACGAAGGTCAGGATCTGGTCGATGTGCTCGTGCACCTCCTCCCCGATCTCACCGTCCACGGGGATGGTCATGATCACGAGCTGGCTGTGCGCCCCGGTCCAGAGCACACGCCGGAAATCGGCGCTCTGGGAGGCGACGGTGGCGATCGTGTAGTGGTGCACGGGCGCCATGATGCCGAGCGCGGGCCCGGGCAGCACGGCGGGGGCGCCTCACCGGTCGTCGACGGCCACCCCGTGGCGCACGGCCAGCCCGGCGAGGCCGTCGTCGTAGCCCTGGCCCACCGCCCGGACCCGCCACGCGCCGTCGCGCCGGTAGACCTCGGCCAGCAGGAGCGTGCGCTCGGTCGTGGCGGCGTCCAGCGTCGCGGTGGCCGCGGTGGCGGTGGCCCCGTCGACGCTGACGGTGACCGCCCCGACGTCGCCGAACACCGCGTCGCCGTCCACGGCCGCGGCGACGACGACCTTCCGGTGCTCCTCGCCCAGCAGGCCGAGGTCGATGCGGACGCTCTGCTCGCTGTCGCCGTCGACCGACAGCGCGACGGCGCCGTGCTCGCTGAGCGGGGCGTTGTAGAACACGAGGTCCTCGTCGGCGACCACGCGGTCGTCGGCGTCGACGAGCAGGGCGACCACGTCGATGTCGACGCCGGTGCCGGTGCCGGTGGCCAGGGCGTCCGCGCGCCAGGCGACGTTGACGGTCCACACGGGCTCGTCGGGCAGGTCGACGACCGCGCCGCGGGTGAGGACCGGCACGCCCGCCCCGGGGGCGTCGGAGCGGTGCCGCCCCACGTACACGGGCTCCGCGGGCTGCGGGCTGGGGGCCGGCAGCGTGATCCCGAGGGCGACGGCCCCGGTGTGCACGGGCAGCTGCGCCTCGCGGATCCGGGGCAGCCGGCGGTCGGTCTCCCCGCCGGCCATGAGGACCACGTCGGTGACGCTCGCGCTGAGGTTGACCGCGGCCGCGCCGCCGAGCGCGCCCACCTCCGTGCGCACCGCGGCCGCCTGGGCGTGCGTGCCGCCCAGGACGAGCACGCGCCGCCCGCGCAGCGGCCCGGCGGGGGCGCTGCGCCGGGGCCGGGCCGCCCGCGCCGCCGGCCGGGCCGGCCCGACGGGTTCACCGGGCGCCACGTCGTCGAGCAGCGCGAGCAGCGCGGTCTCGTCGAGGACGGGCACGCCCTCGGCGCGGGCGCGCTGCGCCTTGCGGGTGCCCGTGGCGGCGTCGTTGGTGACCAGCGCGCTCGTGACCCGGCTGACGGAGTTCCCGACGTCGAGCCCGGCGGCGACCAGCCGCTCGTGCAGGCGCGGGCGGGGCTCGCGGGTGGGCCCGGTGACGACCAGCCGCATGCCCTGGACCAGCGGCGCCCCGGGGGTCCAGCGCCCGGGGTTGCGCCACGGGCTCGGCCGGGCCACCGCCCGCGCCGGCCAGCGCGGGGTGCCCCGGCCGTCCGCGTCGACCAGCGGCAGCGGCAGCCCGAGCCGGGCGGCCAGCAGCAGGCTGTGGGTCAGCACCCGGGCCAGCACCGCCACGTCGTCGTCGGCCTCGTGCGCCCGCTCCTGCGGCACGCCCCAGTAGTCCGCGAGGGTGCCGAGCCGGTGGTCGGGCACGTCCAGGCCGAGGCGGCGGCTCAGGGCGAGCGTGCACAGCCGCTGCCGCACCGGCAGCGCGACGCCGGCCCGGTCGGCCTCGGCGGCGAGGAAGCGGTGGTCGAACGCGGCGTTGTGGGCGACGAGGACGCGGCCGTCGAGCACCTCCCGCAGCTGCGGGGCGATCTCGGCGAAGCGGGGCGCGCCGGCCAGGCGCTCCCGGGTCAGCCCGTGGACGTGCACCGGCCCGGGGTCGCAGTCGGCGTTGACCAGCGAGGCGAACCGCGGCCCCGCGGGCCGCCCGGCGGCGTCGAGCGCGAGCGCCGCCACGCTGAGCACCCGGTGGCTGCCCGCGTGCAGGCCCGAGGTCTCCACGTCCACCACCGCCCACGCGCGGTCGGTGTCGAGCGGGTGGTCGATCGGGTGGTCGAGCGGGCGGGCGGTCTCGGCGGTCGGCACGGCGGCGGGTCACCTCGCGGCTCGGCGCGCGGCGGCGCGCCCGGGGACGGGGAGCGGCGGCACCGGGCCGCCGAGGACGTGATCGCCGCCCGTCGCCGGTCCGTTACGGGACGGGGCCGACCGGCTGCGGGGCGGGGCCGCGCAGGGCGGGGGAGAAGGTGGTGAGGAACCGGTCGCGGAAGGCCTCCATCGGCCAGACCGGGGCCTGCGGGCCCGGGCGCATCCCCGGCTCCCAGCCCCAGCCCGCGACGCGGTCCAGGACGTCCCGGTCGCGGGTGATCACGCTGACCGGCACGTCGCGGCCCGCGCCCTCGCCGGTGAGGAAGGCCGCGGGCTGGTGGTCGCCCAGGGCCAGCACGACCAGGTCGTCGTCGCCGTGGGTCTCGACGTACGAGACCAGCGTGGACAGCGAGTACTCCAGCGTCGCCCCGTAGCCCGCGCGCATGGCGTCGGGGTCCTCGCGCGCGGCGGCGTGGTCGCCGGCCGGCATGGTGTCGTACACCGCGCCGTCGCCGACCTCGTCCCAGCCGACCAGCCGCGGGACGTGCGCCCAGGGCCAGTGGCTCGTGACCAGCGGGATCTCGGCCATGATCGGGCCGCGCCCGGCCCGGTCGCGCTCGAGGCGCTCGAACGCGGCCAGGGTGAACTGGTCGGGGGTCTGGAACCCGGCGAAGTGCGCGGACCGGTTGCCCAGCGACGCGGCGTCGTGGACGCGGTCGATGCCGTAGAAGCCCGACGCGGGCCACGGGCCCTCGTTGCTCGGCATCACCGCGACGGTCTCCCACCCCGCCCGGCGGAACGCGCCGGTCAGGGTGGTGCGCTCGCCGGCGACGAGGGTCTCGTAGCTGTGCTGGTGGGTGACGCGCACGCCGGACAGCAGGGTGGCGTGGGCCAGCCAGCTGCCCCCGCCGGTCACCGAGGAGGTGAGGAAGCCGCTGCGCGCGCCGTAGCCGGCCCCGGCCAGGCGGCGGGTGCCGTCGTCGAGGACCCGCCCCACCCCGGGGGCGAGGGTCGGGTCGGTGAGCGCGGAGCGCCCGTAGCTCTCCACGAACACGACGACCACGTCCTTGCCGGCCAGCGCGGTGAGCAGCTGCGAGCCGGGCACGTCGCGGAACGCGTCGGTGTGCGCCTGCTCGGTGAAGGCGCGCTGGTCGGCCAGGCTGACCGGGACCTGCCCCGCCACGCGCACCGCCAGCGAGGCCGCGCTGCGCGAGGCGACCGGCACGGGCGCGACGACCTGCGCCCCGACCGCCGCGCACGCGGTCCAGGCCACGCCGAGGACCACGAGCCCCCGCACCGTCGCGCCCCGCCGGTGGGCGGCCAGGTCGGCCAGCCGGGCCGCGGTCAGCGCGAGCAGCACCGCGAGCGCGACGACCAGCGCGCCGCCCGCGACGGCGAGCCCGGCCGTCCCCGCGGCGCCGGTCGGACCGGCGACCACCGTGAGCCCGCCGACGACCTGGCCCCAGTCGAACAGCGGGTCGAACGGGCGGCCGGCGACGGCGAGGAACCCCATGTCCAGCGCCCGCAGCAGGGTGAGCACGGCCAGGCCGACCCCCAGGAGCAGCGCGGTGGCGCGGCGGGCCCGGCCGGGCAGGACCAGCAGCAGCGCGGCCGCCGCGATGCCCTCGACCGGGATCCGCAGGAGCGCGGCCGGGGTGAGCTGGTCGGCCTGGGCGGGTGCGACCAGGACCAGGAACAGCAGCAGCGCCCCCGCGACGAGCGCGGCGCGGTGCAGGGCCCGGCGCGGGCGCGCGGCGCGGGCGGGCTCGGCGACGAGCACGGCGACCTCCCCCCGGGGCCGTGGACGGCCCCGTCTGGGGGAGCACACGGCGGCCCGGCGGGGGCCGTTCGACCGCCCGTCCCCGGCGCGGCGAGCGGTCGGGCTCCCGCGACGACCGGCCCGGGCCCACCGCCCGCGGACGGCTCTGCCCTACCGCCCGCGGACGGCCAGGGCCAGGAGCAGGTCGACGCGGTCGCGCAGCGTCCCGAGGTCGCGGCCGGTGAGCTCCTCCACGCGGGCGATGCGGTAGCGCACGCTGTTGACGTGCAGGTGCAGGCGGGCGGCGGTGCGGCTCCAGGACCCGTCGCAGTCGAGGAACGCCTCCAGGGTGGCCAGCAGGCCCGTGCCGGCGCGCGCGTCGTGGACGAGCACCGGGCGCAGAGCCCGGTCGGAGAAGGCGCGCCGCACGTGCTCGGGCACCGCTGCGAGCAGCCCGACGTGCGAGGTGACCTCCGTGGCGGTGACGACGGCGACGCGCTCGGCGCGGTCCGCGGCCAGCCCGCAGGCGTTGCGGGCCTCCTGCAGGGCCCCGGCCAGGGCGTCGAGGTCCGCGGGCGGCCCGACCCCGACGGCCAGCCCGGGGCCCGGGCGGTCGCGGTCCGGGGGCAGGCCGGGCGCCAGGCGCCGCAGCGCGGCGAGGAGGTCGGCGACGCCGGGGCCGTCGGGGAGCAGGGCGACGGCCGCGTCCTCGTGCACCGCCACCGCGCCCGGGCCGCCGAGGGCGTCGGCGAGCACGGCGCGGGCCGTCCCGCTGCCGTGCGGGGGCGCCGCCCGCGCCACGACGACGACCAGCGGCGCGGCGGTGTCCAGCCCGGCGCGGCGCAGCAGCGCCGCGGTCTCCGACCGGGGTCCGCCCGAGGCCAGCAGGGCCACCGCGTCGTCGGCGATGCCCAGCACCGCGCGGCGCCCCTCGGCGCGGCGGGTGCGGTCCAGCGCGGCGAAGGCGCACAGGTCCGCGGCGGCGTCGGCGGGGTCCTCGCCGCCGGGCGCCCCGGCCGCCGCGGTGTCGACGGCGACGCACCAGCTGGTCAGCCGGGGCTCCGCGGGCCGGCCGACGGGCGCCAGCAGCCGCCCCGCGCCGGTGCGCCCGCCGCCGAGGAACGCGGCCACGACGGCGTCCAGCTCGTCGGGCGGGAGCGGGGGACCGGCGACGACGCGGCCGCTCGCGGTGAGCACCCGCCCGGTGGACCCGGCCTCGGCCGACACCCGGGCGACCAGCTCGTCGAGGCCCAGGCCGCCCGCGACGGCGGCCAGCAGGCGCCGCTGGCGCCCCAGCGAGGTCGCGAGCCGGTCGCCCCGCGCCGCGCTCACCCGCCCGACGACCAGCCCGGTGACCGCCCCGAACGCCACCTCCTCGGGCACCGCGAGCAGCGGCACCCCGTGGCGGCGGCAGGCGTCGACCACGTCGTCGGGCACGTCGTGGAACACCGCCTCGCCGGCCGCCAGGGCCGCCGCGCCGGACCGGGCCAGGGCGGCGACGAACACCTCGCTGTCGGCCGGCCCGGTGCGCCACACCAGCCCGCTGACCACCAGGTCCCCGGGCGACAGGTAGCGGCCGGGGTCGAGCAGGTCGGTGGTGCACACCCCGCGCAGCGGGCGGTCCAGCGCGTCGTCGTCGCCGTGCAGCAGCCGCAGCCGCAGCTCCGGTCGGGCGAGCAGGTCGCGCAGGCGCACTGGAGGAACCTACAAGCGCCGGAGCCGGTCCGGCCACCGATTCGTCACACCGGCGACTTCTGGGCGGGACCCGGGCGCGCTCTACTTCCCCCATGGACTTCCTGGCGCCGACCTCGCTCGCCGAGGCGCTCGCGGCCAAGGCCGAGCAGCCGGACGCCGTGCCCGTCGCCGGCGGCACCGACGTCATGGTCGAGATCAACTTCGACCGGCGCCGCCCGCCGGCGCTGCTCGACCTGACCCGGATCGCCGAGCTGCGCGAGTGGGGGCACGTCGACGGCCGGGTGCGGCTGGGCGCGGGCGTCACCTACGCCCGGGTGATCGACGAGCTGGGCGGTGAGCTGCCCGGGCTGGCGATGGCGGCGCGGACGGTCGGGTCCCCGCAGATCCGCAACCGCGGCACCGTCGGCGGCAACCTGGGCTCGGCCTCGCCGGCCGGGGACAGCCACCCCGCGCTGCTCGCGGCGGACACCGACGTCGAGGTCGCCTCGGTGCGCGGCGTGCGGACCGTGCCGGTGCAGGAGTTCTTCACCGGCGTCAAGCGCAGCGCGCTGGCCCCCGACGAGCTGATCACCGCCGTGCTCGTCACGCCCCCGGCGGGCCCGCAGCAGTACTCGAAGATCGGCACCCGCAACGCGATGGTGATCGCGGTGGCCGCGTTCGGGATCGCGCTGCACCCCGACACCCGCACCGTCGGCACCGGGATCGGCTCGGCCGCGCCCACCCCGCGCCGGGCGCCGGAGGCCGGCGCCTTCCTGGCCGGCGAGCTGGACGCCGCCGGGCTGTGGGACTCCCGCGCCGAGCTGCCCGAGGCCCTGGCCGTGGAGTTCGGCCGCCGGGTGCGCGACGCCGCGTCCCCGATCGACGACGTGCGCGGCACCGCCGCGTACCGCCGCCACACCCTGTCGGTGATGGCCCGCCGCGCCGCGGTGTGGACCTGGGACGAGTACCGGAGCGCCGCATGAGGATCGAGCTGACCGTCAACGGCGCCCGCCACGAGGTGGACGACGTCTGGGAGGGCGAGAGCCTGCTCTACGCCCTGCGCGAGCGCATGGGGCTGCCCGGGTCGAAGAACGCCTGCGAGCAGGGCGAGTGCGGCTCGTGCACCGTCTACCTCGACGGGCTGCCGGTGTGCGCGTGCCTGGTCGCGGCGGGCCAGGCCCACGGGCGCGAGGTCACCACCGTGGAGGGGCTCGCCCGCGACGGCGAGCTCGACCGCGTCCAGCGCGCGTTCGTGGAGTGCGGCGCCGTGCAGTGCGGGTTCTGCACGCCCGGCCTGGTCGTCTCCACCCACGACCTGCTGGAGCGCAACCCCGCGCCGAGCGACCCGGAGATCCGCGAGGCCCTCGCCGGGAACCTGTGCCGCTGCACCGGCTACGAGAAGATCCTCGACGCCGTCCGGTCCGCCGCGGCGGCCGAGCAGTGATCGTCGAGGGCGCGCACGTCGTCACCGTGACCGGCGCGGAGATCCCCGGCGGGCACGTCGTCGTCGAGGGCGACCGGATCACCGCCGTCGGCGCCGGGCCCGCCCCGGACCGCGCGGGCCACGAGGTCGTCGACGGGCGCGGCTGCCTGCTCACGCCGGGCTTCGTCAACACCCACGACCACCTCTACCAGTGGGTCACGCGCGGCCTGGCCGTGGACGCGACGCTGTTCGAGTGGCTCACCGCGCTCTACCCGGTGTGGGCGGGCATCGACGAGGACGCGGTGCACGCGGGCGCGTCGGGCGCGCTGGCCCAGCTCGCGCTGACCGGCTGCACCACCAGCAGCGACCACCACTACGTGTTCCCGCGCGAGGGCGGCGACGTGCTGGGTGCCACGATCCGCGCGGCGGGGGAGGTGGGGCTGCGGTTCCACCCGACCCGCGGGTCGATGGACCTCGGGCGGCGCGACGGCGGGCTGCCGCCCGACCACGTCGTCGAGTCCACCGAGGAGATCCTCGCCGCGTCCGCCGACGCCGTCGCGCGCTGGCACGACCCGTCGCCGGGCTCGATGCTGCGGGTGGCGCTGGCCCCGTGCTCGCCGTTCTCGGTCACGGGCGACCTGATGCGCGAGTCCGCGGTGCTCGCCCGCGAGCTGGGCGTGCGGCTGCACACCCACCTCGCCGAGACCGACGACGAGGACGCGTTCTGCCGCGAGCGCTTCGGCTGCTCACCGCTGGAGTACGTCGACTCCCTCGGCTGGACCGGCGACGACGTCTGGTTCGCCCACGGCATCCACTTCACCGACGACGCCGTCAAGCGGATCGGGGCCACCCGGACCGGGGTGGCGCACTGCCCGTCGTCCAACGGGCGCCTCGGCGCCGGGATCGCCCGGGTCCGCGCCCTGCGCGACGCCGGCGCGCTCGTCGGGCTGGGCGTGGACGGGGCGGCGAGCAACGAGGCGGGGAGCCTGCTGGAGGAGGTCCGCCACGCGGTGCTGTTCGCCCGCGCCACGGGCGGGCCGACCGCGCTGTCGGTGCGCGAGGCCGTGGAGCTGGCGACGGTGGGCGGGGCGCAGGTGCTCGGCCGGGTCGACGAGATCGGCTCGGTCGAGCCGGGCAAGCTCGCCGACCTCGCCCTGTGGCGGATCGACGGCCCCGCGCACGCCGACGTGGCTGACCCCGTCGCCGCGCTCGTGCTCGGCGCCCCGCCGCCGCTGGAGCGGCTGCTCGTCGGCGGCGCGACGGTCGTCGACCGCGGCCGCGTCACCACCGTGGACACCGAGGCGATCGCGCAGCGCTGCGTGCGCGTCCACCGCGACCTGAGGGAGAAGGCGTCATGACCACCACGACGGGCACGCAGACGCAGGTGCCGGGCCGGATCGGCGACTCCCCGCTGCGGCCCGACGGCACGCTCAAGGTCACCGGCGAGTTCGCCTACAGCTCCGACCTGTGGCACGAGGACATGTGCTGGGGCACCACCCTGCGCAGCCCGTACCCGCACGCCCGCATCCGCTCGATCGACACCACCGCGGCGCTGGCCGTGCCCGGCGTGCACGCCGTGCTCACCCACGTCGACGTGCCGGGGGAGAACCGCGTCGGGCTGGAGCACCGCGACCAGCCGGTGCTCGCCGAGGACGTCGTGCGCTACCAGGGCGAGGCCGTCGCGCTCGTCGCCGCCGACCACCCCGAGACCGCCCGCCGCGCGGCGGCGCGGATCGCCGTCGACTACGAGGTGCTGCCCGCCTGCACCGACCCGCGCACCGCGCTGGAGCCGGACGCGCCGCAGGTGCACCCGCAGGGCAACCTCGTGCGGGCGCTGCAGGTCCGCCGGGGCGACCCGACGCCGAGCGCACCGGTCGTCGTCGCGCTGGACTTCGAGGTCGGCATGCAGGACCAGGCGTTCCTCGGCCCCGAGTCCGGCCTGGCCGTGCCCGACGGCGAGGGCGGGCTCGACCTCTACGTCGCCACCCAGTGGCTGCACGTCGACCAGCAGCAGGTCTGCCGGGCACTGGGGCTGCCGCCGGCGCGGGCGCGGCTGCACCTGGCCGGCGTCGGCGGGGCGTTCGGCGGGCGCGAGGACCTGTCGGTGCACGTCCACGCCTGCCTGCTCGCGCTGCGCACCGGCAAGCCGGTGAAGATGAGCTACAGCCGCGAGGAGTCGTTCTTCGGGCACGTGCACCGGCACCCGGCGTGGCTGCGCTACGAGTTCGGCGCCCGCGAGGACGGCGCGCTGGTCTACGGGAAGGCGGACGTCCTGTTCGACGGCGGGGCGTACGCGTCGTCGACCGGCGCGGTCGTCGGCAACGGCGGCACGCTGGGCCTGGGCCCCTACCGGTTCCCGAGCGTGCACGTCGACGCCCGCGGGGTCTACACGAACAACCCGCCGTGCGGGGCCATGCGCGGGTTCGGCTGCGTGCAGGCCGCGTTCGCCCACGAGGCCCTGATGGACGCCCTCGCCGACCGGGTCGGGATCGACCGGGTCGCGATCCGCGTGCTCAACGGCATGCGCGAGGGCGATGTGAACATCACCGGCCAGCTCATCGACTCCGCCGCCCCCGTCGCCGAGCTGATCGAGACCGTCCGGGACCTGCCGCTGCCCGCGGCGCGCACCGGGCTCGACCTGCGCGACCTGCCCGGCGGGGTCTCCAACACCACCCACGGCGAGGGCGTCGTCCGCGGGATCGGTTACGCGGTCACCTACAAGAACGTCGGGTTCTCCGAGGGCTTCGACGACCACTCCACCGCCAGGGTGCGGCTGGAGATCACCGGCGGCGAGCCGGTGGCCACCGTGCACACCGCGGCCGCGGAGGTCGGGCAGGGCCTGATCACCGTCGAGCAGCAGATCTGCCGCACCGAGCTGGGCGTCGAGCGGGTCGTCGTGCACCCGAAGGACACCACCGTGGGCTCGGGCGGGTCGACCTCGGCGTCGCGCCAGACCTACGTCACCGGCGGCGCGGTCAAGGCCGCCTGCGAGGCGGTGCGGGCGTCGGTGCTGGCCCGCGTGCCCGCCGGGGCCCGGTGGGAGGGCGACGAGGTCGTGCTGGCGACGGGCGAGGTGCTGTCGCTGGTCGACGTGCTGGGCACCGACGCGGTCGAGGAGACCGTGGAGTGGCGCCACCGGCCGACCGAGCCGGTCGACCCGCAGACCGGGCAGGGGAACGCGCACGTGCAGTACGCGTTCTCCGCGCACAGGGCCGTCGTCGACGTCGACGTCGAGCTGGGGCTGGTGAAGGTCGTCGCGCTGGACACCGCCCAGGACGTCGGGAAGGCGATCAACCCCGACGCCGTCGTCGGCCAGATCCAGGGCGGCGCGACCCAGGGCATGGGGCTCGCGCTGATGGAGGAGGTCGTGGTGCGCGACGGGATCGTGCTGAACCCGTCGTTCACCGACTACCTGATCCCGACGATCCTCGACACCCCGCCGATGCGGATCGAGGTGCTGGAGTACGCCGACCCGCACGCCCCCTACGGCGTGCGCGGCGTGGGCGAGCCCCCGACGATCAGCTCCGGCCCCGCCGTCGCGGCGGCGATCCGGGCGGCCACCGGCCGGCCGGTGCGCCGCGTCCCCGTCCGCCCCGAGCACCTGGTGGGTGACTGACGTGCCCCGCATGTTCCTCAACGGCACCGCCATGGCCGGCGGCGCCGACCACCACCTCGTCGGCGACGCACCGCTGGTGGCGGCGACGACGACCGCGCCGCGCTACCGCTTCCACGCCGTCGGCGGGCGCTACCCCGCGCTGGAGGACGTCGGCGAGGGCGGCGTCGCCGTGGCCGGTGAGGTCTACGACCTGTCCTACTCCCAGCTGCGCGAGGTGCTGCTGCCCGGCGAGCCCGACGGGCTGGAGCTGGGCGTGGTCGAGCTGGCCGACGGCTCGGGCTCGCTCGCGATGGTGCTGCGCCGGGAGTACCCCGCGCTGCCGGAGCTGACCGACATCTCGGAGCTGGGGAGCTGGCGGGCGTACCGGGGGTCCGCGTGATCGTGCTCCGGGCGCCGCGGGCGGTGGTCGACGGCGTCGAGCGCCCCGCGGCCGTCCTCGTCGCCGGCGAGCGGATCGAGGCCGTGCTCCCGCTCGACGCCCCGGCCGCCGGGCGCGAGGTGGTCCTGGCCCCGGACGAGGTGCTCGTCCCCGGCCTGGTCGACAGCCACGTCCACGTCAACGAGCCCGGCCGCACGGAGTGGGAGGGCTTCGCCACGGCCACGCGGGCCGCGGCCGCGGGCGGGGTCACCACGATCGTCGACATGCCGCTCAACTCCCTGCCCCCGACCGTCGACGTGGCCGCGCTGGAGGTCAAGCGGGCGGCGGCGGCCGGGCGGTGCGCGGTGGACGTCGCGTTCTGGGGCGGCGCCGTGCCCGGCAACGAGCACCAGCTGCGGGCGCTGCACGACGCGGGCACCGTCGGCGTCAAGTGCTTCCTCATCGACTCCGGCGTCCCCGAGTTCCCGCCCCTGCCCGACCCGGGCCCGGCGCTGGCCGAGATCGCCGCGTTCGACGGCCTGCTGATCGCCCACGCCGAGGACGGCGCGCTGGTCACCGCGGCGGCCGGGCGCCGCTACGCCGACTTCGTCGCCTCCCGCCCCGCCGCCGCGGAGGACTCCGCGATCGGCCTGCTGCTGCGCCGGGCCCGCGAGACCGGTGCCCGGGTGCACGTCGTGCACCTGTCCTCGGCCTCCGCGCTGCCGCTGCTGGCCGCGGCCCGCGCCGACGGCGTCCGCGTCACCGTGGAGACCTGCCCGCACTACCTCGCGCTCACCGCGGAGGAGGTCCCCGACGGCGACACGCGCTTCAAGTGCTGCCCGCCGGTGCGCGGGGACGCCAACCGCGACGCGCTGTGGCGGGGCCTGGCCGACGGCGTGATCGACATGGTGGTGAGCGACCACTCGCCGTGCCCCCCGGACCTCAAGCGCCTGGACACCGGCGACTTCGGCGCCGCGTGGGGCGGGATCTCCTCGCTCCAGCTGGGGCTGCCCGTGGTCTGGACCGAGGCGCGCCGGCGCGGGCGCACCCTCGCCGAGGTCGTGACGTGGATGGCCGCCCGGCCCGCCGCGCTCGTCGGCCTGCCCCGCAAGGGGCGCATCGCCGCGGGCGCCGACGCCGACCTGGCCGTCGTCGCCCCCGACGCGGAGTTCACCGTGGGGGAGCTGCACCACCGCCATCCCCTCACGCCCTACGCCGGACGGCGCCTGCGCGGCGCGGTCCGGCGGACCTGGCTGCGCGGCGCCCCCGTCGACCCCGCGGTCGACGGCGCGCCGCGCGGCCGCCTGCTGACGAGGGGGACCGCATGACCGAGGAGCCCGGCGCGACCGAGGAGCTCAGCGCGACCGAGGCGCCCCGCACCGCCGAGGAGCCCCGCATGACCGAGGAGTTCCGCCGCCACCCCGACCTGGCCCGCCGTGACGTCGGCGGGGCGGTCGTCCGGGCCAACGACGAGGCGTTCGCGGCCCGGCAGAACCTGATCACCCCGGGCCCGGCGGTGTTCGACCCGAGCACCTTCGGGCCCAACGGCAAGGTCTACGACGGCTGGGAGACCCGCCGCCGCCGCGAGCCCGGTCACGACGAGGCCGTCGTCCGCCTGGGCGCGCCCGGCGTGGTGCGCGGGGTCGTGGTGGACACCTCCTGGTTCACCGGCAACCACCCGCCGGAGGCGGCGGTCGACGGGCGCGACGGCGACGGCGACTGGTTCCCCCTGGTCGCGCGCAGCCCCCTGCGGGGCGACGCGGAGAACCCGTTCCCGGTCACGAGCCCGCGCCGGGCCACCCACGTGCGGCTGCGGATCTTCCCCGACGGCGGGGTGGCCCGCCTGCGCGTGCACGGCGAGGCGCTGCCCGACCTGGCGGTGCTCGACGCGCTGGGCGTGGTCGACCTGGCCGCCGTCGAGCACGGCGGCCGGGTGACCGGGTGCTCCAACCTGTTCTACAGCTCGCCGGACAACCTGCTGCTGCCCGGCCCGGCGCGCTCGATGGGCGAGGGCTGGGAGACCGCGCGCCGCCGCGACGACGGCAACGACTGGGTGGAGATCGCGCTGGCCGCCGAGGGCGCCGTCGCCGTGGCCGAGATCGACACCAGCTGGTTCCTGCACAACGCGCCCGGCTGGGCGACGCTGCGCGGCCGCACCGGGGCGGGGGAGTGGCGGGAGCTGCTGCCCCGGACGGCGCTGACCCCCGACGCGCGGCACCGGTTCGTCCTCACCGGCGCCGCCCCGGTGAGCGCGGTGCGCCTCGACGTCCACCCCGACGGCGGCCTGGCCCGGGTGCGCCTGCACGGGCGGCTCACCGACGCCGGACGGGCCGACCTGGTGGCCCGGCACGCCGCCGCCCGCTGACCCCGGCGCGGCGGCGGCGTCGTCGGGGGGTGGGCGACCGGGGCGTGCTGTGCCACCCTGGGAGGGGGAGGAAGGGGGGCCGGTGCGCTCGGAGGTGGCGGTCGAGGCGGTCGCGGGGGATCGCGAGGACGTGCTGCGCCTCGCCGGTCCGCTGTCGCTGGCCACGGTGCCGGCGGTGCGCGACGCGGTGGCGAAGGCGCTGGCCCGGCGCGGGCGCGTCGTCGCCGACCTGTCCGCGCTCGACCTGCAGTGGGAGCCGGCGGTCACCGTGTTCACCACCGCCCTCGTCGCCGCGGGCGGCTGGCCGGCGGCCCGCCTCGCCCTGTGCGGCGCGGCGCCCCCGCTGGAGCGGGCGCTGCGGCGGGCGCGGGTCACCGACGCCGCCCCGCACGCCCCGGACGTCGACGGCGCCCGGCCGCTGCTCGACCGGCGCCCGCCGCGGGTGCTGCGCCAGCAGGACCTGGCCTGCGACGTCGGCTCGCCCGCGGCGGCGCGCGCCCTGGTGGTCGGCGCCGTCGTCGACTGGGACCTCGCCGCCTCCGCGGAACCGGCCGCGCAGGTCGTCACCGAGCTCGTGTCGAACGCCGTGCAGCACGCCCGCACCCCGTGCCGGGTGCTGGTGGTGCTCGACGACCGCGGGCTGCGCGTCGGTGTGCGCGACTTCGGCCACCGGGCCCCGGTGCGGATCCGCCCGGTCGCGGTCGACGCGCCGTCCGGGCGCGGGCTGCACCTCGTGGCCCTGCTCAGCCGCACGTGGGGCGTGCTCGAGCACGAGCCGGGACGCACCGTGTGGGCCGATCTGTCCGTGTGAGACCGACCGGGGCGGGTCTCAGCGGGCGTCGGCGTCGGCCCGGGTGGCGTGCCAGGGCAGGACCGCGAGCAGTCCGGTCATCTCCAGGATGCGGTGCACCTGCGGTCGCGTCACGACCAGGTGCAGCTCCACGCCCCGGTCGAGGGCGCGCTCGTGCGCGTCGATGAGCACCGCGATGCCGCGCGAGGCCAGGAAGGTGACCTCGGAGAGGTCCAGGACGACCCGCGTCCGGTCGGCGGACAGCAGCCCGGCGAGCGCGGCGTCCAGCTGCGGCGCGGTGGCCAGGTCGACCTCGCCGGCCACGGCCAGCACCCGGGCGCCGGCGGGGGTGGTGCCGGTGCGCACGTCCAGGGGCGCGACGGTCCACGGGCGCTCCGGCCGCAGGGGGACGCCGTCGCGCAGCGCCGGGTCGGCGCCGTGGTCGTCCCGTTCGGCGGGCTCCTGCAGTGCACCGGACACGGTCGTGCCCTCCTGGGTCGGGAGCGGCCAGCTTTCCACGTGGCCACCCCGGGGGGCAACCGCGCGTACGGTGCCGTTGCGGGTTGCGCGTCCCGGTCCGGGGGTAGCCAGGGATTCCGGGCGGTGACCGCCGCCGTCCGGGGGAGGCGTCATGGAGTACCGCATCGAGGACGGCGACGAGTGCGCCGTCCTCACCCTGACCGGTGTGCTGTCGGCCCGGTCGACCCCGGAGACGCGGACGGTGCTCGCGAAGCTCCTCCTCGACCGCAGCCGGGTGGCCGTCGACCTCACCGGCGCGGAGGTCGGCTGGCTCCCGGCGCTCGACGTGTTCCCGTCGGCGCTGTGGTTCGCCGGCGGCTGGCCCGCCGCCCGCATGGCGCTGTACGGGGCGGCCCCGGAGACCGAGCGCGCCCTGCAGGTCGTGGGCATCGTCGCGGCGGTCCCGCTGGCGGACGACGTCGCGGGGGCCCGGGCCGCGCTGACGCAGCGGCCCGTGCGGGTGCGGCGCAGCGCCGGGATGCCCCAGGCGGTGGGAGCGCCGGCCTGGGCGCGCGGCACGGTGCGCCGCGCGGCGGAGGACTGGGGCCTCGACGACGACCTGTGCGGGGTCGCGATGCTCGTCGCCACCGAGCTGGTCACCAACGCCGTCGAGCACGCGCGGACCCCGAGCGTCCTGTCCGTGGGGCTCGACCGGTCGGGACTGCACGTCGCCGTGCGCGACGAGGCCCCCGGTCCGGTCGTCCCGTCCGCCCGGCCCGGTCCGGACGGGGGGTACGGCCTGCACGTCGTCGAGCGGCTCAGCCGCAGCTGGGGCGTCACGCCGCACTCGGACGGGAAGACGGTGTGGGCCGTGCTGGCGATGGAGGGCGGGGGACCGCCCGGTGCGCCCGGCGGTGCGGTGCCCGGCGCGGACCCGGGGTAGCCTCGCCGGGCCGAGCGGCGGTCGCCGGCGCGGCGGCTGGGAGCGGGGGACGGATGGGCGACGACCCCGCGGACGGCGGGCCGGCCCGGTGACCGGTGACGTCGTGGTCGTCGGCGCCTCGGCCGGCGGCGTGGAGGCGCTGCGCGCGTTCGCCGCCGGCCTGCCGGTCGGCCTGGCGGCGCCGGTGGTCGTCGTCCTGCACATCCCGCGCAACGCCCCCAGTGCGCTGCCCGCGATCCTCGCGCGGTCCGGTCCGCTCCCGTGCGTGGCGGCGCGGCACGGGGCCCCGATGGAGGACGGTGTGGTGTACGTCGCTCCCGCCGACCGCCACGTGCTCGTCGCCGACGGTCGGCTGGTGCTGTCGGTCGGGCCGGCCGAGAACGGCCACCGGCCGGCGGTCGACCCGCTGTTCCGCTCGGCCGCGCTCGCCCACGGGCCCCGGGCGGTCGGCGTGGTGCTGTCCGGCACCCGCGACGACGGCACCTCCGGGCTGGCGGCGATCGCGGACCGCGGCGGCGTCGCCCTCGTGCAGGACCCCCGCGAGGCGCTGTACACCACGATGCCCGCCACGGCGCTGGAGCACGTCGCCGGTGCCCGCGCGCTGCCGGCCGTGAAGCTGGGCGCGGAGATCGCCGAGGTGCTGGCCCGCCCGCGGACCGGGCCGCCCGGGCGCGCGGTCCCGGACGGCGCGGTCCCCGACGGCCTGCTCGCCGCCGAGCACCGCATCGCCGCCGGGGTGCGCGGGGCGCCGGTCACGGCGTCGCTGGCCGCGGCCGTGCCGTCGGGCCTGTCGTGCCCCGACTGCTACGGCGTCCTGTTCGAGCTCCCCGGCCGTCCCGCCCCGCGGTTCCGCTGCCGGGTCGGCCACGCGTGGACCGGCGAGGCCCTGGCGCTGGGCCAGGGCGACGGGGTCGACGCCGCGCTCTGGACGGCGCTGCGGACCCTGGAGGAGCGGGTGGCCCTGCTGAACGAGCTGGCCGCGCACGCGGAGGCCCACGGCCAGAGCCGGTCCGCCCGGCGCCACGCCGACCGGGCCGCCGACGCCGCCGTCGACGCCGCGGCGGTGCGCGCACTGCTGGACCGCGGGGCGGGCGGTGCCGACGGACCGGAGGAGGACCCGTGAGCGGACCGGACGGGCGGGGACCCGAGGGCGGGACGACCGAGCCGGACCCCGCCTTCGAGACCCTGCTGGACCACCTCAAGCAGCACCGCGGCTTCGACTTCACCGGCTACAAGCGGGCCACCCTGGTGCGCCGGGTCGACCGGCGGATGGCCCAGGTGGGGGTGACCGGCTACGACGACTACCTCGACCACCTGGAGGTGCACCCCGAGGAGTTCACCGCCCTGTTCAACACGGTGCTCATCAACGTCACCGCCTTCTTCCGCGACCCGGACGCGTGGGAGTACCTGCGGACCGAGGTGGTGCCCGAGCTGCTGGCGGCCAAGAACCCGACCGAGCCGCTGCGGGTGTGGAGCGCCGGGTGCGCGTCGGGCGAGGAGGCCTACACCCTGGCCATGGTGCTCACCGAGATGCTGGGCCCCGCCGAGTTCCGCGACCGGGTGAAGATCTACGCCACCGACGTCGACGAGGAGGCGCTCGCCCACGCCCGCGCCGGCAGCTACACCCCGCGCGAGGTCCAGGGCGTCCCGCCCGACCTGCTGGGGCGCTACTTCGAGAACACGGCGGGCCGCTACGTGTTCCGCAAGGACCTGCGCCGCTCGGTGATCTTCGGACGCAACGACCTGCTGCAGGACGCGCCCATCTCCCGCATCGACCTGCTGGTCAGCCGCAACACGCTGATGTACTTCACCGCGGAGACCCAGGCGCGCGTGCTCGGCCGGTTCCACTTCGCCCTCGCCCCGGGCGGCCTGCTGTTCCTGGGCCGCGCCGAGATGCTGCTCAGCCACGGCGCGCTGTTCCTCCCGGTGGACCTCAAGCGCCGCACCTTCCGCCGGGCCCCGCGCTCGACGACGAACGGGACGCTGCTGGGCGACCTGCCGGTGGCACCGCCGGGCGCCGACCCCGCCGGGCTCGACGCCCTGCGCGTCGAGGCGGTCCTCGCCGGGCCGCTCGCGCAGGTGGTGGTCACCGCGACCGGCGTCGTCGCGCTGGTCAGCCGGCAGGCCGAGCTCCTGTTCGGGGTGTCGGCCCGCGACACCGGGCGCCCGTTCCGCGACCTCGACCTGTCCTACCGCCCCCTGGAGCTGCGCCGGCACGTCGAGCTGGCCCAGGCCGAGCGGCGCACGGTGCGCGTGCCCGGCGTCGTGCACCACCGCGGCGCCGAGGCGGTCTCGCTGGAGGTCGTGATCAGCCCGCTCGTCTCCCCCGCGGGGGAGGTGCTGGGCGTCAGCATCGCCTTCCACGACACGACCGAGGCGCGGCGCCTGCAGGACGAGCTGGAGCAGGCCAACCGGCAGCTCGAGACGGCCTACGAGGAGCTGCAGAGCACCAACGAGGAGCTGGAGACCACCAACGAGGAGCTCCAGTCCACCGTCGAGGAGCTGGAGACCACCAACGAGGAGCTGCAGAGCACCAACGAGGAGCTCGAGACGATGAACGAGGAGCTCCGGTCCACCAACGACGAGCTCCAGGCGATCAACGACGAGCTGCAGGACCGCACCGGCGACCTCGACCGCGCCAACGAGTTCCTCGAGGCGATCCTCACCGGCCTGCGCGCCGGCGTCGTGGTGCTCGGCCCGGACCTGGCCGTGCGGGTGTGGAACCGGCAGGCGGAGCAGCTGTGGGGGCTGCGCCGCGACGAGGCGCTGGGCCAGCACTTCCTCAACCTCGACATCGGGCTGCCCACCGACCGCCTCCGCCCGCTGATCCGCAGCACCGCCGCGGGGGAGCCCGGACCGCACGAGCTCGTGCTGCCGGCGGTCAACCGGCGCGGCCGGCGGATCGCCGTGCGGGTGCTGGGCCGCGCGCTGGGCGGGGCCGGCGCGGCCGCCGGCCTCATCCTGACCATGGAGGACGTCCACGACCGGACGGCCGACGCGGCGTCCGCCGGGCCCGGGGACGACGGTGCCGGTGGGGACGGTGCCGGTGGGGACGGTGCCGGTGGGGACGGTGCCGGTCGGGACGGTGCCGGTCGGGACGGTGCCGGTCGGGACGGTGCCGGGCGCGTCGACTCGGGGTCGGCGCGGGGCGGTTGACCGGGTTCCGCCAGGGTCAGGTGTGCAGCTGCGCCCAGGGCGGAGTGGGCACGGTGAGCAGGTCCGCCCCGCCCGGCGCCATCACCAGCGTGACCAGCGCGGGCCCCAGGCGCTCCGGGGGGAGCACGAAGTCGACGCACCCGGTGGCGATCGCGCTCGACGGCATCCCCTCCGCGCGGGCGGTCCGCGGGTCCTGGACCAGCACGCGGCCCCCGGCCCGCTTCACCGCCCGCACCCCCTGCGCGCCGTCGCGCAGCATGCCGGTGAGCACCACCGCCACGGCGGCCGGCCCGAGGGTGCCGGCGAGGCCGCGGAACAGCTCGTCGCCCGCGCCCGGGGGGGCCGGCTCGCCGGGTCGGTGCGGGGCGGTGGCGGCGACGGCGAACCGGTCGTCGCCCGTGACGGTGGCGGTGCACCCGGTCGGCACCACCGCGACACCGGGCCCGCGGACGGGGTCGCCCGTGCGCACCGTGCGGACGGGCAGGGCGCAGCGGCGCCGGAGGAGCCGGGTCAGCCGGTCGAGGTCGTCGGTGCGGCGGCCGTGCTGGGCGACGACGACACCGGCCGGGAAGCCGGCGGGGAGCGCCGACAGCACCGCGGTCACCGCGTCGAGCCCCCCGAGGGACGCGACCATCCCCACGGTCTCGAACTCCACGGACCGAGCGTAGCCCGAGGCCGCCCCCGTGTCCGGTGGCGGACGCAGGACGGGTGCCGGGCCGCACACCGCGGACCGACATGGAGCGGCGCCGCCGGGGGTACGCCGCGCCAGTGACCGGGACCGACGCGGGCGAGCTGCGCACCAACACCCTGCTGGACCGGTTGCCCGGGTCGGAGTTCGAGCGGTTGCGGCCGCTGCTGGTCGCGGTCGACGCCGGGCTGCGGGACCAGGTGTACGAGCCGGACGGCCCCATCCCGGCGGTCTACTTCCCGCTCACCGCGGTCTACTCGATGGTGGCGGTCGGGGACGGGCCGGCCGCCGTGGAGGTCGGCACGATCGGCCGCGAGGGACTGGTCGGGCTGCCGCTGTTCCTGGGGGCGCAGACCAGCCCCAACGCGGCGTTCTGCCAGGTCCCCGGCCGGGCCGCCGTGCTGACCGCCGGCGACCTGCGCCGGTTCCTGGCCCGGGACGGCGAGCTGCACCGGCTCCTGCACCGCTACACGCAGACGATGATGGTCCAGATGGCGCAGAACGTCGTGTGCAACGCCGCGCACCCCGTGGTCCAGCGCGCCGCCCGGTGGTTGCTGACCACCGGCGACCGGGTGCGCCACGACGAGTTCCCGATGACCCAGGAGTTCCTCGGGCAGATGCTCGGCGTGCGCCGCCCCACCGTGTCGGAGGTGGCGGGGCGGCTGCAGGCCGAGGGGCTCATCCGCTGCGCCCGCGGCCGCGTCGTCCTCGTCGACCGGTCCGCGCTGGAGCGGGTGACGTGCACCTGCTACCGCATCGTGCGGGCCGAGTTCGACCTGGCCGCGGGGGCCTGACCGGCGCCCCGGCGCCTCAGCCGGGCCCGACGAGCTCCTGCGCGCCGTCTTCGGCGCCCGGCACGCACCGGTGGTTGGCCCGGACGAGGTCGTCCTCGACGTCGACCTCCACGGCGGCGAACGCCGAGATGTCCAGCGGGCGGACCCGCATCTCCCCCCGGGCGATCGCGGTCTCGATGCCGCGCTCGAAGTAGTCCTGGTCGGCGCACCGGGCCAGGTGGTCGACCAGGACCGCCTTGTCGGCCGCGCAGACGTAGTTGATGCCGACCGCCTCGCCCAGCCCGCCGACGACGGTCTTGGACAGCTCGCGCACGAACCCCGCGTCGTCGACGGTGTACTTGACCTCCTCGTCGGCGGTGGTGGCGGTGTCGACGCAGACGAACGACCGGTCCGCCCGGACCGCGGGCCCGACGTGGTCGAGCACCGCGGGTTCGAAGACGACGTCGCCGTTGAGCCACAGGACCCCGCCCGGCCGCGACGCGACGAGGGCGCGCCGGAGGCTCTGGGAGGTGTTCGTCCGCGCGTAGTGGGGGTTGTCGACGAAGCGGGCCCCCGGCGCGGCGGCCCGCAGGACCTCGGCCCGGTACCCCACGACCAGCGTGACGTCCGCCGCCGGGCCGAACGCGGTGCGCACGCCGTGGAGCTGGTGGTCGAGGATGCTGCGCCCGTCGCGCAGCGGGGTGAGCGGCTTGGGCAGCGACCGGCCCAGGCGGGTGCCCATGCCCGCGGCGAGGATGACGACCTGCACGGGCGGTGCCGCAGTGCGGCGGGACCCGGTGTCGTGCACGGGGCGGCGGGGCTCAGGGACGGACACGGGCACCTCTTCGCTGGGCGGTGGGGGACGGGTCGGCCTCCGGGCGGGGGCCGGTCGTCGGGAAGAACCGGGCGAGGACGCGCTCGGTGGCGCGCCCGTCCTCCAGGTGGCAGAAGGTCCGCCGGAACCGGGCGTAGGCGTCGCGGTGCCGCGCGGCCGTGCCGTCGACGTCGCGCAGCGCCCCGACCAGCTCGTCGGCGGTGCGCAGCAGCGGGCCCGGTGCCGCGGCGGCGAGGTCGAAGTAGAAGCCGCGCAGCTCGTCGCGGTAGCGCTCCAGGTCGTGGACGAACAGCAGGATCGGCCGGCCGGTGACGGCGAAGTCGAACATCGTGGAGGAGTAGTCGGTGACGAGCACGTCCGCGGCGGTGTAGAGGTCGCGGACGTCGCGGTAGCGCGACACGTCGACCACCGGCCCGCCGGGCGGCAGCTCCAGGCGGTCGGCGACCATGCTGTGCAGCCGCAGCAGCACCACGTGGTCCCCGCCCAGACGGCGGGCGAGGTCGGTCGGGTCGAGCGGCAGCGCGGTGCGGTCCCCCCGGAACACGACGTCGTCGCGCCAGGTCGGGGTCCACAGCACCACCCGCCGGCCGTCGGGGACGCCCAGCTCGGCCCGGACGGCGTCGCGGACGGCGGCTCGGGCGGGGGAGCTCAGCAGGTCGTTGCGCGGGTAGCCGGTCTCGTGCACCGGCCCGCGGAAGCGGAACGCCCCGCGCAGGCGCTCGGTGCTCGCGCGGTTGGGGGAGAGCAGGTGGTCCCACATCGCCACGTCGCGGTCCAGCCGTTCCAGCCGCCCCTCGGGGGCCCACCGCACGTCGTGGTGGATCCGCTTGAGCGGGGTGCCGTGCCAGGTCTGGAGGTAGACCGCCCCGGGCCGCTTGCGCCAGTCGAGCGGCACGTGGTCGTTGGACACGAGGACGTCGGCCGCCTCCAGCGCCGCGACGGCCTCCGGCCCGCCGTAGCGCACGGTGCGCGTGCCGCTCGGGAACGCGTGCTCGTGGTCGGGGTGGGCGAGCCAGGTGTGCTCGACGCCGGCGTCCCCGCGGGCGAGCAGGGCCTCGTACACCGCGCGGGGGCTGTCGGAGTAGCGGCCGCCGAAGCTGTTGTGGACGACCTTCACCGGAGCCGTCCGGCGGGGTGGTGCGCAGACGCTGCCATGGACCCTCTCCTGCTGGTGCTCCCCGGGCCCGCGGACGGCCGCACGACGGCGGCCGGGCCGGGTTCCGGTGCTGGTGCTCCGGGCGCCGGGACTCCCGGGGTGCCCGGATGGCGGCCGGGCGAACCCGGGATGGACGACGGGTGTCCGGAACGTGCCCGAGCCCACTGCCGGATCCACCGCCGCCGGCGGGTGCGGCGGCGGCCCGACGGGGTACCACGACCGGTATGGCAGACGGACGGCACTCAGTGGCCCAGGCGGTGCACGACCTCGGTGCGGCGCTCTGGTTCGGCGGATCGGTGATGGGCGTCGCGGGGGTGAACAAGTCGGGCGCGGACCTGCGCGACGGCCTGGACAAGATCCGCGTCGCCGGGTCGGCGTGGCAGCGCTTCGCGCCCGCGCAGTGGCTCGGCATCGCCTCGGTGGTGCTCGCGGGGGCCCGGCTGACCGGCGCGAGCGCCGGCCACCTGGCCACCGACCCGGGGTTCGCGCGGACCGGGACCGCGAAGATCGTGACGACGCTGGCCGGCGCCGGGGCCACCGCCTTCGCCGCCTACAGCGGGCAGCGCATCAGCGCGCTGGCCGAGCAGCGGGCGCAGCGGCCCGGCGGGATCGACACCCACGACGCCACCATCCCGTCGCAGGACACCCCGGAGGAGATCGCGACGTGGCAGGCCCGGCAGCGGGTCGCGCAGTACCTCGTCCCGGTGTTCAGCGGCGCGACCATCGCCCTCAACGCCCGCCTCGTGCAGGGCTACCGGCCCCGCGCCGCGCTCCGGGGCCTCCAGGGCCGCCTCACCGGCCGCTGACCGGGACCCCGCGGCGGGCGCCGGAGGGGTGCCGCTCGGCCCGTCGGGGCCCGACCGCCGCCCGCGGCCGCTCTCCCGTGTGACACAGTCGGACCCGATCGGGTCCGACAACCCTAGGAGTCACATGAGCTGGACCGGAAATCCCTCGACCGCCGACGAGAACGGCCGGTTCGCCGCGGGCCTGGCCGCGGCCTCGGCCAGCGACGACCTGCAGAACCGGCGGGCGGCGCGGGTGGTCGCGGGCCGGTCCACCGACGCCTCCGACTGCGCCGAGATGCTGGCGATGCTCGGCCTCGACGCCCGCGACGAGCGGACCACCACCGGCTGAGCGGCCCCGCGCAGCGGAGAGCCCTCCGTCCCGCGGGACGGAGGGCTCTCCTGCGACCGGGCTCAGTCCAGGTAGTCGCGCAGCACCTGGGAGCGCGACGGGTGGCGCAGCTTCGACATCGTCTTGGACTCGATCTGCCGGATCCGCTCGCGGGTGACCCCGTAGACCTGGCCGATCTCGTCGAGGGTGCGGGGCTGGCCGTCGGTGAGGCCGAACCGCAGCCGCACCACGCCCGCCTCGCGCTCGCTCAGCGTGGCCAGCACCGACTGGAGCTGGTCCTGCAGCAGCGTGAAGCTCACCGCGTCGACCGCGACGACGGCCTCGGAGTCCTCGATGAAGTCGCCGAGCTGGGAGTCGCCCTCGTCACCGATGGTCTGGTCGAGCGAGATGGGCTCCCGGGCGTACTGCTGGATCTCCAGCACCTTCTCCGGGGTGATGTCCATCTCCTTGGCCAGCTCCTCCGGCGTGGGCTCGCGGCCCAGGTCCTGGAGCAGCTCGCGCTGGATGCGGCCGAGCTTGTTGATGACCTCGACCATGTGCACCGGGATGCGGATGGTGCGGGCCTGGTCGGCCATCGCGCGGGTGATGGCCTGGCGGATCCACCACGTCGCGTAGGTCGAGAACTTGTAGCCCTTGGTGTAGTCGAACTTCTCGACCGCGCGGATCAGGCCCAGGTTGCCCTCCTGGATGAGGTCCAGGAACGCCATGCCGCGGCCGGTGTAGCGCTTGGCCAGCGAGACCACCAGGCGGAGGTTGGCCTCCAGCAGGTGGTTCTTGGCGCGCTCGCCGTCGCGGACGATCCAGCGCAGGTCGCGCCGCAGCTGCGGGGAGACCTTCTCGCCGGCGTCGATGGTGCGGCGCATCCGCTCGGCGGCGTAGAGGCCGGCCTCGATGCGCTTGGCCAGCTCCACCTCCTCCTCCGCGTTGAGCAGCGCGACCTTGCCGATCTGCTTCAGGTACGCGCGGACCGAGTCGGCCGAGGCGGTGAGCTCGGCGTCCTTGCGGGCCTGCCGCAGCGCCTCGGACTCCTCCTCGTCCCACACGAAGTCCGAGGACTTCGTCGGGGTGGACGAGCGCTCGCGCGGGCCCCGGCGGTTGACGCCGGTGTTGGCCGGCTCCTCGTCGTCCTCGTCGTCGTCCTCGTCGTCCACCGCGACGACGGCCTCGACCGGGTCGTCCACGACCAGGTCGACGTCGTCGATCACGACGTCCTCGAGCTCGACGGCGTCGGGGGCGACCTCGAGGTCGACGGGCTCGTCGAGCTCGACGGGCTCGTCGCCGGCCTTCGCCGCGGGACCGGCCGGCGCGGCCTTCTTCGTCGCCGTGCGCTTGGGCGCGGCGGCCTTGGCCGGCGCCTTCTTCACGGTCGCCCGGGCGCCCGAGGTGGTGGTGGACGCGGCCCGGGCCCGTCGCGCGGCGGCGGGAGCGGCGGTCCCGTCGACCGGCGGCTCGGTGCGGGATGCGGAATCTGCGGCTGCCACGTAGGCCCTCTCACTGCGGTGCGCACTGCTGACGATCCGGCCTGCTGCGGGCCGGTCTCCTGGCACGATCTGGGTCTGGCGGACCCCGCCGGCGGCGGTGAGGCGGTGTCCCGAGAGGGGCCGCGGCGCGGGTGCGGTTCCATTGTAACGACCGCGGCGCCGGGTCCTCGCGCCTCGTGCTCGACGGCGTGTCCGGACTCCGCCACGACGGGTGCCGGCCCCTGTGGTCGGATGGCGCCGTGCCCGCCCCGGACCCCGCAGCCCCCGCCTCCGCCCCCGCCCGCGCCGCGGAGCTGCGCCGCGTCGCCGAGACCGTCGCGACCGAGGCCGTCGCCCACCTGCGCGGGCTGCCGCGCCCCTGGGAGGCCGGGGACGGCGCGGACCCCGCGGGGGTGGGCACCAAGAGCTCGCCCACCGACGTCGTGACGGCGTCGGACCGGGCCGTGGAGGTGCTGCTGCGCGAGCGCCTCGCCGCGCTGCGCCCGGGCGACGCCGTGCTCGGCGAGGAGATGGGGACCGACGGCGGCGTCGGTGGGGTCGGCGGGCCCGGCGGGGACGAGGGCGTCGTGTGGGTCGTCGACCCCATCGACGGCACCGTCAACTTCCTCTACGGGCTGCCCTGGTACGCGGTGTCGGTGGCCGCCACCCACCGCGGGACCACGCTCGCCGGGGTCGTCGCGGAGCCCGCCACCGGCCGGCTGTGGAGCGCCGCGCTCGGGGCCGGCGCGACGTGCGACGGGCGGCCGCTCGCCGTCTCCCGGGCCACCGACGCGGCGCTCGCGCTGGTCGGCACGGGGTTCTCCTACTCCGCGGAGCGCCGCGCCCGGCAGGCCGCGTTCGTCGCGGGCCTGCTGCCCCGCGTGCGCGACGTCCGGCGCAGCGGGTCCGCGGCGCTGGACATGTGCGCGGTGGCGGCCGGCTGGACCGACGGCTACGTCGAGCACGGCTGCAACTGGTGGGACTGGGCCGCGGCGGCCCTGGTCGCCGCCGAGGCGGGGGCCGTCGTGCGCGTGCCCGGCGCGGACGGCGCCGGCGTCGACGACGGCCTGGGCGCCGACGCCGTGCTCGTCGCGGCCCCGGGCGTGGCGGCCGAGCTCGCCGCCCTCGCCCGGGACTCCGGCGCCGCCGGGGTGTAGCCCGGGGCGCAGTGCCGCGTCGGCCGGGGGTCTGGCGCCGCGTCAGCAGCGCGCGTCCCGCGCCTCCTCGAGCACCGCGGGGTCGGGCGGGGCCGGGGCGTCGCCCCCGTCGTCGTCGGCGGGGGAGGGCGCGCCGAGCGTCTCCAGCACGTCGCGCACCGGACGCGGGGGGTTGATGTCGCCGAACGCGGAGCCCACCGCCACGTCCACGGTCGCGTCCGTCCGCCCGTCGCGCACCAGCTCGGCGCACGGCAGCACCAGCGACAGCGTGCTGGCCGCGGCCTCCCCGGCCGGCCCGAACCGCAGCTGACCCACGCACTCCATGCCCCCGTCGGGGTGGAAGGGGTCGTTGCCGGGCGGGCCCGCGGAGGCGAAGCCCTGGTCGCCCAGCTGCGCGGCCACCAGGTTGGCCTGCCCGCGCTGGCCCCCGGCGTTGAGCACCCGGGTGGCGACCTGCGCCGGCGGGGCCGGCGGCACGGCGTCCAGGGCGTCGGGCGGGAGCGGCTCGCCCGGCGGTGGCCCGGACACCGGCGGCGGGCACGACTGCGGGCCGGCCGGACCGGACGCGTTGGCCAGGACGGTCGTCCAGGTCGCCGCGGTCAGAGCCGCGAGCACCGCCACCACGGCGACGAACGGCGCGCGGCGCCGGCGCCGCACCGGCGCCGGCCCGGCCGGCCGGGGCGCGGGCGGCGGGGGCGCGGCGGGCGGCGGCTCGGACGGCGGCCCGGACGGCGGCGGGGGAGCGGTCATCGGTCCAGCCCCTCGGCGAGCACGTGGTGGCCCAGCGCCACCAGGGGGTCCACGGCGCCGGCGAGGCCGTGGGCCATGGACGCGGGCACCATCCCGGCGTGCACGCGCGCCAGGATCCCGGCGAGCACCACGGCCAGCTTGAACGCGCCGAAGGCGACGTACCAGGGCAGCGGGGCGAGGTCGAGGCCGGACGCGGCGGCGTAGGCGGCCGCCACCTCGCGCCGCGCCGGGAAGCCGGGCAGCCGGGTCGGGCCGGGCAGCCGCTGCGCGGCCGCCCACACCGGGTCGTCGTCGGCCTCGTGCCAGTAGACGAGCAGCAGGCCGACGTCGGCGAGCGGGTCGCCGAGCGTGCACATCTCCCAGTCGAGCACCGCGGCGATCCGGCCCGGGTCCGCGGCGTCGAACAGGCAGTTGTCGATGCGGTAGTCGCCGTGCACGATCCCGCTGCGCTGCGCCGCGGGCACGGAGCCGGCCAGGGCGGTCGACAGCCGGGTCAGCTCCGCGCCCGTGGCCGGGTCGGCACCGCCCCCCGCCTCCCGCGCCGCGTCCCACTGCGCGCCCCAGCGCCGCACCTGCCGGGCCATGAAGCCGTCGGGCCGGCCGAAGTCCGCCAGCCCCACGGCCGCCGGGTCGACGGCGTGCAGCGCGACCAGGACGTCCACCAGCGCCCGCCCGGCCCGCGTCCGGTCGGCCGGCTGCTCCGCCCAGCCGGGCGGGAGGTCCCCGAGCGGCACGACGCCCTCGACCAGCTCCATGACGAAGCACGGCGCGTCCACCGGGGGCCCGCCGTCGGAGGCGGCCAGCACCCGCGGCACCGGCACCGGCGTGCCGGCCAGCGCCGCGATCACCCGGCGCTCGCGGCCCATGTCGTGCGCCGTCGCCGCGACCCGCCCGACCGGCGGCCGCCGCAGCACCACCGACCCCGCGGCGCTGTCGACGCGGTAGGTGAGGTTGGACCGCCCGGCCCCGACGGGTGCCATCGCGCAGTCGGCCCAGCGCGGGTCGTGCAGCTGCTCGGCCAGCCACGGCCCGACGACCGCCGGGTCGACGCCCGGCAGCGGCGCACCCGGCGGGTCGGCGGGGGCGGTCGGAGGGGGCGGAGCTGGTTCGTGCGCGGCCACGGACCGGCACCCTAGTCGCCGCGCCCGACGTGATCGGCCCGGCGTGCGGGGGGTTGACGCATGGGCTAGGGTTCGCGCCCCAGGGGAGGGGTGGCACGCCCGGTGCGGTATGACCTGCGTTACTCCGCACCCGGGCACAAACCCGGTCGCTGTGACGTTGTCCAGCGGCACACGAACGAGATCGCAGCACGACGGTGCTGCTCAGAGGGTGGGAAGACGACGATGGCGACCGACTACGACGCTCCGCGGCGCAACGAGACCGACGACATGGCGGAGGACTCGCTCGACGAGCTGAAGGCCCGTCGCAACGAGGCGCAGTCGTCGGTGGTCGACGTGGACGAGACCGACACCGCCGAGAGCTTCGAGCTCCCGGGCGCCGACCTGTCGGGGGAGGAGCTCACCGTCAAGGTGCTCCCCAAGCAGGCCGACGAGTTCACCTGCGCCAGCTGCTTCCTGGTGCACCACCGCAGCCGGCTGGCCGAGACGTCCGGCTCGCAGTACATCTGCCGCGACTGCGCCGCCTGACCCGACGCACGACAGACCCGACGCACGACGCGTGCCCCGGGCGCTCCGCGCCCGGGGCACCGCTGCACCGGGAGCACCGCTGCGTCCAGGGGGCTACCGCCCCAGCGCCGCGACCAGCCGCTCCGGCTCGCGCGAGCTGACCACCCAGTACGGCGCGTCCCCGTCGAGGACCTCGATCCGCACGACCGGCCCCACCCAGGCGCGGTGCACCAGCACCGCGGTCGGGTCGAGGTCGGGCCCGAGCGCCACCTGCTTCTCGTCGCGGCCGCGGACGACGTCCACCCGGCCCACCCGGTCCAGCGGCAGCCGGTGCTCACCGGCGGTGAGCACCCCGTCGGCGACGCGGACCCGCACCCGGCCCAGCCGCACCAGCACCAGCACCGCCAGCGGCAGCAGCACGACGTAGCCGATCCACTGCCGCACACCCGGGTAGCCCATGTGCACCTCGGCGGCGAGCAGGACGGCCAGGCCGAGCGCCGGCAGGTACCACCACGCCGGCACGGTCAACCGTTCGTCGAACGGGAGGGTGCCGGACGTCGCAGAGGGCGGGGCGGGGGCGTGCTCGTCCACGGTCGCCAAGGGTAGCGTCGGTCGTCGTGTCCGGCTCCGTCGATGCTCCCCCGCTCGCGCCGTCCACCGCCCCGTCCGCCGCGCTCCCCCCGGCGGGCCCGCCGGTCGACGTGCGCCCCCCGGTGCTGCCCGTGCCCCTGCTGCGCCTCGACCGCGACCTCCCCCCGCCCGCCTACGCGCGCCCCGGGGACGCCGGCCTGGACCTGGCCGCCACCGCGGACGTGGTGCTCGCCCCGGGCGACCGCGCGCTCGTCGGCACGGGCGTCGCCCTCGCGCTGCCCGAGGGCCACGCCGGTTTCGTCCACCCCCGGTCCGGGCTCGCCGCGCACCTGGGCATCACCGTGGTCAACGCGCCGGGCACCGTCGACGCCGGCTACCGCGGCGAGATCCGCGTCTGCCTGGTCAACCTGGGCCGCGACGCCGTCACGCTGCGACGGGGCGACCGGATCGCCCAGCTCGTCGTCCAGCGCGTCGAGCGGGTCGCCCTCGTGGAGGTCGACGCGCTCCCGCCGTCGGAGCGCGGCGCGGACGGGCACGGATCCAGCGGCGGGCACCCGGTGCCCGGGCGGACCGCCCCGTGACGGCCGACGCCCCGGGCCGGCTCCGGGCGGCGATGACGGGGGCGACGCGCCGCGTCGCCGCCGGCGCGACCGGCACCCAGCGCTCGCTGGCGATGCGCCGCGCCGCGGCCCGCGACTTCGGCCCCTACGACGCCGACACCCGCCCCGCCGACGTGCCCGACGAGCCCGGCCTGGTCGACTTCGGGTCGGTCCGGGTGGTGCTGCCCGAGGACGGCGACGTCACCGTCGAGCCCACCGCGAACGGCCGGCTCCAGGCCATCCACGTCACCCTGCCCGCGGGGCGGCTGTCGATCAGCGCGCTGGCCGCCCCCGGCGCGGGCGACCTGTGGGGGGAGCTCGCCACCGAGATCCAGTCCTCGCTGCGCGACGGCGGCGCCCGCGTGCGGTCGTTCACCGGGGACTGGGGCCGCGAGCTGCACGCCAGCACCGGCGCCGCCACCTCGGTGTTCATCGGCGTGGACGGCGAGCGGTGGATGCTCTACGGCGTCGCCACCGGACCCAGCCGGCACGCCGCCGACCTCGACTCCGCCCTGCGCGCCATGCTCCGCAGCTGCGTCGTCGTCCGCGGGAACTCCCCCTACCCGGTGCGCACCGTCCTCCCGCTGACCGTGCCCGACCACCTCGCCGACCCCCGCGACGAGGAGCCCCCCGTCGACGAGGCGCCGACCCCGGCCCCCGTCCGCCCCCCCGACCCGCCGCGGGTCCCCGTCCCCCGGACCGCGGCCCGGCCCGCGCCCCGGCCGGTCGCGCCGCCGCCACCCGCGCCCGAGCCGGTCGCCGAGTCCACCACGGCCCTGCCGATCGTCCGGCCGCCCGCCCCGCGGCCCGTGCCGCCGGTCCGGCCCCCGGCCGAGCCCGCCGCCGCGCGGCCGCCGTCGCTGCCGACGGAGTACCTGCCCACCCGCGCGCGTCCCGCCGACGCGCCCACCCCGGCCCCGCGCCCCGCTCCCGAGCCCGAGGTCGACCGGCGCGCGCCGGACCGCCCGCCGTCGACGGACCCGGCCGTCCCGCTGTGGGCGGGGGGGACCCGGGCGCCCTCGGCCCGCGACTTCGCCCCCGACGAGCAGGTGGCGCCGGTCGACGACCCGCTGACCGAGTGGTGGCCGACGCCCGCCCCGACCCCCGCGCCGTCTCCCACCCCGTCCTGGACCGGGTCGTTCCGGGCCGAGCCCGCGCCCCGCGAGCCCGCCGTCCGCGAGCCGGCCCTGCCCGTCCTGCCGGCGCCGCTGGAGATCGACCCGGACTGGATGGCCACCCCGCTGCACGACGAGATCCTGCACCGCGACCGCCACCCGGCGCCCCCGCCGGACGACGCCCCGGCGCCCCGCGGTCGCGGCGACCGGCCCGCGCCGCGCGGGTCGTCGCCGCGGGACGAGTCCCGCCGCCGCCCCGCCGCGCGCGACGACGCCGACGAGGTCGACGCCGCCGACGAGCACCGGCGCGCCGACGCGACCCTCGACCTGGCCGCGCTGGTCCGCTCCCGGCCCGGTCGCCGCCGCGCCCGCCCCGACGACGAGGACGCCCCCGCCGAGGACAGCAGGTACGACCGCAGCGCCCCGCGGGACCGGGGCTCCCGGGACGACGCGCCGCGGGCCCGGTACGGGCGCGCCGCGGCCGACCGCGACCCCCTGGACGACGTCCCCTCCGCCGCGCCCCGCAACGGGCGCCGGCGCGGGGCCGACCCCGACGACCGGCCGGACGAGGCGGCCCCCGAGGAGCGCTGGGCCGACCGCTGGCGCTGGGAGGACCCGTGGGACGGCGCGGCCCGCCGCCGCGACGCCCCCGCCGCCCCCGCTTCCGGCCGGCGGCGCGCCGACGACCCGTCGGACACCGGACGGCGGTCCGCCGTCCGCGGGTACGCCGACGACGAGGGCGACCCCGCCCCCCGGCCCGGCCGCCGCTCGCGCGACCGCGACGACGCGCCCGCCCGCCGCGCCGACCGGCCGTCGCCGGGCCGCCGCAGCGCCGACCGCAGCGCCGACCGCAGCGCCGACCGCCCCGCCGACCGCCCCGCCGATCCCCTCGACCGGTCCGAGGGCGGCCGGCGCGCGGGGCGCGCCGCCGCGGACCCGGACGGATCCGCCCCCGACGGCACGGGCTCCTACCGCGTCGACCGCTCCGGCTCGTACCGCACCGACCGGGGGACCGACCGGCGCCGCTCCGAGCGGTCGGGCGCCCACGGGGCCCAGGACCCGGCCCCGCGCCGCGCCGATCCCCACCGCGCGGACCCCTACGACGCGGATCCCTACCGCGCCGATCCCTACGGCGCCGATCCCCACCGGGCGTCCTCCTACGGCGCCGACCTCCACGAGCCGGCCTCTGACGACGTCGATCCCCGCGATGCCGACCGGTACGGCCCGGGCCGCAACGGGACCGCCCGGTACGGCTCCGCCCGCAACGGGACCGCCCGCTACGGGTCGGACCGCGACGGATCCGGTCGCCACGGCTCGGACGACCACGGCTCGGACCGCAACGGGTCGGGCCGCAACGGGTCGGGCCGCAACGGCTCCGGCCGGTACGGCTCGGACCCCTACCGCTCGGACCCCTACGACGCGGACCGCTACGACTCCGACGGCTACGGCTCGGACCGCTACAGCGCGGGCCGCAACGGCTCGGACCGCTACGGCTCGGACCGCTACGGCTCGGACCGCTACGGGTCGGCCGGCTACGGCTCGGACCGCAACGGATCCGGTCGCAACGGGTCGGACGACCACGGCTCGGACCGCACCCGGGCCGACCGCAACGGGTCGAGCCGCAACGGGTCCGCCCGGTACGGCTCCGACCGCTCCGCGGACCGCCCCGCCGACGACGAGCCCCTCCCGCGCCGCGCCCGGAACGGCCGCGCCGCCCCCGACGAGCCGGTCCCGACCCGCCGCGACCGCGCGCCCGAGCCGGGGCGCCGCCGCCGCGACCGCAGCGAGGACCCCGCCCCGGACCTCCACCGCGACGCCGACGACACCGGGTGGCGCCGCCGCGGCCGGGCCGCCGACGACGTGCCCGCCCCCCGCGACGGCCTGCACGGCGGCGTGTCCGACTCCGGCCGCCACCACCGACCGCCCCGCTGACCCGCCCCGCCGACCCGGGCGGCCGCCCGCCCCGGGCGGCCGCTCATCCGGCGGGCGAGCGGGCGCGCAGCCACGCCAGCACCGCGGCGCGCCCCAGCACGGCGGGGTCGGCGGCGAACGCGGCCGGGCCGGCCGTGACCAGCGCGGCCCGCGGCAGGTGCTCGCGCCACTCCCGCGCCACGGCCACGGGGTGCACCGCGTCGCCGGGGACGGCGGCGAGCCCGGCCGGGGCGGTCGGTCGGCCGAGCTCCGCGGGGGTGGGACCGGGCGCCGCCGCGGCGGCCTCCAGCGACGAGGCCAGCTCGGCGCCGTAGCCGCTCCACGCCCGCGCCAGCTCCTCGGCCAGCCACCGCGGCGCGGTCGCCGCCACCTCGGCCAGCGCGCCCGCCGTCCCGACGGCCCGGACCCGCGCGGCCGAGTGGCGCGCGGCGAGCGCCGCCGGCGCACCCGCCGGGTCGCCGGTCCACGCGGGCAGGGCCAGCAGCAGCCCGCCGACGGCCCCCGGGTGCTCGGCCGCCCACCGGACGGCCAGGTGCGCCCCGAGCGAGACGCCGCCGACCAGCAGCGCGTCGCCGCGGTCGGCCGCCGCCCGCGCGGCCCGGCCGAGGTCGGTGAGGAGGCCGGCCACGACGCCGCGTCCCGGCCGCGGGTCGACCGCGACCAGCCGCACGTCCACGGCGCGCAGCGGCCCCGTGAACGCGGCCGCCACGAACGCGGCGTCCGACCCCGCACCGGGCAGGAGGACGGCGGTGGTCCGGGGCCGACCGCCGGGCGCGGCCGGTCGACCGCCCGCCCGGCGGGCGCGCGGGACCGGGTGGACGGCTCCGGGGGCGGCGGTGGGCGCGGACGGCGGCACCGCAGCAGGTTTCGCGCGGGTTACGCTGGGGACGATAACGCGCTCCGACTGGGGGACGAGATGGCCAGCACCGAACACGGTGCGTTCCGCCGGATGCTCAAGCGGCTCACCAGCGACGTCGACACCCTCGACGCCGTCGACCTCGTCGCCGACGCCGACCGCTCGGGGGCCCGCCGGGCCGCCGAGTGCGCCTGCGGCGACGAGGTCGAGGTGCTCGGTAGGCTCCGCAGCGTCGATCTCGGTCCGCAGGACGCCGACGCGTCCCTGGAGGCCGAGCTGTTCGACGGCAGCGAGGGGGTGACCCTGATCTGGATGGGCCGGCGGCGCATCCCGGGCATCGAGCCCGGGCGCACGCTGCGGGTCCGCGGCCGGATCGCCGTCCGCGACGGCCGCAAGGTGCTCTACAACCCGTTCTACGAGATCTGCAGCGCCCAGGAGAAGCCGACCCCTTGACCGACCCCGTCCCCACCGAGCGCACCGGGTCCCCGTCCCGACCCGCCCCGACGCTGCTGGAGCAGATGGGCGGCGTCACCGGCGTCGTCGCCTCCACCGTGCCGGTCGTCGTGTTCGTCGTCGTGAACCTGCTCAGCGCCCTGCAGCCCGCGCTGATCGCCGCCCTCGTGGCCGGCGCCGCCGTGTTCGCCTACCGCGTCGCGCGCCGCCAGCCGCTGCAGCCGGCGGTGTCCGGTCTGCTCGGCGTCGGCGTCGCCGCGTTCATCGCCGCCCGCACGGGCGAGGCCCGCGGGTTCTACCTGCCCGGCCTGCTCACCAGCGCCGCGTTCGGGCTGGCCTTCCTGGTGTCGGTGCTGGTGCGCCGCCCGCTGGCCGGGGTGGTCTGGCACGCCGTCAACGGCCAGGGCCAGGGCTGGCGCAACGACCCCCGCCTGCTGCGCGCCTACACCTGGGCGAGCCTGCTGTGGGCCGCGGTGTTCGCCTCGCGCGTCGTGCTGCAGGGCTTCCTGTACTACCGCAACGAGGAGACCTGGCTCGGCGTCGCCCGCCTGCTCATGGGCTACCCGCTGGTCGGCGTGGCCCTGCTGGGCACGGTCTGGGCCGTGCGCCGGGCGCAGCGCACCCCCGCCCCCGCCTAGACCCGCCTGGAGCCGCCGCGCTCGGGGGCCGCGCTCAGGGGCGGCCGTGGGAGCGCAGCACCCCCGCCACCGCCCGCAGGTGGCCCGCGATGAGGGCGCGCTCGGCGGCCGTGAGCGGCTCGACCAGCGCGTCCAGCTCGGCGACGAGCGCGGACAGCGCCTCCTCGGCGCGCGCACGGCCCTCGGCGGAGACCTCGACGGCCACCCGGCGGCGGTCGGTCGGGTGGTGGGAGCGGCGGACGAGACCGGCGGTCTCCAGCCGGTCCAGCACCGCCGTCGCCGACGGCGACCGCATCCCCAGCCGCTCCGCCAGCTCCCCCGTGCCCAGGGGCGGGCCGCCGAGCAGGTGGTCCAGGGCCGTCAGGTCGGTCAGCGTCAGCCCGAGCCGCCGGGCGAGGACGAGGTTGGCGCCGGCCGCCGCCTGCAGCACCTCGCGGACGGCTGCCGTCGGGTCCTCGCCCCGGCTCCGGTCGCTCACACGCCCACCCTAGTCCGATCGCGACAGGTGGGTAGTTGCGTCTATCGGATAGATTCGTCTATCCTCTCGATCGTCGAGATACAACGACTGCCGGAGGAACCCGTGTCCCACCCGCACCCGATCGACGTCCTCATCGTCGGCGCCGGCCCCGCCGGACTGGCCCTGGCCGCGGACCTGCTGCGCCGCGGCCTCGCCGTGCGTCTGGTCGATCGCGCCGCGGCGCCGTCCCCGCTCTCGCGCGCCACCAGCGTGACCCCGCGCACCCTCGAGGTGCTCGACGACCTCGGAGCCCTCTCCGACGTGCTCGCCGCGGGCGTTCCGATCACCCGCGCCGACGCCCACCAGGGCTCGCGGCTCGCCTTCCGCCTGGCGTTCCCGGAGTCCGACGCGACCCGGTTCCCGTTCCTGCTCAACGCCTCGCAGCGGGACACCGAGCGGGCGCTGACGGCGCTGGTGCACCGGCTCGGCGGCGCGGTCGAGCGCGGGCGGGCCCTGGTCGGCCTGCGCCAGGAGCGCGACGGCGTCGTCGCGCTGGTCGACGGTCCCGGCGGGGTCGAGGAGGTCCGCGCCGGCTGGCTGGTCGGCGCCGACGGCGGCCGCAGCACCGTCCGCCGCACCCTGGGCGTCCCGTTCCGGGGCCGCGGCGGCGCGGCGGGGGAGACCATCGTCCTGGGCGACGTCCGGCTCGACCGCGACCTCGCCCCCGACCGCCTGCACTCGTGGTTCAGCGCCGACGGGGCGCTGCTCGCGCTGCCCTTCCCCGAGGCGGGCCGCTGGCGCCTGACCGCGGCGCTGAGCCCCGCCGAGGAGGCCTCGGGACGCTACACCGACCCGTCGCCGGAGCGGTTCACCGAGCTCTACCGGCGGCGGACGGGCGACGGGCGCACCGCGCTGACCGACCTGGAGGGCTTCTCGGTCTACCGCGTGAACCAGCGGGTGGTGGACCACTACCGGCGCGGGCGGGTCCTGCTCGTCGGCGACGCGGCGCACGTCCACACCCCCGCGGGCGGGCTGGGCATGAACACCGGGATCCAGGACGCCTACGCCCTGGGCTGGCGGCTGGCCGCCGCCGTGCGCGGCGGCCCGGACGCCGAGGACGCCGAGGACGTGGTCGACGGCTACGAGCGGGAGCGCCGCCCCGTCGCCGAGGCCCTGCTGGCCCGCACCGGCGGCCTGCAGCGGCTCTACGGCCTCCGCGACCCGCGCGCGCAGGCCGTGCGCGACGCGGCGCTGCGGTCCCTGCTCGGCCTCGGTCCGGTGCGCCGGACGGCCCTCGTCCGCGCCGGTCAGCTCGACGTCACCTACCGCACGGGCCGGCGGCTCCCGGGGCGGCGCGGCCCGGCCGTCGGCGACCGCGCCCCCGACGGTCCCGCCCGCCGCCCGGACGGGACGCCTGTCCGGCTGCACGAGCAGCTGCGGGGCACCGGTCCGGTCGTGGTCCTCCTGACCGGGTCCGGCCGGGGCGAGGACCCCCGCCCGGCCGCCGTCGCCCGGACCGCCGCGGACCGGGGCGCGGCCATCGTGCTCGTCGCCCGCGACGCGGCGGCCGCGGCCGGGCACCCGGCCGGGTGGACGCTGTTCGACCCGGGCGGGGAGCTGGACCGCCGCTACGGCGCGACGGCGCCCACCGCGGTCGTGGTGCGCCCCGACGGCCACATCGCCCGGATCGGGGCCCCCGACCCCGCGGCGGTCACGGCGGCGCTGCGGCCGCTGCTCCCCGCCGCCGGGGCGCCCCGGACGGTCGCCGCGGACGCGGCCCAGCCGCGCTCGGTCAGGACGTCGGAGACGCAGCCGGTGTCCTGACCGACGTCCGCCTACCCGTCGCGCCGAGCCGCACCGTCGCCGGGCTCCGCCTCCCGCGCGCTCCTCCGCGGACCGTTCCCCGACGCGGCGTCGACCAGCGTGCGTGCGGCGCCGACCAGTCGACCCGGCCGGAGCGGGCGGGTCACGGCACCGGCGAGCGCCCCGTCGAGGAGCATGAGGAGCTGCTCGGACAGCTCCTCCGGGGAGCGCAGGCCGGCGCGGCGCGCGGTGCGTTCCATCCAGCTGCGGAGCGCGTCCTTGTGGCGGCGGCAGACGGCGTGGGCGGGATGGGCCGGATCGGCCAGCTCCGCGGCCGCGTTGAGGAACGGGCAGCCGCGGAAGCCGCCGTCGCCGAGGAGCGCCTCGACCCCGGCGAACAGCCCGATGAGCTGCGTCCGCGGGTCGTCGCCCGCCTGCTCGGCTGCGGAGACGAAGCGGGTGCGGGTCGGCTCGTCCTGGGCGTCGAGGGCGGCCGCGACGAGTTCGTCCTTGGTGGGGAACAGCTCGTACATGGTGCGCTTGGACATGCCGAGCTCGCGGGCCAGCCCGGCGGTCCCGGTCGCGGCGATCCCGTCCCGGTAGAAGACGCGGCCGGCCCCGTCGACCAGGCGGGTGCGGAGGTCGTCGCGCGGCGGCACCGGCCGTCGCACGGTCGTCCCCGCACCCCTGCCGTCCTGAGTCACGCCGCCCCTCCCGTCCCCTCGGTACCGATCGGTTTGCCACGGTACCAGTCGGCCGCTAGGGTCCAAAACCGATCGGTTTTCGCCTATGCCCCGTGAGGACGAGATGGCCACGCAGCACGAGCAGCGGTCCGAGGACCGCCCGCTGGACCGGGTACCGACGATGCCGACCACGGGCGCGGCGCGGAGCACGCGGACGCGGGCCGCGGGCATCACCGCGTTCGGCGGGCCCCTCGTCGCGCTCGAGGTCCCGGTGCCCGACGCCGGGCCGGGTCAGATCCGGATCCGGGTCGCGGCGGCCGGCGCCGGGCTGTGGGACGTGGAGGAGGCGACGGGCGCGGTGGACGTGCCGCTGCCCAGGGCGCTCGGCTGGCAGGGCTCGGGCGTCGTCGAGCAGGTCGGCCCCGACACCCCCGGTTTCTCCCCCGGTGACGCGGTGGTCGCGTACACGCCCTTCGCCGGCTTCTACGCCGAGCGCGTCACCGTGCCGGCGACGACGGCCGTGCCGGCTCCCACCTCGATCCCGCTCGACGAGGCGGGCGGGCTGCTCATCGGGGCCGCCACCGCCCACCAGGCGCTGGTCGACGTCGCCGGGCTCCGGGCCGGGCAGACGGTGCTGGTCACCGCGGCCGCCGGCGGCACGGGAGCGTTCGCCGTCGAGCTGGCGAAGCACCTCGGCGCGCACGTGATCGCCACGGCCGGCCCGGGCAACCACCCGTTCCTCCGAGCGCTCCGCGCCGACGAGGTCCTCGACCACCACGACCCGGACGTCCTGGACCGCCTCCGACGCCTGCGACCCGACGGGGTCGACGTCCTGCTCGACAACGTCTCGTCGGCGAACTTCACCCGCTACGCACCTCTGGTGCGCAGCGGGGGGATCGCCCTCGGCACGCACGAGCCCCAGCCACCGGCACCCGACGGCGTCACCGGGGCGCTCATCGCCTCCTGGGAGCGCCCCGCCTCGTTCGCGCGCGTCGTCGAGCTGGTCGACGGGGGCGTGCTGCACGTCCGCATCCGGGAGCGCGTGCCCCTCGACGAGGCCGAGCGCGCGCACGACGTGCTGCGCACCCGCCACGGCCGGGGGGCGGTCCTGATCGTCCCGTGACCCCGGCCGTCGAACGCCGTCCGCACCGCTGTCCCGCACCCACCGCACACTCCCGAGGAGAACCATGACCACCGCAGTCCCGACCCGCGTCCTGATCACCGGGTGCTCCACCGGCATCGGCCGCACCACCGCGCAGGTGCTCGCCCGCCGCGGCCACGAGGTGATCGCCACGGCGCGCCGCCCCGAGACCCTCGCCGGGCTCGACGTCGCCCGTGCCCTGCCGCTCGACGTGCAGGACGACGCGTCGGTCGCGGCGCTGCTGGGCGAGACCGGCCCGGTCGACGTGCTGGTGAACAACGCCGGCGTCGCCGCGCGCGGGCCCGTCGAGGCGGTGCCGGGCGAGGAGGCGCTGCGCGTGTTCGACGTCAACGTCCTCGGGGTGCTGCGCATGGTGCGCGCCTACGCGCCCCTGATGCGACGGCGCGGCTCGGGCACGATCGTGAACGTCTCCTCGGTGGTGGGCCGGATCGCCCCGCCGCTGGCCGGGGTCTACACCGCGAGCAAGTGGGCGCTGGAGGGGCTCTCGGAGACGATGCGGCTGGAGCTGGGCCACTTCGGCGTGCGCGTCGTGCTGGTCGAGCCGGGCGTGGTCGACACCGGGGCGTACGAGGCCTCGCCGATGCACCTGCCCGAGGACGGCAGCTACGCACCCCTCGCCGCGCAGCTCGCCGCCGCGTCCGGCGGGTCCTCGCCCGCCGAGGACGTCGCGCTCGTGATCGCCGAGGCCGTCGAGCAGGACGGCGGGCCGCTGCGCCGCCCGGTCGGTGCCGGGGCGACGCAGCTCCTCGCCGCCCGCGCCGGCACGGACGACGAGGCGTTCGACGGCGTGCTCCGCGGGGCCTTCGGCCTGACCTGGTGACCGCCGCCCGCCGCCGCGTCCGCGGCGGCGGACCCGAGCGGCTCACCCGACGGCCGGGTGCGCCTAGCCCGTCAGCGCCGCCCGGACCTGCTCCTCCACGGCGGCGGTGGCCACGAACAGCAGCTCGTCGCCGGGCTCCAGGCCGTCGTCGCCCTGCGGGACGATCACGCGCCCGCGGCGCAGGATCACCACCAGCGCGGAGTCCGGCGGCAGCCGCAGCGAGCGGACCGGCCGCCCGGCCAGCGGCGTGTCCGGGGGCAGGGTCACCTCGACGAGGTTGGCCTCGCCCTGGCGGAAGGTCAGCAGCCGCACCAGGTCGCCCACCGCGACGGCCTCCTCGACCAGCGCGGCCAGCAGCCGGGGGGTCGACACGGCGACGTCGACGCCCCAGTTGGCCGAGAACAGCCACTCGTTGCGGGGGTCGTTGACCCGGGCCACGACGCGGCGCACCGCGAACTCGGTCTTCGCGAGCAGCGACACCACGAGGTTGACCTTGTCATCGCCGGTGGCGGCGATGACGACGTCGCAGCTCTCCAGGTCGGCGTCCTCCAGCGAGGACAGCTCGCAGGCGTCGGCGTGCACCCACTCGGCGGCCTCCACGGCCTCCGGCACGATGTGGGTGAGCTCCCGCTCGATGAGCATCACCTGGTGGTGGTTCTCCAGCAGCTCCAGGGCGATGGACCGGCCCACGGCCCCGGCCCCCGCGATCGCGACGCGCATCGTCGGCTCTCCTCCGGTCAGTTCTCGGGGGGCGGCGCCGCGGCCGCCGCCGTCACGTCGCTGACCGTGCCGGACACCGCGGCCACGTACACGGTGTCGTCGGCCTGCACCACGGTGTCGGGCTTCGGGAGCACGCCCGTGCCGAACCGCAGGAGGAACGCGACGCGGCTGCCCGTGGCCGCCTCCAGCTGGGTGATCGGGCGACCGACCCAGTCCTCGTGCACCGGCAGCGGGAGGATCGCCACGGTGCCGGACGGCTCGCGCCAGGCCGAGGCGACCCCGTCGGGCAGGATCATGCGCAGCAGCCGGTCGGTGCTCCACGGCACCGTCGCGACCGTGGGGATGCCCAGGCGCTCGTACACCGCGGCGCGCTTCTCGTCGTAGATGCGGGCGACCACCCGCTCGACGCCGAACGTCTCCCGGGCCACCCGCGCGGAGATGATGTTGGAGTTGTCGCCGCTGGACACCGCGGCGAACGCGCTGGCCCGCTCGACGCCGGCCGCGACCAGCACCTCGCGGTGGAACCCCTGCCCGACGACCTGCCGGCCGCGGAAGTCGGCGCCGAGGCGGCGGAAGGCCTGCGGGTCCCGGTCGATGACGGCCACCTCGTGACCGAGCCGCTCCAGGCCCGTCACCAGCGACGAGCCGACGCGCCCGCACCCCATGATCACGACGTACACGACTGCCCTCCCGGATCGCGGGCACGCTACCGCGCCGCGCGGCCGCGCCGAGCCGTGGCGCCCGCCCCCGCCCGCTCCGGGAGGCCTACCCTCTGGGACGTGTCCACGCTCGCCACTGCGGTGAAGCGCATCCTGGTGGGACGGCCGCAGCGCAGCGATCGGCTCAGCAGCACGCTGCTGCCCAAGCGCATCGCCCTGCCCGTCTTCGCCTCCGACGCGATGTCGTCGGTCGCCTACGCCCCGCAGGAGATCTTCCTCACCCTGTCGATCGCCGGCATCGCGTTCTACTCGCTGTCGCCCTGGATCGGGCTGGCCGTCGTGGCGGTGCTCGTCACGGTGATCGTGAGCTACCGGCAGAACGTGCAGGCCTACCCCTCGGGCGGCGGCGACTACGAGGTGGCGACGGTCAACCTCGGGCGGCGGGCCGGCGTCGTGGTGGCCAGCGCCCTGCTCGTCGACTACATCCTGCTCGTCGCGGTGTCGATCTCCGCCGCCGCCGACAACCTGGGCGCGCTCATCCCGTTCGTCGCCGAGCACAAGGTCGTCTTCGCGGTGTCGGCGATCGTGCTGCTGACCGCGATGAACCTGCGCGGGATCCGCGAGTCCGGGATCGCGTTCGCCGTGCCCACCTACGCCTTCGTGCTGGGCATCGGCACGCTGCTCGTCTGGGGCTTCACCCGGATCCTGGTCCTCGGCGAGGACGTGCGCGCGCCCAGCGCCGACCTGGAGCTGCTCGCGGAGGGCGACGCGCTCACCGGCCTCGCGCTCGCGCTGCTGGTGCTGCGGTCGTTCACGCAGGGCTGCGCGGCGCTGACCGGGGTGGAGGCGATCAGCAACGGCGTGCCCGCGTTCCAGAAGCCCAAGGCCCGCAACGCCGCCACGACGCTGACCCTGCTCGGCGCGATCTCGGTGACGATGTTCATCGGGCTCGTGCTGCTGGGCGTCCTCACCGGGGCCCGGATCGTGGACGACCCGGTGGTGCAGCTCCCCGGCGCGCCCGCGGACTACGTGCAGGAGACGCTGGTCGCGCAGCTGGCCGAGACCGTCTTCGCCGGGTTCGCCCCGGGCTTCTACTTCGTGGTCGTGGTCACGGCGCTGATCCTGGTGCTCGCCGCCAACACCGGGTTCAACGGCTTCCCCGTGCTCGGCTCGATCCTGTCGCAGGACCGCTACCTGCCCCGCCAGCTGCACACCCGCGGCGACCGCCTCGCGTTCTCCAACGGCATCCTGTTCCTGTCCGGGGCGGCGATCGTGCTGGTCATCGGCTTCGACGCCGAGGTGACCGGCCTGCTCGCCCTCTACACCGTCGGCGTGTTCATCTCCTTCACCCTCAGCCAGGCGGGGATGGTGCGGCACTGGAACCGGCTGCTCGCGCGCGAGACCGACCCCGCGCGGCGGCGCTCGTTGCTGCGCTACCGGGCCGTCAGCGCCTTCGGGGCGGCGATGACCGGGGTCGTGCTGGTCGTGGTCCTGATCACCAAGTTCGTCGACGGGGCGTGGATCGCGATCCTGTCGGTGATCGCCTTCTACGTCCTGATGCAGCTCATCCGCCGGCACTACGACCGGGTGTCCGCCGAGCTCGTCGCCGGTGACGTCGACGGGGTGCTGCCCTCGCGCAACCACGCGATCGTGCTGGTCTCGACGCTGCACAAGCCGACGCTGCGGGCCGTCGCCTACGCCCGCGCCACCCGACCGGACGTGCTGGAGGCGGTCACCGTCAACGTCGACGACGCCGACACCAAGCGGCTCATGCAGGAGTGGTCCAAGCGGAAGCTGCCGGTGCCGCTCAAGGTCATCGAGTCGCCCTACCGGGAGATCACCAAGCCGGTGCTGGAGTACGTCAAGCGGATCCGCGGGGACAACCCGCGCGACGTCGTCACCGTGTTCATCCCCGAGTACGTCGTCGGCCACTGGTGGGAGCAGGTCCTGCACAACCAGAGCGCGCTGCGCCTCAAGGGGCGGCTGCTGTTCCAGCCCGGCGTGATGGTGACGAGCGTGCCCTGGCAGCTCCGGTCCTCCGAACGGGTCGCGACGCGCCGGCCCGAGACCGCGCCCGGCTCCACCCGCCGCGGCTACGCCCCCGCGGACACCCCGTCCGACGACCGGGCGGCCGCCCCCTCGCCCGCCGCGACGCCCGGTCCGGGCCGGCGATGACCGACTGGACCGACCGCGTCCTCGAGCTGACCGTCGGGGCCGTCGCGCACGGCGGGCACTGCGTCGCCCGCCACGAGAACCGGGTGCTGTTCGTCCGCCACGCCCTGCCCGGCGAGCGGGTGCACGCCGTGGTCACCTCCGACGGCGGCGGCTCGTTCTGCCGCGCCGACGCGATCGCGGTGCTGGAGCCCTCCCCGCACCGGGTGGAGCAGCCGTGCCCGTGGGCCCGGCCCGGCGGGTGCGGCGGCTGCGACTTCCAGCACGTCGAGCCGGCCGCGCAGCGCGCGCTGAAGGCCGACGTGCTGGCCGAGCAGCTGCGGCGCCTCGCTGGTCTCGTCCTCGAGGTCCCGGTCGAGGAGCTGCCCGGCGGTGCGCTGGGCTGGCGCACGCGCGCGCGGCTCGCCGTCGACGACGAGGGCCGGCCCGGGCTGCGCGCCCACCGCAGCCACGACGTGCTGCCGATCGCCGACTGCCCGATCACGGTGCCCGGCGCGCTCCCGCCGGTCCTGGCGTCGACGTTCCCGCCCGGCTCGGAGGTCGAGGTCGTCGCCGACGCCACGGGCGCCGTCGCCGTGGACGGGCCCGCGGTGCAGCGCGCCGCCGGGCGGGACTGGGCGCTCTCGCCCGGGACGTTCTGGCAGGTGCACCCGGCGCTGCCGGACGTGCTGGCCGGCGTGGTGGGGGAGTGGGCCGACGCACCGCGCGGCGGCACCGCCTGGGACCTGTTCGGCGGCGTCGGCCTGTTCGCCGCCGTGCTGGCCGGGCAGGTCGGGCCGGACGGCTCGGTGACCGTGGTCGAGTCCTCCCGGCAGGCGGTGGCCGACGGCCGCGCCGCGCTGGCCGACCTGCCGCAGGTCGCGTTCCGCACCGGGCGCGTCGACCAGGCGGTCGCCGAGCTGCCCGCGCCGGACGTCGTCGTCGCCGACCCGCCGCGCAAGGGCCTGGGCCGCGGCCTGGTCGACGCGCTGGTGGCGGCCGGGCCGGCGCGGATCGTGCATGTCGCGTGCGACCCCGCCGCGCTGGCCCGCGACGTCGCGCTGCTCGCCGAGCGCGGCTGGCGCCTCGACGCCCTGCGCGCGTTCGACGCCTTCCCCATGACCCACCACATGGAGTGCGTGGCGCTGTTCCGCCGCGGCTGACGCCGTCCCGGCCGCTGCTGACAGGACCCCGGCAGCGGCGCGTCAGCACGCAGCCAGGGCCGGGCCGCAGGCTCGGGCCCCCTGCACCTGCTCACCCGGAGGTCCTGCCGTGTCCACCACCGCCGTCGCCGAGCTCGGCACCGTCCTCGGGGTCTGGGCGCACCCCGACGACGAGGCGTACCTGTCCGCCGCCCTCATGGCCACCGCGCGCGACCGCGGCCAGCGGGTCGTGTGCGTCACGGCCACGCGCGGGGAGCGGGGCACCTCCGACCCGGCCACCTGGCCACCGGAGCGGCTCGCCGCCGAGCGCACCCGCGAGCTGACCCGCTGCCTCGACGTCCTCGGGGTGGTGGAGCACGTGTGGCTCGACCACCCGGACGGGGGCTGCGCCGCGGCCGACGCCGACGCCGAGGCCGAGCGGATCGCCGCGATCGTCGACCGGGTCCGCCCGGACACCGTCGTCACGTTCGGACCGGACGGGCTCACCGGCCACCCCGACCACCGCACCGTCTCGGCCTGGACGACCGCGGCGTTCCACCGCGCGGCCCCGCCCGGGGCGCGCCTGCTGCACGCCACCCTGAGCCCGCGCCGCTACGGCCGGTGGAGCGCGCTCACCGAGGGCCTCGGCGTCTACCAGCCCGGCTACCCGGTGCTGACGCCGGACGAGCGGCTGGCGGTCGACCTCCACCCCGACGCGGACCTCGCCCGGCGCAAGTTCCGCGCACTGGCCGCCCAGCGGACCCAGACGGCGGGCCTGATCGCCCACCTGGGCCCAAAGGTCTACACGGCGTGGAGCGGCGGCGAGCAGTTCGTCGAGGTGGCCCGGCGCACCGCGCACGCCGGGCCCCGGCCCGCCGCCCCCGCGGTGGGTCGAGCCCTCACGGCGGGGTGAGGCGCCGCGCGATCGCCCGCCGGGCCAGGTCCAGCACCTCGGCCCGGCCGGGCGGCGGTGCACCGGTCCGCCGGGGCGGGCGGTCGACGGCCGGGGCGTCGGGGGCGGCGTCCGCGGCGGCGTCGAGCACCGCGGCGGTCCCGTCGTCGCCGAGCTCGCGCAGCAGGTCCGCCAGGTCGCGCAGCGTGGCCCACAGGTGGGTCCAGTTGCCGGTGCGGGCGAAGTCGTCGACCACCTCCCGGTAGCCGGCCAGGGCCTCGTGGACCCGACCCGCCGCCCGGCGCACCGACAGCAGGCCGACCGTCGCCACGCCGACGACGAACGTGGCGCCCGCGGACCGGCCGAGCGCGATCGCCCGCTCGTAGTGCTCCTCCGCGACGGCGGACCGGCCGGCGACGCTCTCGATCTCGCCGCGGTAGTAGGCGTCCCAGGCGCGCAGCGAGGGCGCCGGGCCGACGGGGGACCGGGCGTGCAGCACCCGGGCCTCGTCGGGGTGCCCGGCGTGCGCGGTCGCCAGGGCCGCGATCCCGTGCAGGTCGTGCCGGACGGAGTCCGGCCCGTCCAGGCAGACGCGCACGCACCCGTCGTGGTCGCCGCGGGCGAGCAGGGCGACGGCGAGCGCGTGCCGGCAGAACAGGACGCCGTCACCGCCGTCCCCGCCGGCGGCCAGGCCGGCGCGGGCCAGCCGCTCGGCGGCGGCGTGGTCCCCGTCGGCGTAGGCGGCGTAGGCGGCGGTGCCGAGCACGGCCGCGGCCCGCGGGTGCCGGAGGATCGCCGGGTCGTCGCCCAGCTCGCGGGCCCAGCCGCGGACCTCCACGAGGTCGCGCTGGAAGACCGCGTCGATGAGCCCGGTGACGATCGCGGCCGCGGCGTCGTCGTCCCGCGCGGCCGGGTCCCGCACGAGGCGCCACGCCGCCCGCAGGGTGCCCGTCTCGCGGCGCAGGCGGGCGTCGGCGCGCGGCTCGTCGTCGGTGAGGAACGCGGCCGCGAGCTCGTCGGCCAGGGCGACGGCGCGGCGCACGAGCCGGGCGGCCGCGGCGGCGTGCTCGCCGGTGGCGGTGAGCTGGTCGAGCCCGAACGCGCGGAGCGTCTCCAGCATCCGGTAGCGGGCCGGGGCACCGGGCGTGATCACCGCGTCGACCATCGAGGCGTCCACGAGGCGGGCGAGGACGGCGCCCGGGTCGTCGGCGAGCCGGAGATCGGCGGCGGTCCGCTCGACGTCGTCGAGGTCGACGCCGTCCGGGAACACGGAGAGGTGCCGGAACAGCCGCTGCTCGTCCTCGGTGAGCAGCCGGTAGGACCACTCCACGGTGGCGCGCAGGGTGCGGTGGCGCGCGTCACCGCTCGCGCGACCGCCGGCGAGCAGGTCGAGCGCGCGGTCGAGCCGGTCGCGGAGATCCGCGACCGAGAACGCGGAGAGCCGGCCCGCGGCGAGCTCGATGGCCAGCGGCATCCCGTCGAGGCGCCGCACGACCTCGGCGACCGCGGGGAGCTCGGCGGCGGCGAGCGGCCGGACGCGGGCGGCCCGGTCGAGGAACACGGCCACCGAGGGCGCCCGGGCGGGGTCGCCGCCCCGGTCGGGCAGGCGCAGGGGGGCGAGCCGGGAGACGTGCTCGTCGGGGAGCCCGAGCCGCTCGCGGCTGGTGGCGAGCACGGTCAGCCGCGGGCAGGCGGACAGCAGCCTCGCCACGAGGTCGCGCACCGGTTCCAGCAGGTGCTCGCAGTTGTCGATCACGAGCAGGCCGGGGCGGTCGCCGAGCACGGCGGCGCAGGCGGTGAGGACGTCGCCGCGGGCGACGGTGAGGTCCAGCGCGGCGGCGAGGGCGTGCGCCACCGCACCCGGCTCGGCGAGCGGGGCCAGCAGCAGGGCGGTGGCGGCGTCCGCGCGGTGCGCCACCTCCAGGGCCAGGCGGGTCTTGCCGACCCCGCCCGGGCCGGTGACCGTGACGAGCCGCCGGGTGGCGAGCAGGCGGTGCAGCGCGGCGACCTCGGCCTCGCGCCCGAGGAGCCGACCGACCGGCCGGAGCGGCGCGGTCGTCGCGGGCAGCGGCCCGGCGGCGCCGCTCGCGATGGTGCGCTCCAGCGCGGCGAGCGCGGGGGAGGGGTCCAGGCCGGTCTGCTCGGCCAGCAGCCCGCGGTGCTCGCGGCCGGCCCGCAGCGCCGCCGGGGCCTGTCCGGTCGCGGCGAGCGCGCGCATGTGCGCGAGCACGGCCGGTTCCCGCAGCGGGTCCACGGCGACCGCCCCGGCGGCGAGCCCGAGCACCCGCTCGGCCTGTCCGGCGTCGACCGCGGCGTCGACCAGCGCGTCGACGATCTCGCGCTGCAGGCGGGCGCACCCCTCCGCCGCCGTCGCGATCGGCACGACGTCGGCGAGGTCGGCGAGGACCGGCCCCCGGAACAGCGCGTGCGCGCGCCGCAGGTGGTCGAGCGCCCCGGCGCGGTCCGCCCGGGCGGCGGCCAGCAGCGCACGGGCCTCGGCGAGGTCGAGCTCGTCGGGCCCGAGGTCGAGGGCGTAGCCGCCCGGGCCGGTGCGCAGCCGACCGGCGGCCGGGCCGAGCTGCCCGCGCAGCCGGAACACGTGCGTCTGCAGGGCCTGGCGGACGTCGCCCGGCCCGCCGTCGCCCGGCCACAGCGCCTCGGCGAGCTCGTCGACCGGCACGGGGCGTCCGTGCGCGAGCGCGAGCAGGACGAGCACCGCGCGGCGGACCGGCCCGCGCAGCTCGACCGGTGCGCCGTCGAGCAGCACGCGCAGCGGCCCGAGCAGCTCCACCCGCACCCGGTGGTCCACCCCGCCCTCCTCCCGGCCGTCACCGCCGTGTCCCTGTCACCGCCGTGTCCCTGTCACCGGCGTGCCAGCGGCTGTCACCGGTGCGTGCCCGGTGGCGCCGAGGCTCCCTCCAGCCCGGCGGGTGCCGGGCACGACGACGAGGAGACACCATGGACCACGACCGGCTCAACGACTTCCTCGGCCGGTTCACCGCCGACCTGGGCGCGGCCGGATCCGCCGGACTGGCGGTCATCGGCAACCGGCTGGGCCTCTACCGCGCGCTCGCCGACGGGCCCGCCACGCCGCAGGGCCTCGCCGGACGCACCGGCTGCGACGAGCGCTACCTGCGCGAGTGGCTGGCCAACCAGGCCGCCGGCGGCTACGTGCAGTACGACCCGGCGACGGGCGAGTTCTCCCTGAGCGAGGAGCAGGCGTTCTGCCTGGCCGACCCGCACGGCCCGAACCTGTCCGCCGCGTTCCTCATCGTGCTGGGCTACCTGCGCGCCGAACCGCGGTTGACCGAGGCGTTCCGCACGGGCGCGGGGATGGGGTGGCACGAGCACGAGGAGGACGTGTTCACCGGCTGCGACGCGTTCTTCCGGCCCGGCTACACCGCGGAGCTGGTCCCGAACTGGATCCCGGCCCTGGACGGCGTCGAGGAGAAGCTCGCCGCGGGGGCGCGGGTGGCCGACCTCGGCTGCGGACTGGGCTCGTCCTCGGTGCTCGTCGCCCGGGCGTTCCCGCGCAGCACCGTCGTCGGCTCGGACTACCACGCCGCGTCGGTCGACCTCGCGCGGAAGCACGCGGCCGAGGCGGGCGTGGCCGACCGCGTCACGTTCGAGGTCGCAACCGCGCAGACGTTCACCGGCAGCGGCTTCGACCTCGTCACGACGTTCGACGCCCTGCACGACATGGGCGACCCCGTGGCGGCGGCGCGCCGCGTGCGCGAGGCGCTCGCCGAGGACGGCACGTGGCTGCTGGTCGAGCCGAACGCGGGCGACCGCGTCGAGGACAACCTCACCCCCGTCGGGCGGCTGTTCTACGCGGGGTCGACGTTCCTGTGCGTGCCCAACGCGCTGTCCCAGGACGGGGGGCACGCGCTGGGCGCGCAGGCCGGGGAGGCCGCGGTGCGCGACGTCGTGACCGCGGCCGGGTTCACCCGGTTCCGGCGGGCGGCGCAGACGCCGTTCAACCTGGTCTACGAGGTCCGTCCCTGAACGGACGGGCGCGGTGGGGCGGGGCGGGAGGAGCGGGACCGGCTCCTCCCGGCACGCGTGTCGAGGTGCCGCAGCTCACCCGACTGGTCGGCGGCACGGCAGCGGTCCCGGTGGTCACCGCAGCCGGTCGTGGCCGACCTGCGGGGGCGGCTGTTCCCACGACCTCGATCGGTCGACGGGCAGCGGTGCCCCAGCAGCACGGGCGGATCGTAGCGACGGGCGGGGGGTCGCCCGACCGGCCCCGGTTGCCGAGGATCGCAGGGGGCCGGGCCACCATGGTGGGCGTGACGAGTACGACCCCCACCGCGGCCGGCGCCGCCCCGCCCGTCCCGCAGACCGTCGAGCGCCGCATCGCCGACGAGCTGGGCGTGCGCCCGCACCAGGTGGCCGCGGCCGTCGACCTGCTCGACGGCGGCGCGACCGTGCCGTTCATCGCCCGGTACCGCAAGGAGGCCACCGGCACCCTCGACGACGCGCAGCTGCGCACGCTCGAGGAGCGGCTGCGGTACCTGCGCGAGCTGGAGGACCGGCGCGCCGCGGTGCTGGAGGAGATCCGCAAGCAGGGGAAGCTGACGCCCGAGGTCGAGGCGCGCGTCCTGGCCGCGGAGTCCAAGGCGCGGCTGGAGGACGTCTACCTGCCCTTCAAGCCCAAGCGGCGCACGAAGGCGATGACCGCCCGCGAGCAGGGGCTGGAGCCGCTGGCCGACGCGCTGCTGGCCGACCCGACGCTCGACCCGCACGCCACGGCCGCGGGCTACGTCACCGACCAGGTCGCCGACGCCGGCGCGGCGCTGGAGGGCGCGCGGGCGATCCTCGTCGAGCGGATGGCCGAGGACGCCGACCTCATCGGCGGGCTGCGCGAGCGGATGTGGACCTCCGGGCGGCTGGTCACGACGGTGCGGGAGGGCGAGGAGCAGTCCGGGGCGAAGTTCGCCGACTACTTCGCCTTCTCCGAGCCGTTCACCAAGCTGCCCAGCCACCGCATCCTCGCGGCGTTCCGGGGCGAGAACGAGGAGGTCCTCGACGTCGCGCTGGAGCCCACCGCCGACCCCGACGACGCCGAGGCCGCCGCCGGCTACGAGCGCACCATCGCCGCCGCGTTCGGCGTCGCCGACGAGGGCCGCCCGGCCGACGCCTGGCTGCTCGGCGTCGTCCGCTGGGCCTGGCGCACCCGGATCCTGCTGCACCTGGGCATCGACATCCGGGTGCGGCTGCGCACCGTCGCCGAGGAGGCCGCGATCGCGGTCTTCGCGGCCAACCTGCGCGACCTGCTGCTCGCCGCCCCCGCCGGCAGCCGCGCCACGATGGGCCTGGACCCGGGGCTGCGCACCGGGGTCAAGGTCGCCGTCGTCGACGCCACCGGCAAGGTCGTCGCCACCGACACCGTCCACCCGCACGAGCCCCGCCGCGCCTGGGCCGCCTCCCTGGCGACGCTGCAGAAGCTGGCCGCCGCGCACGACGTCGACCTGATCGCGATCGGCAACGGCACCGCCTCGCGGGAGACCGAGCAGCTCGCCCGCGAGCTCGCCGCGGCCAACCCCGCGCTCAAGCTCACCCCGGTCGTGGTCAGCGAGGCCGGGGCGTCGGTGTACTCGGCGTCGGCCTACGCCTCGGCCGAGCTGCCCGACCTCGACGTGTCGCTGCGCGGCGCGGTGTCCATCGCCCGGCGGCTGCAGGACCCGCTCGCCGAGCTGGTCAAGATCGACCCCAAGTCGATCGGGGTGGGGCAGTACCAGCACGACCTCGCCGAGTCCGCGCTGTCCCGCTCGCTCGACGCCGTGGTGGAGGACTGCGTGAACGCCGTCGGCGTCGACGTCAACACGGCCTCGGCGCCGCTGCTGCGCCGCGTGTCGGGGGTGTCGGAGAGCCTGGCCGCGCAGCTCGTCGCCCACCGCGACGAGCACGGCCCCTACGCCACCCGCACCGCCCTGAACGCCGTGCGCGGGCTGGGCCCGAAGGCGTTCGAGCAGTGCGCGGGCTTCCTGCGCATCCGCGGCGGCGCCGACCCGCTCGACGTCTCCGGCGTGCACCCCGAGGCCTACCCCGTGGTGCGCCGGATCCTGGACGCGGCGAAGGTGGAGATCACCGACCTGCTCGGCAACGCCCCGAAGATCAGGTCGCTCAAGCCGCAGCGGTTCGTCGACGACCGGTTCGGGCTGCCGACGGTCACCGACATCCTCGCCGAGCTGGAGAAGCCCGGCCGCGACCCGCGCCCGGCCTTCCGCACCGCCACCTTCGCCGAGGGCGTGCACCGGATCTCCGACCTGCGCGTCGGGATGCTGCTGGAGGGCCAGGTCACCAACGTCGCCGCGTTCGGCGCGTTCGTCGACGTGGGCGTGCACCAGGACGGGCTCGTGCACGTCTCGGCGCTGTCGAAGGACTACGTGTCCGACCCGCGGGAGGTCGTGAAGTCCGGCGACGTCGTGCGGGTCAAGGTGCTGGCCGTCGACGAGGAGCGCAAGCGCATCTCGCTCACCCTCCGGCTCGACGACGAGCCCCCGGCCGGCGGCGGGCGGCCGCCGCGCGGGGCGCGGGGCGGGGCGGGGGAGTCCGGGCCCCGGGACCAGCCGGGCCGGGAGCGCGGCGGCCGGGCCCGGGGCCAGGGCGACCGCGACCGGGGCGATCGCGACCGGGGCGGCCGGAATCCGGGCGGTGGGGACCAAGCGGGCCGGGGCCGGAAGGGCCGCGAGCAGCCGGCCGGGCGGCCGGACCGCGCGACGCGCGGCAGCGACGCCCCGGGTCGCGGCGGCCGCGGTTCCTCGGGCGGTTCCGGCGGCGGGATCGGCAACAGCGCGATGGCCGACGCGCTGAAGCGGGCCGGGCTGGCCGGGGGCGACGGGAAGGGCTGAGCCCGCCGACCCGCATGATCACCGTCCTGGTGCCCGGACGGCCGTGTGCGGCCGCTCCGGCACCAGGACGGCGATCACCGGGCGGCCGGGGTGCGCTCCTCCCGGCACGACGGCCGCATCTGTGGTGAGCTGGCCGACCGCGGGTGAGGAGGGTCACATGAGCAAGTCGGGCAGGGTTCCCAAGGAGCGCTACGAGGCGGAGCTGCTGCGCCTGCAGGGCGAGCTGGTGGAGATGCAGGAGTGGGTGCGGGCCAGCGGGACGCGGCTCGTCGTCGTGTTCGAGGGCCGCGACGCCGCGGGCAAGGGCGGGGCGATCCAGCGCGTCGCGGAGTACCTCAACCCCCGCGTCTGCCGCATCGTCGCCCTGCCCGCGCCCACGGAGCGCCAGCGCACCCAGTGGTACTTCCAGCGCTACATCGAGCACCTCCCGGCGGCCGGGGAGATCGTGCTGTTCGACCGCAGCTGGTACAACCGCGCGGGCGTCGAGCGGGTGATGGGCTTCGCCACGCCGGAGGAGCAGGAGCGGTTCCTGCGGCAGTGCCCGGTCTTCGAGGACCTGCTCATCGAGGACGGCATCCTGCTGCGCAAGTACTGGTTCTCCGTCAGCGACGCCGAGCAGGAGAAGCGGTTCCGCTCGCGGGCGCAGGACCCGATGAAGCGCTGGAAGCTCTCGCCGATGGACCTCCAGTCGCTCACGCGCTGGGAGGACTACTCGCGCGCGAAGGACGAGATGTTCGCGGCCACCGACACCGCGCGGGCGCCCTGGCTGGTCGTCGAGTCCGAGGACAAGCGGCGGGCGCGGCTGAACATGATCGCGCACCTGCTGGACAGCGTGCCGTGGTCGCACGTCGAGCCCCCGGAGATCGTCCTGCCCGAGCGCCCCGCGCCCACCGGGTACCAGCGCCCGCCGCGGGAGATGTTCCACCAGGTGCCCGACCACGCGGCCACCCTGCTCGGCTGACGACCCCGCGCCCCCGGCGCCCGGGCGCCCTCCCGGCGCCCCGCCCTCAGCGTCGGCCCCGCCGGGGGCGCGGGTCGCACGAGGGGGCGGCCCGCGCGCCCCGGCCCGGCGCCACCACCGCCGGGTGGGCGCCGCCGGGGGCGGCGCCCACCGACCCCCGGGGTGCCGTGCGCGCCATCACCTGGGAAGATTCTCGTACGGCGGTGGGTTGACACCGTCAGGAGACCGCAAGAGGCCAGGCAGAAGTCGTGCATCGGGCCCCGCGGGCTCGCCGCGGACGCCCGCACCGGGTGTCCCGATCGCTACGACGGAAGAACACACTTGACCCACACCGAGCTCCCGCTCGACCTGCCCTCCTTCTCCGACCTCCCCCTGCGCGCCGAGCTGCTGGCCGCCGTGGCCGAGCTGGGCTACACCCACCCCAGCCCCGTCCAGGCCGAGGCGATCCCGCCGCTGGTCGAGGGCCGCGACCTGCTGGGCCAGGCCGCCACCGGCACCGGCAAGACCGCCGCGTTCGCGCTGCCCGTGCTGGAGCGCCTCGCCGAGACCCGCCCCGAGCGCAACCGCGGCGACGCCCCCCTCGCGCTGGTCCTCGCCCCCACCCGCGAGCTGGCGCTCCAGGTGTCCGAGGCGATCACCAAGTACGGTGCCCGGCTCGGCGCCCGCGTGCTCACCGTGTACGGCGGCGCGCCCGTCGTGCCGCAGCTCAAGGAGCTCTCCCGCGGCGTCGACGTCGTCGTGGCCACCCCCGGCCGCGCGATCGACCTGCTCAACCGGGGCGCCCTGAACCTCGCCGAGCTCGAGACCGTCGTCCTCGACGAGGCCGACGAGATGCTCGACATGGGCTTCGTCGAGGACATCGAGACCCTGCTCGACGCCACCCCCGACACCCGGCAGGCGGTGCTGTTCAGCGCCACCATGCCCCGGCGCATCTCCGACCTGGCCCAGCGCTACCTGCGCGAGCCGGTCACCGTCCGGATCCGCCGCGAGGAGACGATCGAGGGCGAGGCGCCCCGCGTCCGCCAGACCGCCTACCTCGTGCCCCGCAGCCACACCACGGCCGCGCTGGGCCGCGTGCTGGAGGCCGAGCGGCCGAAGGCGGCGATCGTGTTCTGCCGCACCCGCCTCGACGTCGACTCCGTCACCGAGACCCTGACCGCCCGCGGCCTGCGCGCCGAGGCGCTGCACGGCGGCATGGACCAGGAGCACCGCACCCGCGTGGTCGAGCGGCTGCGCAGCGGGCGCACCGAGCTGCTCGTCGCCACCGACGTCGCGGCCCGCGGCCTGGACATCGACCTGCTCACCCACGTCGTCAACCACGACGTGCCGCAGAGCAGCGAGGCCTACGTCCACCGCATCGGCCGCGTCGGCCGGGCCGGGCGCGAGGGCGTCGCGATCACGCTCGCACCGCCGTCGAAGCTCTACGCCCTGCGCAACGTGGAGCGGCTCACCGGCCAGCCGGTCGAGATCGCCCCCGTGCCGACCGCCGCCGACCTGCGCGCCGCCCGCCTGGAGCGCACCCGCGCCGGGCTGGAGGAGGCGCTGGCCGCCGGCGCGGCGAGCGAGGGCGGGGCCGCCGACGACGTCCGCGCCATGCTGGCCGGGCTGGCCGCCGAGCACGACCTGCTCGACGTCGCCACCGCCGCGGTCACGATGCTGCAGACCGCCGCCGGCGTCCCCGACGACGGCGACGACATCCCCGTCGTCAGCGCCCCGCGCAGCGGCGGCGGCCGCGAGCCCCGCGACGTGGGCCGCGGCCCGCGCAGCCGCGGCGGGGCGGCGGGCCCGCGCCCGCCGAAGGCCGGCATGACGCGGCTGTTCGTCAACGCCGGCCGGGCCGGCGGCGTGCGCCCGCAGGACATCGTGGGCGCGCTCGCGAACGAGTCGAACCTGACCGGGCGCGACATCGGCGCGATCCAGATCCACGAGCGCCACGCGCTGGTGGAGGTCCCCGAGGACACCGCCGACGACGTGCTGCGCAGCCTGCGCGGCTCGACGACGCTCAAGGGCCGCCGCGCCAACGTGCGCCGCGACCGCGGGTTCGCGAGCGCCCAGGGCTGATCCGCCCCAGGCTGATCGATCCGGGGGCGGTTCCCCCGAACGACCGCGCGGTGCGCGGCGGGTGCGCCACACTCCCGCCGTGCGCCGCGTGCTCGTCGTCCTGGCCCTGCTGACGGGCGGCTGCTCGGTCGTCGTACCCGGCTCCGGCGGGCCGGTGACCGGGCCCCCGGCATCCTCCGCACCGCCGCGCGCGGTCGACGTGTGCGCCGCGCACGACGTGGCCGCGGCCGAGCGGTCCGCGGGCGGCACCGCGTTCGTCGTGCGGCCCCGCGGCGGCTTCGACGGCTGCGAGATCGGCCTGGACGCCGGGGACGGCCCGGCCTACGTCTCGATCGAGGTCGGGCCGGTCGGGCCCGGCCCCGGCCCGCCCGCCGCGGTCGCCGGGCGGCGGTTCCCGGCCGTGGCGCCCGCCCCGGGCGCGGCCGGGCGCGCCGAGTGCGGCTACGCGCTGCCCGGCCCGGACGGGCCCGTGGTGCGCGGCGAGGTCGGCGACGACCCGGCCGCGTCCTGCGCGCTGGCCGCCGCCTACCTGGCCGCGGTGCTGCCTCGGCTCGAGGACCCGCCCCTGCGGTCCGCGGCCGGCACCGCCCCGGCGTTCGCCCTGGGCGCCGTCGACCCCTGCACCGCCCTCGCCGCCGCGGTGCCGGACCCGCCGGAGGTCCGGCGGGACGGGCTGCGGACCTGCTCGTCGGGGGACGTGTCCGTCACCGTGGACCTCGTGCAGGTCGAGCTCACCGCCCCCGCCGGGGCCGTCCTGCTCGACGACGGGCGGGCACGGGCCGTCGCCGGGGGCCCCGGGGGCTGCACGGTGACCCGGCAGGTCGGCGACACCACCCTGCTCGCGCCGACCCAGCCCTACCTGCACCGCGAGGTCGTCGCCGTCACCGCCCCGGACTGCACCATCGCCGGCGCGTACGCCGACGCGGCCGGGTCCGCGCTGCCGCCGCCGCCCGGCCCGGCGCCCGGGGCCCTGCGGCTGGGGTCGCTGGAGGACCGCCCGCGTGCCACCGACGTCGGCGCCCCCTTCGACCCGTGCACGACCGTCGGCTGGGCCGACCTCCCCGCCGCGGTCCGGCCGCCGGGCCTGGACCCCCGGCCGTTCCCGGCGCCGGTGGACGCCGACGCCGGGTTCCGCGTCGGCTGCGACTTCGCCTCCGACGCCGTCGCCACGGTCGTCACCTGGGGGCCCGGCGGGGGCGCGGCGGGGGAGCGGACCGCGTTCGGCGGGCGACCCGGGCGGGAGGACCGGCGGGAGGCGGGGTGCGCCTCGGCGCTGGAGCTCCGCGCGGGCCGCGCGGGGGCGGTCACGCTCGCGCGCCGCCCCGGGGTCGACCCGTGCGCGGTGAACCGGGCGGTGCTCGACGCCCTGGCGGCCCGCATCCCCTGACGCGAACCGCCCGTGGCTATCGTGGCGCGGTGACGAGCCGGGCGGAACGCGAGATGGTGCAGGCCGTGACGGCGGTCGAGGAGCTGCTGGACCGGGCCCTGGCCGCCACGACGGCGGACCGGTCGCCCGCGCCGGCGCGGGAGACCGCGGCGCTCATCGGGCGCATGGACGCCCGGGTCGAGGACACCGACATCGACGGGCCGATCGAGCTGCTCGCCACCCTGACGCTGGTCGGCCGCCTCGCCGCCCTCCGCGACGCGCCCGGCCCGCCCGGCGCCGAGCGGGTCGCCGCGGCGCTGGACTGGGTCGAGGAGGCGCTGGGGCGGCGCTGCCGGGCCCGGGCCGCGTTCGTGTCGGCGCTGCTGGTCACCCCGGACGCGGCCGACGACGTCACGCGCTACCGGGAGGCGCTGCGCGGGGAGTTCCTGCCCGCGCTGCTGTGGCTGCTGGCCGGCGCCGGTCGGCTGACCGGCGCCGGTCCTACACCAGCCGCTGCAGCGGGGTGACGACGAGCTCGCCGTCGAGCAGCTCGGGGATCCTCGGCAGCGCCGCCTGCAGGTGCGCCGCCCCGAGGTGGGCGTCGAGCGCCTCCTGGCCGGTCCAGTACTCCACGAACACGAACGCGGCGGGGTCCTGCGTGCCCTGGTGCAGGGCGTAGGCGACGCAGCCGGTCTCGGCCCGGGTGGGCTCGACGAGCGACTCCAGCAGCTCGCGCAGCTCCCCCTCCTTGCCGGGCAGGGCGCGCATGGTCGCGACCACGGTCAGCAGGTCGGGGGTCTCGTCGGTGGGCAGCGTCACGGGAGTTCCGTCCGTCGGGGAGCCGGGGGTGGTCCGGGCCCAGCATGCCGTGCCGGGCCCGGACCGGGGGACGGGACACGCCCCCGGGCTCAGACGGCGCAGGACCCGTCGGTGCAGGCGGCGTCGCCGGCCCCGCCGACCACCTGCAGCGGGTGCGCGGCGGTCCAGGCCGTGCGCAGGACGTCGAGCAGGGCGTCCGCGGGCTGGGCGCCGGACACGCCGTAGGCGGAGTCGACGACGAAGAACGGCACGCCGGTGATCCCGTAGGCGCGGGCCTGGGCCTCGTCGGCGCGGACGGCGTCGAGGTAGCGGTCCGAGGCCAGCACCGCGCGGGCCTCCGCCTCGTCCAGGCCGGCCTCCGCGCCCAGCCGGGCGAGGGCGTCGGGGTCGCCGATCGGCTCGCCGTCGACGAGGTAGGCGGTCAGGAACCGCTCCTTGACCGCGTCCTGCACGCCGCGCTCGGCGGCCAGGTGCAGCAGCCGGTGCGCGTCGACGGTGTTCCCGCCGCGGGCGCGGTCGAGCCGGAAGCCCCAGCCGTCGGCCGCGGCCGTCGCCGTCATCCGGTCGATCATCTCCTGAGCCTGCGCGGGGGGTGCGCCGTACTTGGCGGCCAGGTGCTCCACCAGCGGGCCGGGCCGCTCGGGCGGGGCGGTCGGGTCGAGCTCGAAGCTGCGCCAGCGCACCACCACCTCGTCGCGGTGCTCGAAGCGGGCCAGCGCGGCCTCGAACCGGCGCTTGCCGATCGCGCACCAGGGACAGACGACGTCGGACCAGATCTCCACCTGCACGTCCGGGATCAACGCCGCCCGCGCCGCCGTGTTCCCCGGCCGCGGCCTACCGTCGCCCCGTGAGCTCCCCCGAGTGGGCCGACGCCCGCGACCCCGACGCCTACGACGACCGCTGGGCCGACGTCGAGCACCCCCACGGGGAGGCCGACCTCGTCGCCTCCTACGGCCCGCGCCGCGTGCTGGACGGCGGGTGCGGGACCGGGCGCGTCGCGATCGAGCTGGCCCGCCGCGGCGTCGCGGTCCTCGGGGTCGACGCCGACCCGGAGATGGTCGCGGTGGCCCGGGCCAAGGCGCCGGAGCTGGAGTGGGTGGTCGCCGACCTGGCCGACCTGGACCGGCCGGAGCGGTTCGACGTCGTCGTGCTGGCCGGGAACGTGGTGCCGTTCGCGGTGCGGCGGGCCGAGCTGGTGGCCGCGTGCGCGCGCCACCTCGTCCCCGGCGGGCGGCTGGTCGCCGGCTTCCAGGTGCAGCCCGGCTGGCCGACCCCCGACGAGTACGACCGGTGGTGCGCCGCCGCCGGGCTGCGGCCCGTGCAGCGGTGGGCGACCTGGGAGCGGGCGCCCTACGGCCCGGGGGCGGACTACGCGGTGAGCGTGGCCGTCAGCGCGTCCGCCGGATCCTGATCGGGCCCTTCGCCGTGGAGGGGTCCACGACCCGCCCGCCCTGCACGATCTCCACCTCGCCGGCCGCGACCAGGCGGCGCGCCGCGCGGCGGGCGGGCTCCATCAGCGGGCGCCAGTCGTCCCCGCCGACCCGCCGCGCGGCCTCCGACGGGCAGATCGTGCCGGGGCGGGCGCCGAGCAGGTCGGTGATCGCGGCCTCCAGCTCGCGGTCGACCCGTCCCGGGCCGCGGCGGCAGGCGGTGCTGCAGTAGCGCACCTGGTCCCAGTCGCGCTCCCACTTCCTGCGCCACTCGATCCGCCGCCCGCAGGTGGCGCAGGCCTTCTCCGCCCGGTCGCCCTCCGCCGGGTCGTGGCGCGCTCGCTTCACGCGCGGGCCGCCACCGCGTCGTCCAGCGCCGCCCGCATCGCGTCCACCGGGCCGGGGTGCCCGGTCATCAGCTCCACCTGGGCCACGGCCTGGTGCAGCAGCATCTCCAGCCCGCTCACCACGCGCGCGCCCTGCGCCTCGGCCGCCGCGGCGAAGGGGGTGGGCCACGGCGCGTAGACGACATCGAGGACGACCGGTGCGCGGGCGGTGAGGGCGTCGGCGGCCCCGGCGGGCAGCGTCGAGACGACCACGTCGGCGTCGGCGAGGGCCGCCTCGGCCCGGGCCGGGTCGGCGAGGACGGCGTCGACCGCGGGGGCGACGCCGAGCCGCTGCGCCGCGGCGCGCAGCTCGCCCGCCCGCGCCGCCGACCGCACCAGCACCGCGACGTCGTCGAACCCCAGCTCGCGCAGCGCGGCCAGCGCGGCCTGCGCCGTGCCGCCGGCGCCGAGCACGACCGCCCGGCGTCCGGTGGCGCCGTGCAGGGCGGCGACGATCCCGGCGACGTCGGTGTTCTCCGCCCGCACCACGTCCCCCAGCACGAGCGTGTTCGCGGCCCCGGTGGCCACCGCGAGCGGCGACGCCTCGTCGGCCACGTCGAGCGCGACCCGCTTGAGCGGCATCGTCAGCGACAGCCCCGCCCACTCCGGGCCCAGCCCGGCGACGAGGGCGGGCAGCGCGTCCTCGGTGCACTCGCGCCGGTCGTAGGTCCAGCCCTCCAGGCCCAGCGCGGCGTACGCGGCGGTGTGCAGCACGGGGGACAGGGAGTGGGCGACGGGGGAGCCGAGGACGGCGGCGCGCATGGGTCCAGTATCCGGGCGTGTGCGACGCTGCGCGCCGTGACCGTGCTGGTGCTGGGGGGACGCAGCGAGATCGGGCTGGAGGTGGCGCGTCGGCTCGCGCCGGGGGAGACCGTCGTGCTCGCCGCGCGGCGGGCGGGCGACCTGGACGCCGAGGAGGCCGCCGTGCGCGCGGCCGGGGCCGCGGACGTCGACCGGGTGGAGTTCGACGCCGACGACCTCGCCGCCCAGCGGCCCGTCCTCGACGCCGTGGTGGCCCGGCACGGCCGCCTCGACGTCGTCGTGGTCGCCTTCGGGATCCTCGGCGACCAGGCCCGCGCCGAGGTCGACGCCGAGCACGCCGTGCGGATCGTGCACACCGACTACGTCGCGCACGTCGCCGTGCTCACCCACCTCGCGCAGCTGCTGCGGGCCCAGGGGAGCGGCGCGCTGGTCGTCTACTCCTCGGTGGCCGGGGCGCGGGTGCGGCGGGCCAACTACGTCTACGGCTCGGCGAAGGCCGGGCTGGACGGGTTCGCCTCCGGTCTCGCCGACGCCCTGCACGGCTCGGGGGTGCGGCTGCTGCTGGTGCGGCCGGGGTTCGTCGTCGGGCGGATGACGGCGGGCATGAGCCCCGCCCCGTTCTCCTCCACCCCCGCGCAGGTGGCCGACGCGACCGTCCGCGCCCTGCGCGCCGGCCGCGGCGAGGTGTGGGTGCCGGGCGCGCTGCGCTGGATCTTCGCGGGGCTGCGCCACGCCCCCCGCCCGCTGTGGCGGCGGATGCCGCGCTGAGGCGCCGGTGCGCCGCAACGGCTGCGCGACGGCCCACGCAACCGTTGTGGCCGTGGCGCAGCCGTTGCAACGGCTGCGTGGGCTGCACAACGGCTGCGAGGGCGTCGGCGCAGCCGTTGTGGCGCGCGGGCCGCCCGCTGCCGGCCCCGCGGTTGCGCCGTCCGGCGGCGGGCACGGGAGCGGCATGGACGTCGTCACGCTCACCGAGGGGCACTACAGCGCGGGGCTCGGTGCCCTGCTCAACTCGCTGGTCCGGGTCGGCTTCGCCGGCACCGTGCACGTCGGGCACCGTGGCCCGCAGCCGGACTGGCTGCGCGACCGCGACCTCGCCCCGGGCGTCGCGCTGCGCGCCGTCCCGGTGCGCACCGACCGGCACCTCACCCACCACAAGCCGCGCTTCCTGCGCGAGGTGCTCGGCGCGTCCGACGCCGACGCGCTGCTGTGGCTCGACACCGACGTCGTGGTGCGGCAGGAGTGGCCGTTCTTCGTCGACTGGGTCCGCGCCGGCGTCGCCGTCTGCGCCGACGCGGACCCGTGGTTCCCCAGCACGCACCCCACGCGCCGCGCCTGGCTGGCGCTGGCCCGCGAGCTGGGCGACGAGCTGTGCGGGCCGGACGGGGCCCCGCCGCCCGTCGACCTCTACGTCAACGCCGGGCTGGTCGGCGTCACCCGCGACCGCGCGGCGTTCCTCGACACCTGGGAGCGCTACCTGGCCGCGATGGGCGAGCGCGGCCCCGGGCTGGTCGTGGGCCCGGGGACCCCGGGCTACAGCTGCGCCGGGCGCTCCACGCCGTTCCTGCTGCCCGACCAGGACGCGCTCAACCTCGCCGTCATGGCCCACCCCACCGAGGTGTCGATGATGGGGCCGCAGGCGATGGGGCTGGGGCCGGGCTGGTCGGTGGTCAGCCACGCCGTCGGCGGGCCGAAGCCGTGGCGGCGCGCCAGCCTGCTCCCCGACGCCCTGCGCGGCCGCGCCCCGGGGACCGCCGACGCCGACTTCGTCCGCCACGCCCGCGGCCCCGTCCCCGTGCTCAGCCGCCGCCGGGCCCGGCTGCGCCGCGCGGACCTGCGGCTGGCCCGGCTCGTCGCCGCCCTGCTGCGCTAGCGGCGCGCCGCCCACACGGCGTAGAGCGGGTCGCCCGGCCCCGGCGGCGTGCGCAGCTGGCCCGAGACCTCGCCGAACCCGCCCGACACCGCGAAGTAGGCGCCGACGATCTGCACGTGGCCCTCGTCGTCGGTCTCCAGCCAGCCGCGGATCGCCTTCGTCGGGAAGCACCGGTTGGAGAACGTGACGACGAACGGGCCGCCCGGGCGCAGCACCCGCGCGACCTCCCGGAACACCGGCACCGGGTCGGCGAGGTAGTCGACGGACACGCAGCAGGTGACGGCGTCGAAGCTCGCGTCGGCGAAGGGCAGGACCGGGTCGGTGTTGAGGTCCTGCACCACGTGCTCGGCCAGCGCCGGGTTCGCGGCCAGCTCGGCGGCGTTCATGCCCAGCCCGACCAGGCGCCGCGGCGGCTCGCGGAAGTGCGAGATCCACGACGACATGAGGTCGAGCACGTCGCCGTCCAGGCCCAGCTCGGCGTACAGCGCGCCGACGGCGGCGATGGCCCGGTCGTCGATGTGGGTGACCAGGCGGGGCGGGCCGTAGAACGCGGCGTCGTCGGTCTCGTCGGCGCGGTCGAAGAAGCCGGGCGGGAACACGTCGGCGGGGTCGGGAGCGGTCATCCCCCGACGGTAGGGGCCCGGGGCCGCCCGCGCTCCCGGTCGCCGCCCGGCTGGCCGCCGATGCGGGCGGTGATCGCCCGGGCCGTGCGGGCCGCCCCGTCCACCAGGTCCTCCGGGCGGGCGGTGCCGATCGGGAAGGTGACCGCGACGGCGGCGACGGGGTGGCGGGCGTGGTCGAGCACCGCCACGGCGACGGAGGCGAACCCGGGGGTCACCTCGCCGTCCTCGCGGGCGTGCCCGGCGCGGCGGACGTCGACGAGCAGGCGCCGCAGCGCCGACGGCGACGCGGGCGCCGTGCCCGCCACGAACGCCGCGGGGGTCGGGAACAGCGCCCGCACCTGCCGGTGGGGCAGCGCCGCGAGCATCGACCGCCCGCTCGCCGTGACCGGGGCGGGCAGCCGCACCCCCACGTCGGTGACGAGCGGCGGGCGCCCCGGCGCGCGCTCCTCGATGACGTAGACGACCTCGCGACCGTGGAGCACCGCGAGGTGCGCGCTCTGCCCGGTCCGGTCCACCAGCCGCGCCAGCGGCACCCGCGCCACGCGCGCCAGCGGCGCCTGGCGGGTGTAGCCGGTGCCCAGCTCGTAGGCCGCGACCCCCAGGCACCAGCGGTGCTCGTCGACCAGGTGCACGACGAAGCCGGTGGCCGCGAGCGCGGCGAGCAGCTGGTAGGTGGTGGAGCGGGGCAGCCCGAGGTCGCGCGCGACCGCCGCCGCCGGCACCGGCCCGGCCTGCCGGCCCAGGTGGGCGAGCACGGACAGCACCTGGTGCGCGGCCGGCGCCTTCACCACCGTTCCCGGCTGCGGTTCGCCCATCCGGGCGATGCTAGGCGAGTGTCCGGAATCCCGGACAGCAGTCCGTCCGACGCCCTGGTGCGCCCGCCCGGGGCGGGTGTCCCATGGACCGTGTGCCCGCCTCCTCCACCCTGTCCCCGGTCTCCGTGACCGTCACCGTCGGTACCGATCCGCTGACCCCGGGCGACGTCGTCGCCGTCGCGCGGGAGGGCGCGGGCGTCGCGCTCTCGCCCGGCGCCCGCGCCGCCCTGCGGGCCGGCCGCGCCGTCGTCGAGGGGCTCGCGGCCGACCCGGTGCCGCACTACGGCATCTCCACGGGCTTCGGCGCGCTCGCCACCCGGCACATCCCGACCGACCGGCGGGCGGCGCTGCAGCGCAGCCTGGTCCGCTCGCACGCCGCGGGCACCGGCCCGGAGGTGGAGCGCGAGGTCGTCCGCGGGCTGATGCTGCTGCGCCTGGCGACGCTGGCCACCGGGCGCACCGGCGTGCGGCCGGAGACGGCCCAGGCCTACGCCGACCTGCTCTCGGCCGGGATCACCCCGATCGTGGCCGAGTACGGCTCGCTGGGCTGCTCGGGCGACTTGGCCCCGCTCGCGGCGTGCGCGCTCGCCGTCATGGGGGAGGGCGAGGTGCGCGACGCCGCGGGCGAGCGGCGCCCCGCCGCCGACGCGCTGGCCGACGCCGGGATCGCGCCCGTCGCGCTGGCCGAGAAGGAGGGCCTCGCGCTGATCAACGGCACCGACGGGATGCTCGGCATGCTCCTGCTCGCCGCGCACGACCTCGCGCTGCTGCTGCGCACCGCCGACGTCACCGCCGCGATGAGCGTGGAGGCGCTGCTCGGCACCGACGCCGTGTTCGCCCCCGAGCTGCAGGCGCTGCGTCCGCACCCGGGCCAGGCGGCCAGCGCGGCCAACCTGCGCGCGCTGCTGGCCGGCTCCGGTGTGATGGCCAGCCACCGCACGCCGGAGTGCACCCGCGTGCAGGACGCCTACTCGCTGCGCTGCTCGCCGCAGGTGCACGGCGCCGTCCGCGACACCCTGGCCCACGCCGAGGCGGTGGCCGGGCGCGAGCTGGCCTCGGCGATCGACAACCCGGTCGTCCTGCCCGACGGGCGCGTGGAGAGCAACGGAAACTTCCACGGCGCCCCGCTGGGCTACGTGCTCGACTTCCTCGCCATCGCCGTCGCCGACCTGGCGTCGATCAGCGAGCGGCGCACCGACCGGCTCCTCGACGTCTCCCGCTCCGCGGGGCTGCCGCCGTTCCTGGCCGACGACCCGGGCGTCGACTCCGGGCACATGATCGCCCAGTACGCCCAGGCCGGGATCGTCTCCGAGCTCAAGCGCCTCGCCGCGCCCGCGTCGGTGGACTCGATCCCGTCCAGCGCGATGCAGGAGGACCACGTGTCGATGGGCTGGGCGGCCGCGCGCAAGCTGCGCCGCGCCGTCGACGGCCTGGGCCGGGTGCTCGCGATCGAGCTGCTCACCGCCGCCCGCGCGCTCGACCTGCGCGCCCCCCTGCCCGCCGCCCCCGCCACGGCCGAGGTCGTGGCCGGGCTGCGGTCCCGTGTCGCCGGCCCCGGCCCCGACCGCCACCTCGGCCCGGAGATCGACGCCGCGCACGCCTACGTGACCACCGGCGCCGCGTGCGCCGCCGCCGAGCGGGCCGCCGGCCCGCTGCGCTGACGCGCCCGTGCGCGGTTGTGGCGGCTCCAGCCGCCGTATCCGCGCACGAGCCCGACGAAGGAGGGCAGGACCATGGACGGTGCCCGACCCGTGCGCGCCCCGCGCGGCACGACCCTCACCGCCCGGTCGTGGGCGACCGAGGCCCCGCTGCGGATGCTGCAGAACAACCTCGACCCCGAGGTCGCCGAGCGGCCCGACGACCTCGTCGTCTACGGCGGCACCGGCCGCGCCGCCCGCGACTGGCGCTCCTTCGACGCGATGGTCGCCGCGCTGACCGACCTGCGCGAGGACGAGACGATGCTCGTCCAGTCGGGCAAGCCGGTGGGGGTGCTGCGGACGCACGAGTGGGCGCCGCGGGTGCTGCTGGCCAACTCCAACCTCGTCGGCGACTGGTCCACCTGGCCCGAGTTCCGCCGCCTCGAGCAGCTCGGCCTGACGATGTACGGCCAGATGACGGCCGGGTCGTGGATCTACATCGGCACCCAGGGGATCCTGCAGGGCACCTACGAGACGTTCGCCGCCGTCGCCGTGAAGCGCTTCGGCGGCACCCTGGCCGGCACGCTCACCGTCACCGGCGGGTGCGGCGGGATGGGCGGGGCGCAGCCGCTGGCCGTCACGCTCAACGGCGGGGTCTGCCTCGTCGTCGACGTGGACGCCGCGCGGCTGCGCCGCCGGGTCGAGCACCGCTACCTCGACGAGCTCGCCGACTCCCTCGACGACGCCGTGGCGCGCTGCGCGGCCGCCCGGACCGCCCGCGAGGCCGTGTCCGTGGGGGTGGTCGGCAACTGCGCCGAGGTCCTGCCGGAGCTGCTGCGCCGCGGCGTCGAGGTCGACGTGGTCACCGACCAGACCTCCGCGCACGACCCGCTGTCCTACGTGCCGGCCGGGATCCCGCTCGACGACTGGCCGGGGTACGCCGCGGCCAAGCCCGAGGAGGCGACCGACCGGTCGCGCGAGTCGATGGCCCGCCACGTCGAGGCCATGGTCGGGTTCGCCGACGCCGGCGCCGAGGTCTTCGACTACGGCAACTCCATCCGCGACGAGGCCCGCCACGGCGGCTACGACCGCGCCTTCGCCTTCCCCGGCTTCGTGCCCGCCTACATCCGCCCGCTGTTCTGCGCGGGGAAGGGCCCGTTCCGCTGGGTGGCGCTGTCGGGCGACCCGGCCGACATCCGCGCCACCGACGAGGCCGTGCTCGACCTGTTCGGAGACCACGACCACCTGCACCGCTGGATCCGCGCGGCCCAGGAGCGGGTGGCGTTCCAGGGCCTCCCGGCGCGGATCTGCTGGCTGGGGCAGGGCGAGCGCGCCGCCGCGGGCGCGCTGTTCAACGAGATGGTGGCCGACGGGCGGCTGTCCGCCCCGATCGTGATCGGCCGCGACCACCTCGACACCGGGTCGGTCGCCTCGCCCTACCGCGAGACCGAGGCGATGGCCGACGGCTCGGACGCCATCGCCGACTGGCCGCTGCTCAACGCCCTGGTGAGCACGTCGTCCGGGGCGAGCTGGGTGTCGATCCACCACGGCGGCGGGGTCGGCATCGGCCGGTCGCTGCACGCCGGGCAGGTGTCCGTGGCCGACGGCACCCCGCTCGCGGCGGCCAAGCTGGAGCGGGTGCTGACCAACGACCCGGCCACCGGCGTGCTGCGCCACGTCGACGCGGGCTACGACGAGGCCCGCGCCACGGCGAGCGACCACGGGCTGACGATCCCGACGGCGCCGTGACCCCGCCCTCCCCGTCGCAGCGGGGTGACACCGCTGCGATCCAGTGGCAGCGGTGTCACCCCGCTGCGGTCCGCGGGGCGCTGGAGGCGCTGGGGGACGTGGGGCGGGCCCCGTCCGGCGGGTTCCGGCGGTTCGCCTGGACCCGGGAGGACCACGACCTGCGGGAGTGGTTCGACGGCGAGGCAGGAGCGCGGGGGCTCGACCTCGTCACCGACCGTGCCGGCAACCGCTGGGCCTGGTGGGGCGACCCCGATGCCGACGGCCCCGGCGTCGTCACCGGCTCCCACCTCGACTCGGTGCCCGACGGCGGCGCCTACGACGGCCCGCTCGGCGTCGTGTCCGCCTTCCACGCCCTCGACGCCCTGCGCGCCGACGGGTTCGTCCCCGCCCGGCCGCTCGGGATCGCCTGCTTCGGCGACGAGGAGGGCGCCCGGTTCGGCGTCGCCTGCGCTGGCTCGCGCCTGCTCACCGGGGCGCTGTCCGCCGGGCGCGCCGCCGCGCTGGTCGACGGCGACGGGACCGCGATGGGCGAGGCCGTCGCCCGCGCCGGGCACGCGCCGCTGCGTCCCGACCCCGAGGCGCTGCGGCGGGTCGGCGTGTTCGTCGAGCTGCACGTCGAGCAGGGCCGCGGGCTGGTCGACCTGGGCCGGCCCGTCGCCGTCGGCACCGCGATCCACCCGCACGGCCGCTGGCGGATCGACCTGGCCGGCCGCGCCGACCACGCCGGCACCACGGCGCTCGCCGACCGCGACGACCCGGTGCTCGCCCTCGCCCGCGTCGTCCTGGCCGCCCGGGCGGCGGCCGAGCGCCACGACGCGCTGGCCACCTGCGGCAAGGTGCGGGTGGAGCCGAACGGGGTCAACGCGATCCCGGCCCGGGTCACGGCCTGGCTCGACGCCCGCGGCGCCGACGCCGAGCGGGTGCGGGCCGTCGTCGCCGAGGTCGCGGCCCTGGCGCCCGTGGTCGAGGAGTCGTGGACCGACCGCACCCCGTTCGACCCGGGTCTCGCCGCGCGCCTGGCGGCCCTCCTGGACGGCGCCCCGCTGCTGGCCACCGGCGCCGGCCACGACGCCGGCGTCCTCGCCGCGGCCGGCGTGCCCACGGGGATGCTGTACGTCCGCAACCCCACCGGCGTCTCGCACTCCCCGGACGAGCACGCCCCCGACGCCGACTGCGCCGCCGGGGTCGACGCCCTCGTCACCGTCCTGCGCGAGCTGGCCGGATGACCGCGTACTGGGCCGCGCACGCCCTGCTCCCCGACGGCCCCGCCACGGACGTCGCGATCACCGTGGCGGACGGCCGGTTCGCCGCGGTCGCGCCCGGGTCGCCGCGCGCCGGCACCGTCCTGACCGGGGTGGTGCTGCCCGGGTTCGCCAACGCCCACAGCCACGCCTTCCACCGGGCGCTGCGCGGGCGCACCCACGCCGGGGGCGGCACGTTCTGGACCTGGCGCGAGGCCGTGTACGCCGTCGCCGCCCGCCTCGACCCCGACTCCTACCGCACCCTCGCCACCGCGGCCTACGCCGAGATGGTGCTGGCCGGGTGCACGGCGGTCGCCGAGTTCCACTACCTCCACCACGGCCCGGACGGCCGCCCCTACGCCGGCGACGCCATGGGCGACGCCCTGCGCGCCGCGGCCGCCGACGCCGGGATCCGGCTGGTCCTGCTCGACGTGTGCTACCTCGCCGGCGGGTTCGACACCCCCCTCGCCGGTGTCCAGCGCCGGTTCGGCGACGCCGACGTCGACGCCTGGGCCGCCCGCGCCGCGACCGCCGACGGGGTGGCCGTGCACTCGGTCCGGGCCGTGCCGCGGGAGGCGCTGGGCGTCGTCGCCGGGGCCGCCGCCGGGCGCCCGCTGCACGTCCACCTCTCCGAGCAGCCGGCCGAGAACGCCGCCTGCCTGGAGCGCCACGGCCTCACCCCCACCGGCCTGCTCGCCGCCGAGGGCGTGCTGGGCCCGGCCACGACCGCCGTGCACGCCACCCACCTCACCCCCGTCGACGTCGCCCTGCTCGCCTCCTCGGGCACCGGTGCGTGCCTGTGCCCGACCACCGAGCGCGACCTCGCCGACGGGATCGGCCCCGCCCGCACGCTGCACGACGCCGGGGTGGCGCTGTCGGTCGGCAGCGACCAGCACGCCGTCGTCGACCCGTTCGACGAGGCCCGGGCGCTGGAGGGGCACGAGCGGCTCGTCACGGGGGAACGGGGCCGGTTCACCCCCGCGCAGCTCCTCGCCGCCCTGGCCAACCACGACGCGCTGGGCCGGCCCGGCGCCGGGCTGGTCGCGGGCGCCCGCGCCGACCTCGTCGCCGTCCGGCTCGACTCCGTGCGCACCGCCGGGTCCGCCCCCGAGCAGGTCCTGTTCGCGGCGACCGCCGCCGACGTCGACACGGTGCTGGTCGGCGGCGACCCGGTGGTGACGGGCGGCGAGCACCGCCTCGGCCCGGTCGGCCCGCTGCTGGCGGCGGCGATCGGGGCGCTCCGGTGACCGCCCGCACACGGGCCGCGGTCCCGGCACACGGGTCCGGACCCCCGTGCGGGCACCGGGACCCGTGTGCGACCGGGGAGGGGCCGTGAGCGTCGTCGTGACCGGGATCGGGGAGCTCGTCACCCAGGACCCCGAGCTGGGCGTCCTCACCGGCGCCGCCGTCGTCGTCGACGGGGGCGCGATCGCGTGGGTCGGACGGGCCGAGCGGGCCCCGGCCGCCGACCGCGCGATCGACGCGGGCGGGCGGGCCGTCGTGCCGGGGTTCGTCGACTCCCACTCCCACCTCGTCTTCGCCGGCGACCGGGCCGACGAGTTCGCCGCCCGCATGGCCGGGCGGCGCTACGACGGCGGCGGCATCGCCCGCACCGTCGCCGCCACGCGCGCCGCCCCCGACGAGGCGCTGCGCGCCCTGCTCGCGGGCCGGGTCGCCGAGCTGCGGGCGCAGGGCACCACCACGGTCGAGGTCAAGAGCGGCTACGGCCTCACCGTCGCCGACGAGGAGCGCGCGCTGCGCCTGGCCGCCGGGGTCACCGCGGAGACGACCTTCCTCGGCGCCCACGTCGTGCCGCCCGGCGCGGACCGGGACGCCTACGTCGCGCTGGTGGCGGGGGAGATGCTCGCCGCCTGCGCGCCGCACGCCCGCTGGGTCGACGTGTTCTGCGAGCCGGGCAGCCCGCACGCCTTCGACGCCGACGAGGCCCGCACCGTCCTGCTCGCCGGCCGGGCCGCCGGGCTGGGGCTGCGCGTGCACGGCAACCAGCTCGGACCGGGCCCGGGGGTCGCGCTCGCCGTCGAGCTGGGCGCGGCCAGCGTCGACCACTGCACCCACCTGGACGCGGCCGACGTCGACGCGCTGGCCGGCGGCGCCACCGTCGCCACCCTGCTGCCCGGGGTCGAGTTCTCCACCCGCTCGCCCTACCCCGACGCCCGCCAGCTGCTCGACGCCGGGGTCACCGTCGCCCTGGCCACCGACTGCAACCCGGGCACGTGCGCGTCGTCGTCGATGCCGCTGATGATCGCGCTCGCGGTCCGCGAGACGGGCATGACGCCCGCCGAGGCCCTCTGGTCGGCCACGGCCGGCGGCGCGGCCGCGCTGCACCGCGACGACATCGGCGTGATCGCCCCCGGCCGCCGCGCCGACCTCACCGTCCTCGACGCGCCCACCCACCTGCACCTGGCCTACCGGCCGGGCGTGCCGCTGGCGCGGGCGCTGGACCTGACCCGGGCCGGCGATGCGTGAACAGTCCCGCACGCACCCCTATCGTCCCCGACCGGTGCCCTCGGTGGGACTCGAACCCACACTGAACGGTGTTTGAGACCGCGACCTCTGCCGATTGGGTTACGAGGGCTGCTCCGTCCGGCCCATCGCTAGACCGGGCCGGAGGCGAGCATATCGGCCCCTCCGGGCGGCGGGATCACAGCGCGTCCGGTCCCCCCGTCCCGCTACTCTGAATCCTTCACGAACCCCGCCCAGCGAGGAGGCCCTGGTGACCGAGACGGTTCCCGAGGAGACGAGCGTGACGGACGAGCCCACCCCGACGGGCCTGCGGGTGCTGGTCGTCGAGGACGAGGCGCTCATCCGCATGGACCTCGTGGAGATGCTCGGCGAGGAGGGCTACGCGGTGGCGGGGGAGGCCGCCGACGGCGAGCAGGCCGTCGCGCTGGCCCGCGAGCTGGCCCCCGACCTGGTGATCATGGACGTGAAGATGCCGAAGGTCGACGGCATCACCGCGGCGAGCCAGATCGTGGAGGAGCGGATCGCGCCGGTCGTCATGCTGACGGCGTTCAGCCAGCGCGACCTCATCGAGCGGGCGCGCGACGCCGGCGCGATGGCCTACCTGGTCAAGCCGTTCGCCCGCCACGAGCTGGTGCCGGCGATCGAGCTGGCGGTGTCGCGGTTCGCCGAGAAGAGGGCGCTGGAGGACGAGGTCCTCACGCTCACCGAGCGGCTGGAGACGCGCAAGGTCGTCGACCGGGCCAAGGGCCTGCTGATGAGCCGGCAGGGCATGAGCGAGCCCGACGCGTTCCGCTGGATCCAGCGCACTGCGATGGACCGCCGGACCACGATGAAGGCGGTCGCCGAGGCCGTCGTCGACGGGCTCAACCCGCCCCGCGCCTGACTACCGCTCGTCACGGCACCGGTCACGCTCGGCGAGATGCGGGTTGCGGTCCGGTAAAGGAGGGCGACCGGGTGGTGACGGCCGGGCGACCACCCGTCTAACGTCCCGCTGCGCTCTCGACACGAGGGCCGGGAGCGGCGTCGGGTGCCGCTCGCCCACGGAACATGTGCGGTACGGAAGGAAACAGCATGGGTAGGCGGACAGTCGTCACCGCCGCGTTGCTCGCCGGAGCGATCGTGCTCACGGCGTGCGGAACGAACCGCGAGGAGGGCGGAGGCGCTGCCCCCGCCGCCCCGGGCGGTGAGGCCTGCGACCGGAGCAAGGGCACGCTGATCATCGGTTCGGTCGCCCCGCTGTCGGGCGACCTGTCGGCCCTCGGCCTGGGCATGCGGAACTCCGCGGAGCTGGCCATCGACCAGGCCAACGAGGCCTGCGCCGTGCCCGGTTACGAGCTGATCCAGCAGGCCGAGGACGACCAGGGCCTCCCCCAGATCGCCTCGCAGGCGGCCAGCCGCCTCGCCTCCGACCCCAACGTGGTCGGTGTGATCGGCACGCTCAACTCCTCCACCGCGCAGGTGGTGCAGCCGATCCTCAACGAGCGCAACATCGCCATGATCTCCCCGGCGAACACCAACCCCTCGCTGACGCGCGGGGAGAACTTCGCGGAGTCGCCCGCACGGCCCTACCCCAACTACTTCCGGGTCGCCACCACCGACGACCTCCAGGGCCCGTTCGCGGCCCAGTACCTCGTGGAGACCGCCGGGCTCACCAACATCGCGGTGATCGACGACGGCAAGACCTACGGCGCGGGCCTGGCCGACGCGTTCGCCGCGGCGGCCACCGAGCTCGGGGCCACCATCACCTCGCGCGAGCGGGTGGGCGAGCAGGACCAGGACTTCTCGGGCGTCATCACGGCGATCCGCGGCGCCAACCCGCAGGCGGTCTACTACGGCGGCGAGTACCCGGTGGCGGGTCCGCTGTCCGGCCAGATCGGCGCGGCCGGCCTGAACATCCCGGTGATGGGCGGCGACGCCGTCATCAACGCCGAGTACGTGCCGCTGGGCGGCCGCCCCGGTGACCTCGGCACCTCGGTCGGCGCCCCGCCGGACGAGCTGCCCAGCGCGCAGCAGTTCATCTCGGACTACGAGGCCGCCGGCTTCTCCGAGGACTACGAGACCTACGGTCCGCTCACCTACGACGCCACCCGCATCATGATCGAGGCGCTGGCCGAGGCCCTGGGCGGCGGCGACTACTCCGAGGACACCCGCTCGGCGGTCATCGAGGCCGTGCAGGGCACCCAGTTCGAGGGTGCGTCGGGCCCGGTGTCGTTCGACGAGTACGGCGACACCAGCAACAAGACGCTGACGGTGTACCAGGTCGAGGGCGACGCCTTCGCCCCGATCCAGACGGGCGAGTACACGGCCGGCTGACACGACCTCCTCCCGCTCCGGGCCTCACCGGGCCGGGAGCGCAGGACCGACCACACGGTGGGGGCGGGCGACGAGCCCGTCCCCACCGCTGGTGTGAGAGGAACCTCATGCTGTCGCAGTTCCTGTCGCAGGTCGTCAACGGACTGGTGCTCGGCTCCGTCATCGGGCTGATCGCGCTGGGCTACACGATGGTCTACGGCATCATCCAACTGATCAACTTCGCCCACGGCGAGATCTTCATGGTCGGCTCCTACGGCGGGCTGGCCATGTTCACGTACCTGCTCCCGACGGTGATCCAGAACCAGTGGTGGTTCGCGCTGCCGCTGCTCCTGATCGCCGGCGCCGCCGTGTCGGTGGGCGTCGCGGTGCTCACCGAGCGGTTCGCCTACCGGCCGCTGCGCAACGCGCCGCGGCTCGCGCCGCTGATCACCGCGCTCGGCGTGTCGGTGGCCCTGCAGGAGGCCATCCGCGTCTTCTACCCCGGCGCCACGGCCGCCATCCCGTTCCCCGACGTCTTCATCCAGGGGGCGCTGCTCATCCCGGTCGGCGAGGGCGTCGTGCCGGTGCGCTGGACCGGCCTGCTGATCATCGTGGTCGCGCTCGTCCTGGCCTACGGTCTCAACCGCTTCATCGAGAGCTCGCGGATGGGCCGCGCGATGCGCGCGACCTCGCAGGACCGCGACGTCGCCCGGCTGATGGGCGTCGACCCCGACCGCGTGATCGTGCTGACGTTCGTGCTGGGCGCGGCGCTGGCCGGCATCGCGGGCGTGCTCTACGGCGCGGACCTCGGCAACATCGACATCCGGATCGGCTTCCAGAACGGCATCTTCGCGTTCACCGCGGCGGTGCTCGGCGGCATCGGCTCGATCAAGGGAGCGGTCGCCGGCGGTCTGGCGATCGGCCTGGTGAAGACCCTCGGCGGCCAGTACCTTCCGGGCGGGAGCTCCTACGACTACGTCTGGATCTTCGTGGTGCTCATCGCCGTGCTGGTGTTCCGGCCGCAGGGCTTCTTCGGCGAGACGGAACGGGTACGCGCATGACGACGACACTCGAGAAGAGCGGACCGGCCCCCGAGGTCGAGGCCCCGCGCGACCGCTGGGCGGCGCTGCGCCCGCACGCCCGGACGCTGCAGGTCGCCGGCGCGGTGCTCGCGATCGTCGGCGCCTACCTGCCCTGGGCGTCGTTCGTCCTCAACGAGCGCCCCTACCCCGCGCAGGCGACGCTGGAGTTCTTCACGGTGCCCTACGGGGTGACCGGCTACCGGCTGCACGTGCTGCTGTTCGGCATCGCCGCGCTCGTCGTGTCCCTGCTCCCGCGCATCCCGGCGCAGCGGCGGATCGTCCGCGGGCTGGGCATCGGCGTGCTGGTGATCGCGCTCGTCAACGCCCTGTTCATCGCGGTCGAGGGCGGCGGCCTGGGCGCCCTGACCGTCTCCGACAACATCGCCTTCGGGGCGGTCGTGTCGCTGGTCGCCGGTGCGCTCCTCGTCGTCGGCGCGCTCGCCGGGGGCATCGAGGAGCGCCCGGTGCTGCCGTGGCGGCTCAACGACTGGGTGGAGCGGCTGATCCTGCTGGTCGTCTTCGCCCTGCTCCTGGTGCTGGTGGCGGCCACGCTCACCAGCGGCGGCACGGGCGGCGCGGCCAACCCGTACTCGGGTGCGGTGTTCCTGTCGTTCCTGGGCTTCGTCGGCGGGCTCATCGCCGCGCTGCAGGCGTCGGGCGTGCTGAGCTGGGTGTCCGCCCTGTCCGAGCGGCACCGCCTGTTCAGCATCGGGGTCCTGCTGCTGTGCGCGCTCGCCCTGCCGCTCACGTCGGCGGGCAGCGAGTACTGGATGACGGTCGCGGCCAACATCGGTGTCTACGCGGCGACCGCGATCGGGCTCAACATCGTGGTCGGGCTGGCCGGCCTGCTGGACCTCGGTTACGTCGCCTTCCTCGGGATCGGGGCCTTCGTGGCCGCGAACCTGTCCGGGGCGGCCGCGTCCGAGATCGGGATCGAGCTGCCGTTCCCGCTGGTGATGGTGATCGCCGCGGTGATCGCCGGGATCTTCGGGGCGATCGTCGGCTCGCCGACGCTGCGGGTGCGCGGCGACTACCTCGCCATCGTCACCCTCGCCTTCGGCGAGATCTTCGTGCGCAGCTCCCAGAACAACATCGGCGGGCTGACCGGCGGGTCGAACGCCATCCCCGGCATCCCCCCGCTGTCGCTGGGCGGCACCGAGTTCAACGACGAGATCGTGCTCGGGCCGCTGGAGCTGCCGCCCGGCGTCCTCTACTACGTGCTGATCGTCCTCATCGTCGCCGCGGTGATGGTGGTGTTCGGCAACCTCAAGAACTCCCGGCTGGGCCGGGCGTGGATCGCGATCCGCGAGGACGAGGACGCGGCGCGGGCGATGGGCATCCGGACCGGGCCGATCAAGATCCTGGCCTTCCTCATCGGCGCCATGCTGGCCGGGCTGGCGGGCGCGTTCTTCGCCCACAAGACCGGCACCGTGTCCTACGAGAGCTTCCAGTTCCTCGAGTCGGTCACGCTGCTCGCCGCGGTGATCCTCGGCGGCATGGGGACCATCCCCGGCGCGGTGCTCGGGGCGTCGGTGCTGTTCGTGCTGCCGGAGAAGCTGCGCGAGTTCGCCGACTACCGGCTGCTGCTGTTCGGCCTCGCGCTCATCGTGATCATGCGGTACCGGCCGCAGGGCCTGCTGCCGGACTCGCACCGCCGGGCCGAGCTGACCCACGAGGACGACCACCCGGTCGAGGGCACCGCGGAGGCGAAGGCATGACCGCGTCGACCACCTCCGGACGGTCCACCACCGCGCCGTCCACCACGCCCGTGCTCGACGTCTCCGGCGTCACGATGCAGTTCGGCGGCCTCCGGGCGCTGAACGACGTGTCGTTCGGCCTGACCGAGGGCGAGATCATCGGGCTGATCGGGCCGAACGGCGCCGGCAAGACCACGCTGTTCAACTGCCTGACCGGTCTGTACACCCCGACCTCCGGCTCCGTCGCCCTGCGGGGCGAGGCGCTGCCGGGCGACCCGGCGAAGGTCACCGAGCTGGGGGTGGCCCGGACGTTCCAGAACATCCGCCTGTTCCCGTCGATGACGGCGCAGGAGAACGTCCTGGTCGGGCGGCACGCCCGGATGAAGCAGAGCCCGCTCTCCTCGCTGCTGCACGGACCGGGCTTCCGGCGCAGCGAGAAGGCCGCGGCCGACCGGGCGGCGGAGCTGCTCGACGTCGTCGGGCTGACCCGGTTCGCGGACGAGCTGGCCCGCAACCTGCCCTACGGCGACCAGCGCCGGCTGGAGATCGCCCGGGCGCTCGCCACCGACCCGTCGGTGCTGCTGCTCGACGAGCCCACCGCCGGCATGAACGCCCAGGAGACCGAGGCCACGCGCCGGCTGATCCTGGACATCCGCGGCCTGGGCATCTCGGTCGTGGTCATCGAGCACGACACGAAGTTCATCTTCACCCTCTGCGACCGCGTGCTGGTGCTGGTGCAGGGGGAGCTGCTCGTCGAGGGCACGCCGGACGAGGTGCGGGGCGACCCGCGCGTCGTGGAGGCCTACCTCGGCGCGCCGCCGGACGAGGTGGACGCCCAGATCCACGCCGGCGACCATGCCGTCGACCACGCCGTCGACCACGCGCACGAGCGGACGGGCGGGTCGTCGACCCGGCCCGCCGAGGGGGCACGATGAGCTACCTGGAGGTCCGCGACCTGGTCGTGGCCTACGGCGCGATCCAGGCCGTCCGCGGCGTCACCTTCTCCGTGGAGAAGGGGCAGATCGTCAGCCTGATCGGCAGCAACGGGGCGGGCAAGACCACCACGCTGCGCACGATCTCGGGGCTGCTGCGGCCGGTGTCGGGCTCGATCCTGCTCGACGGGAAGCCGATCCACGCGAAGCCGGCGCACGAGATCCTCGCGCTCGGGGTGGCGCACAGCCCCGAGGGCCGGCGGCTGTTCGCGCGGATGACGGTGGAGGAGAACCTCCGCCTCGGCGCGTACACCCGCTCGGACGAGGCGGGCATCGTCGAGGACCTGGACCGGGTGTACTCGATGTTCCCGGTGCTGGGGGAGCGGCGGCGCAACAAGGCCGGGCTGTTCTCCGGCGGGGAGCAGCAGATGCTCGCCATCGGCCGGGCGCTCATGTCGCGCCCGACGCTGCTCATGCTCGACGAGCCCTCCATGGGCCTGTCGCCGATCATGACCCAGCAGATCTTCGCCACTGTGCGCGAGCTGAAGGCCGCCGGCACCACGGTGCTGCTGGTGGAGCAGAACGCGCTGGCCGCGCTGGCCCTGTCGGACGAGGCGCACGTCATCGACCTCGGCCGCACCACCCTGTCCGGCAGCGGGCCCGAGCTGCTCGCCGACCCGCGCGTGCAGGAGGCCTACCTGGGCGAGGGCGTCGCCCACTAGGTCGCGCCCGTCGGATCAGTAGCCGGTCGGGTCCGGGTCGGCGGCGAGCAGCGCCTCGCAGCCGGCCCGGGCCCGTTCCCGCACCTGCTCCGGGCTCATCCCGCCCGCCGCCCGCCCGGCCTCGACGATCTCCGCGCGCAGCAGGTCCTGGCGCACCGACATCGCCCGCTGCTGGTAGTCGCCGTAGTACTCGCCGCCGGCGAGGTCCACCTCCGCCCAGTGCACGACCCCGTTCGTGCAGACGTCGACGGGGTCGGCCGGCGGGCGCGTGCGCACGTCGGCGAGCGGGTCCGGCCGCGGCGGGGGCGCCGGGGGCCCCGGCGCGGCGCACGCGGCGAGCACCGCGGCCAGCAGCGGCGCGAGGAGGACCCGGCGGACGGGACGCATCCGCCCATCGTCGCGCAGGTCTCCCTCGCCGCGCAGCCCCGCCGCCCGCCCGGGTGCCCGTCGGCCCGGGCGCCCGCTGCCGTGCAGGGCCTCAGCCGCCGGGACGGCTGTCGCGGTGCAGGCAGGTCAGCTTGGCCGTGCAGGTGCGCCGGCCCCGCTCGTCGACGATCACGATCTCGCTGGTGGAGGTGCTGCGCCCGACGTGGATCGGGCGGGCGGTGCCGGTCACCCAGCCCTCGGTGGCCGACCGGTGGTGGGTGCAGGACAGCTCCAGGCCGACGGGGAAGCGGTCGGGCAGGGCGTGCAGCGCCGCCAGCGTCGACCCGAGCGTCTCCGCGAGCACGGCGCTGGCCCCGCCGTGCAGCAGCCCGAACGGCTGCCGGTTGCCCGCCACCGGCATCCGCCCGACCACCTCGTCGAGGCTCAGCGTCGTGAGCTCGATGCCCAGGCGGTCGGTGAGCTGCTCGTCGGTCTGCATCGGGGGGAGCGCGGCGGGGTCGATCGGCACGGCGGGAGCCTAGCCGCGGTGCCGGGTCACGGCCGCGCGCACACGAAGACCGCCGTGCCGGGGAACAGGGCCCCGCGCAGCGGGCTCCACTGCCCCCAGACCGTCTCCCGGCCCTCGGGCCACTCCGGCTCGACGAGGTCGGTGAGCACCAGGCCGGCGCCGACGAGGTCGCGGACGCGGTCGCCCAGCGTGCGGTGGTGCTCGACGTAGGTGGCCGCGCCGTCGTCGTCCACCTCGACGTAGGGGGTGCGGTCGAAGTAGGACTGCTGGACGACCAGCCCGTCGGGGCCGGGGTCGTCGGAGAACATCCAGCGCATCGGGTGGTTCACCGCGAACACCCAGCGCCCGCCGGGGCGCAGCACCCGCGCCACCTCCCGCATGACCTGGTCGGGCTCGGCCACGAACGGCACGCCGCCGAAGGCGGAGCAGGCGAGGTCGAACGAGGCGTCGGCGAACGGCAGCCGCTCCGCGCCGGCCTGCACGAGCGGGACGCGCACCCCGGTGCGCTCCCCGAGCGCGGCGGCGTGGGCCAGCATCGCGCCGGACAGGTCCAGCGCGACGGGCCGCGCCCCCCGGGTCGCGAGCCAGCGCGCGCACGGCGCCGACCCGCACCCGATCTCCAGGACGTCGCGGCCGCGCACGTCGCCGAGCAGGCGCGCGTCGGCCTCGCGCAGGCCCTCGGGGCACCAGACGAAGTCGACCTCGCCGATGTCGGCGCCGTGCTCGGCCAGGTAGTCGGCGGCGTCGGCGTCCCACCAGGCGCGGCTGGCGCGCTGCGACTCGGCCGGACCGACCCCGCGCCGGGCCACCCCGGTGGTGCCGAGGACCTCCTCCGCGCTCACCGCACCGCCCCGCCGCGCCCGCTGCCGCACCCCGCGCGGGCGCTGTCCGGGCGGCCCGCTCGCCGACGCTCGCTCACCCCGCCATACTGGCAGTACGGGCCCTCGCCCCGCGTTGTGCCGCTGTTCGGCGCCCGCGTAGCATGGGGGAGCACTGTGGTCAACGTCGCGGCACGCGCCGGGCGGGCCGGGTGCGTCCCACGGATACCAGCCAGAGGGTGACAGCACCACGTCACGAGCAGCACCCACGCCGACCGGCCCCACGACCGAATCCACTACCGGAGCACCCCACTACATGTCCACCGACACCACCGCCGCCCCGACCCACACGACCCCGCAGGTCGCCGTCAACGACATCGGGTCGGAGGAGGACTTCCTCGCCGCCATCGACCAGACGATCAAGTACTTCAACGATGGCGACATCGTCGAGGGCACGATCGTCAAGGTCGACCGCGACGAGGTCCTGCTCGACATCGGCTACAAGACCGAGGGGGTCATCCCCTCGCGCGAACTGTCCATCAAGCACGATGTCGACCCGGCCGAGGTCGTGTCCGTCGGTGAGTTCGTCGAGGCCCTCGTCCTCCAGAAGGAGGACAAGGAGGGCCGGCTGATCCTGTCCAAGAAGCGCGCGCAGTACGAGCGCGCCTGGGGCACGATCGAGGAGCTCAAGGAGAAGGACGAGCCCGTCGAGGGCACCGTCATCGAGGTCGTCAAGGGCGGCCTGATCCTCGACATCGGCCTGCGCGGCTTCCTCCCGGCCTCGCTGGTCGAGATGCGCCGCGTGCGCGACCTGCAGCCCTACGTCGGCCGCAAGATCGAGGCCAAGATCATCGAGCTGGACAAGAACCGCAACAACGTGGTCCTGTCCCGCCGCGCCTGGCTGGAGCAGACCCAGTCCGAGGTGCGCAGCGAGTTCCTCAACCAGCTGGCCCGCGGCCAGGTGCGCAAGGGCGTCGTGTCGTCGGTGGTCAACTTCGGTGCCTTCGTCGACCTCGGCGGCGTCGACGGCCTGGTCCACGTCTCCGAGCTGTCCTGGAAGCACATCGACCACCCCTCCGAGGTCGTCGAGGTGGGCCAGGAGGTCACGGTCGAGGTCCTGGACGTCGACCTGGACCGCGAGCGGGTCTCGCTGTCGCTCAAGGCGACGCAGGAGGACCCGTGGCGCCTCTACGCCCGTACCCACGCGATCGGGCAGATCGTGCCGGGCAAGGTCACCAAGCTCGTCCCCTTCGGTGCGTTCGTGCGCGTCGAGGAGGGCATCGAGGGCCTGGTGCACATCTCCGAGCTGGCCGAGCGCCACGTGGAGATCCCGGAGCAGGTCGTGCAGGTCGGCGACGACGCCATGGTCAAGGTCATCGACATCGACCTCGACCGGCGCCGCATCTCGCTGTCGCTCAAGCAGGCCAACGAGGGCATGACGGTCGAGACCGAGTTCGACCCGACCCGCTACGGCATGGCCGCCGAGTACGACGACCAGGGGAACTACATCTACCCCGAGGGCTTCGACGTCGACACGGGCGACTGGCAGGAGGGCTTCGAGGCCCAGCGCGAGGCCTGGGAGAAGGAGTACGCCGAGGCCCAGGCGCGCTACGAGCAGCACATGACGCAGATCCGCAAGACGGCCGAGGCGGACGCCGAGGCGGCAGCGGAGGGTCCGGGCACCACCAGCTACTCCTCCGGGGGCGGCGACACGGCGGACGGTGCCCCGGCCGAGTCCGGCGGCTCGCTCGCCAGCGACGAGCAGCTCGCGGCCCTGCGCGAGAAGCTCTCCGGCGGCGCCTGAGCAGCACCGCGGTGATCCCCCGACACCCCCGGCGACCCCGTCGCCGGGGGTGTCGGCGTCCCGGGTCACGAATCCACCGCGGCGCCACCCCGCAGCGGTGCGCCGCACGAACGCCGTTCACGTCGACCCGTAGGCTGGGGGGCGTGGGTGGGGCAGCGGGACGCGCGGCGCGGGCGGTCGCCCTCGCGGCCGTGCTGCTGCTGGGCGCCGCGTGCTCCTCGTCGCCGCCGGGCACGCCCCTGCCGGCCTTCCCGACCACCCCGGCGGTCGAGAGCGCCGCCCGCCCCGGCGCCCCGGACGGGTCCATCCCCACCGACTGCGGCGGCATGCTCGCCGTCGACGACCTCGACGCGCTGCTCGGGCTGCCGATCGGCAGCGTCGCCGCGCGCACCACGATCGGGGTGCCCGAGCCGTCGGTCGGGCGCACCCAGCGCGTCGCCTGCCGCTACAGCCTCGTCCCCGGGCGCGGCACCCTGCTCGACCTGAACGCGGCCCGCTACACCGACGCGGAGGCGGCGTCGCGGCAGTGGTCGGTCAACGCCGACGCGGAGAGCGGCGAACGCCGCGACCTGCCCATCGGCGCCGCCCGCGCGGCCCTGTTCGAACGGCCCGCGGAGACCGTGCTCATGGTCACCTACGACGACGACACGCTGACCTTCGTCCTGCCCGAGGGGCCCCGCCCGGAGGGCCGCACCCGGGCTGACGTGCTGGTCGACCTGGCCCTGCGGGTGCTGCCCACCGTCGGGCCGGTCACCACGGCGGCCGTGCCGTCCTCCAGCTCCGCGCCCTCGCCCGCCGTCGCCGCGGGCTGAGCGTCGCCCGGCCGCCGGTCACGGCCCGGCGGACCCGCTCGCTGCCGAGCTGCGCCCCCGGTGGGCCCGGCGGTGGTCGGCGGGTGCGAGGCCCGTGCGGGCGCGGACGCGGCGGCGCAGGTGGGCCGCGCTTCCGAGCCCGGTGCGGTGGGCGATGTCGTCGAGGGTCTCGTCGGTGGTCTCCAGCCGGACGAGGGCCGCGTCGATGCGCCGGTCGGTGATCCACCTCAGGGGGCTGGTGCCGGTCTCGGCCCGGAAGCGGCGCAGCAGGGTCCGCTCGCTGCAGGCGGCGCGGCGCGCGAGGTCGGCGAGGGTCAGGGGCCGGTCCAGGTGCTCGCACACCCACGCGCGCAGCGGGCCGAGCGCCCCGTCGGGCCGGGCCACCGGCGACTCGACGAACTGCGCCTGCCCGCCCTCGCGGTGGGGGGCCACGACGAGCACGCGGGCGAGGCGGGCCGCGGCGGCGGCGCCGTGGTCGGCCCGGACGAGGTGGACGCACAGGTCGAGCCCGGCGGCGAGCCCGGCGCCGGTGAGGACCCGCCCGTCGTCGACGTAGAGCGGACGCGGGTCGACCCGCGTCCCCGGGTAGCGCCGCTGCAGGTGGCGGGCGCGGTGCCAGTGGGTGGTCGCCGGGCGCCCGTCGAGCAGGCCGGCCTCCGCGAGGACGAACGCACCCCCGCACAGCGACGCGATCCGGGCCCCCCGGGCCGCGGCGGCGCGCAGCACGTCGAGCACCGCGGGGGCGACCGGCGCGTCGTCGACGTAGCGGCCCGGGACGAGCAGCGTGTCGGCGGTCGCCGCGGCGGTCAGCGGGTGGGCGGGGTGCCAGCGGCCGAACGCGCCGACCACGGGCCCGTCGCCGCACAGGACGACCTCGTACCCCATCCCGAGCTGCGCGGCCCGGGTGAGGGCCTCGAACGGGATGGCGAGGTTGAGCGGCACCGCGTCGGCCAGGGCCAGGACGGCGACGCGGTGGCGCGCGGCCGCGGGGGCGGGGGGCATGGCGGGATCGTGCCGGTCCGCGGCGGTCCCGTCTCTGGTGGGCCGCCGGCGGGGGCGCGACGCTCGGCGGCACCGGTCACCGCGGCGGGACCGGCCGGCTCCGGAGGGACCCCGTGGACGCGCACAGCCCCACCCAGGACGACGAGCTCGACGACTTCACCCACCGGGCGGTCACGCTGGACGGGCGGACCCGGACCGTGCACGTCGCCGGCTCCGGACCGGCGGTGGTCGTCATGGCCGAGATGCCGGGCATCAGCCCGCACGTCGCCCGCTTCGCCCGGTGGGTCCGCGACGCCGGCTTCACCGTGCACCTGCCCTCCCTGTTCGGCCGCGACGGGGCGGTGGCCGGGGCCGAGGAGGGGGCGGCGGTGTTCCGGCGGGCCTGCGTCAGCGCCGAGTTCCGGGTGTTCGGCGCGGGCCGGTCCAGCCCCGTGACGGCGTGGCTGCGGGCCCTGGCCCGGTCGGCGCACGAGGAGTGCGGGGGGCCCGGCGTCGGCGCCGTCGGGATGTGCTTCACCGGGAACTTCGCCCTGTCGATGATGCTCGAACCCGCGGTGCTGGCCCCGGTGCTCGCCCAGCCGTCGCTGCCGCTGGACGACCCGGACGGCCTCGAGATCGCGGCGGACGAGCTGGCGGCGGTCCGCGACCGGCTGCGGCGGGAGGACCTCACGGTCCTGGCCCTCCGCTTCGCCGGGGACCCGACCTGCCCGGCCCGGCGCTTCGCCGCCTACTCCGCGGCGCTGGGCGACCGGTTCGTCGCGCGGGAGGTCCCGGACGACGCCGCGGAGCGGGCCGTCCCCCCCTTCTTCGCCGCGCACGTCCCGCAGCCGCACAGCGTGCTCACCGTCAACCTCGTGGACCGTGCGGGCGAGCCCACCGCGGCGGCGCGGGACGAGGTCCTGGCCCTCCTGCGCGACCGCCTGCTGCCGGGGGCGCCCCGGGCGGGGAGCGGCGGACGCGGACGCGGGCCCGCCGGTCGCGGGTAGGGTCGGCGACCGTGCTGCGCGTGGGGCTGACCGGCGGGATCGGTTCGGGCAAGTCGACGGCCGCGCGCCGGCTGGTCGAGCGCGGCGCGGTCCTCGTCGACTCCGACGTGCTGGCCCGCGAGGTCGTCGCGGCCGGTACCGAGGGGTTCGCCGAGGTCGTCGCGGCGTTCGGGGACGCGGTCGTCGGGGCCGACGGGGAGCTCGACCGGCCCGCGCTGGCCGCGGTGGTCTTCGGCGACCCGGACGCCCGCGCGCGGCTCAACGGCGTCGTGCACCCGCGCGTCGGGCGGCGCGCCGCGGAGCTGGTCGCCGCGGCGCCGGCCGACGCGGTCGTCGTCCAGGACGTGCCGCTGCTCGTCGAGGGCGGCATGGCGCCGCACTTCGCCCTGGTCGTGGTGGTGCACGCCGACGCGGCGGTCCGCGTCGCCCGCCTGGTCGAGCGGCGCGGCATGTCCGAGGCGGACGCCCGCGCCCGCATCGACGCGCAGGCGGGGGACGACGAGCGCCGCGCCGCCGCGGACGTGTGGTTGGACAACGGCGGGGCCCCCGCCGACCTCGCCGCGGCCGTGGACGCCCTGTGGGACGGGCGGCTGGTGCCGTTCGAGGAGAACGTGCGCCTGCGGCGGCCCGCGCCGGCGGGGCCGTCCCCGGTGGTCGACCCCGACCCCGGGTGGCCCGCGGCCGCCGCGCGGCTCGCCGCCCGCGTCGCCCTCGCCGCGGGGGCCCGCGGGCGCGGCGTCGCCCACGTCGGTCCCACCGCCGTCCCCGGGCTGGCCGCCGACGACGTGATCGACCTGCAGCTCGGCGTCGACTCGCCCGCCGACGCCGACGCCGCGCGCGACGCCCTGGCCGACGCCGGGTTCCCGCCCCTCACCGACGACCCCGGGGACGGCGGGCCCGGTGTCGGCGGGGCCGGTGGCGACGGGGCGGGGCCGGCCGAGCGCGTCCACGGCGGGGCCGACCCCGGCCGGCCCGTCCGCCTGCACGTGCGCCCGGTCGGGTCGCCGGGCTGGCGCGCGGCGCTGCTGCTGCGCGACTGGCTGCGCGCGGTCCCCGGGGAGCGGGCGGAACCGGCCGCCGCGGCCGGGAGCCCGGCGGGCGCGGCGGCCGCACGGGCCGAGCGGTGGGCCGCATCGACCCGGTGGACTCCCTCGTCGGATGCGCCGTAGGGTGGGGGAGGTAACGCTGCGCAGCGCTTCCCCGAAGGGGTGATGAGGGGAAGAGTCCCGCGGGGAACGGTGATCACGGAACGGAGCGGTCGGGGTGGCGCAGGAGCGCGCGCACGAGGAGCTGGAGTCCGCCGGGCAGGTGGTCGTCCAGGACGCCCCGCTGCCCGCGCCCCCCTCGCTGCGCGTCGACTTCGGCGCGCACCTCGAGGCCCACTACCCGCGGCTGGTCGCCCAGCTCTACGCGATCACCCTCGACCCGGGCGAGGCCCACGAGGCCGTGCAGGACGCCTACTCCCGCGCCTGGCGGCGCTGGTCGGAGGTGGGCAGCGGCCCGGACCCGACCGGCTGGGTGCGCCGGGTCGCGGTCCGCTCCACCCACCGCAGCTGGCGGGGCGCCCTGCGCGCCGCCGGTCTGCTGCGCGCCCGCTCGATCGGGGGCGGCGACCCCCGCACCGGCGCCCTCCTCGCCGCGCTCGCCCGGCTGTCCCCCGCCGAGCGGCGCGCCGTCGTGCTCCTGCACATGGTCGGCCTGGACCGCGGCCGGATCGCGGCGCTCGAGGGCGTCAGCCCCGCCACGCTGCGTGACCGGCTCCGCCGCGCCCACCAGGTGGTGTCCGAGGGGCTCGCCGACGAGCTGCCCGGCGTCCTCGGCCTCGTGGACGCCCGCTCCGGGGCCGGTCGGGACGAGAGGGACAGCTGATGGACGCCCTGCACCGGGTCACCGACGAGTTCCGCCGCCTCGACGACGAGCTCTCCGCGGCCGTCGCCCTGCCCCCGGTCGACGACGTGATCGGCCGGGCCGGGGCGATGACCCGCGCCAGCACCGCCGCCGCGGCCGCCGTCCTCACCGTCGGCGCGCTCGCCGGGTTCACCGCGGTCACCCAGCTCACCGTCCCGCCCACCCCGGTGATCGTCGAGGCCGCCGCGCCGGCGCCCCCCGACGCCGTGCCGGAGCTGCCGGCGACCACCGACGCGACCACCGGTGCGACGACCGCGGTCGAGGCCCCCGCCGCGGTCCCCGTCGTCGAGGTCCCCATCGGGCGGGCCCCGGTGCGCCGGGAGGTGCCGCCGACGACCACGCGCGCGCGGGAGGCCCCGCGGACGGAGCGGTCGACGACCCCGCGGACGCGGACGTCGCCGTCCTCGACGCCGCCGTCCTCGACCCCGCCCCCGTCCACCCCGCCCCCGTCGTCGTCGGTGCCGCCGCCGTCCACCCCGGGGCCGTCGGAGCCGCCGACGTCCGAGACGCCGACGGACCCGCCCGCGGAGGAGCCGACCGACCAGCCGCCGACGTCGGAGCAGCCGACGGAGCCGCCCACCGACTCCGAGGAGCCGACGGACGAGCCCACCGAGGAGCCGACCGACTCCTCCTCGGCGGCGCCGAGCAGCTCCACGGAGCCCACCTCCGACACCCCGCCGACCGGCGCGGCCTGAGCCCTCAGACCGGGCCGCGCGGGGCGGCGCGCCAGGTCAGCGTGATGCCGGCGGTCGCCAGCCAGGCGTCCAGGTCGTGGCCGTGCGCGGCCAGCGCGTCGACGGCGCGGTGGGTGCGGTGCAGGGCGCGCTCGGCGCTGGCCGGGTCGAGCAGGCCGCCCGCGACGGCGCCGACGAACTCGTCGACGTCGATGACGCGGGTGTCGCGGCCGGTGCGCACCAGGATGTCGAGGTAGTGGTCGGTGAGGACCCAGCGGTCCCCGTCGCGGACGATGTCGCACACGTCGAGGTAGAAGTCCTGGTCGCGCTCGTGCCCGGGGTTCCACCACCAGTCGGTGACGGCCAGCCCGAGGTCGGGCAGCAGCCAGGTCTGGATCCACCACGCCGTGGGCCGGGCCACCATCTCCCGGCTCATGTACAGCCCGAAGCCGGTGGTCCGGTACTCGTCGACCGGCCGGACGACGCCCTTGGTGTCGATGTTGACGCGGGCGGGGACGTCGAACGTCACGGTCTTGGGCGGGTGCACCCCCCGGATGATGTCAGGGGTCGCTCGTACCCTGGGACCATGGCCTTCGCAACCGAGGTTCCCGGCTCCGCACGGGAGCAGGAGCTGCCGCTCGCGCACTCCGAGCACCGCCCCGTCGGCGACATCCCGCGCACCGGCGGGCGGTTCGAGGTCGTCAGCCCCTACCAGCCCGCGGGCGACCAGCCGGCCGCCATCGACGAGCTGGAGAAGCGCATCCGCGCCGGCGAGCAGGACGTCGTGCTGCTCGGCGCCACCGGCACGGGCAAGTCGGCCACCACGGCGTGGCTCATCGAGCGGCTGCAGCGGCCCACCCTGGTGATGGCGCCCAACAAGACCCTCGCCGCGCAGCTGGCCAACGAGCTGCGCGAGATGCTGCCCAACAACGCCGTCGAGTACTTCGTCTCCTACTACGACTACTACCAGCCCGAGGCCTACATCGCGCAGACCGACACCTACATCGAGAAGGACTCCTCGATCAACGAGGACGTCGAGCGGCTGCGCCACTCGGCCACCCACAACCTGCTGTCCCGGCGCGACGTCGTGGTGGTGGCGTCGGTGTCGTGCATCTACGGCCTGGGCACGCCGCAGTCCTACCTCGACCGGTCGGTGGGTCTGAGCGTCGGCGACTCGGTCGACCGCGACACGCTGCTGCGCGCGCTGGTCGACGTGCAGTACACGCGCAACGACATGGCCTTCAACCGCGGCACGTTCCGGGTGCGCGGCGACACCGTGGAGATCATCCCGGCGTACGAGGAGCTCGCGATCCGCATCGAGTTCTTCGGCGACGAGATCGAGGAGCTCTACTACCTGCACCCGCTCACCGGCGACGTCGTCCGCAAGGTCGACGAGCTGCGGATCTTCCCGGCCACCCACTACGTCGCCGGCCCGGAGCGCATGGAGCAGGCCGTGCGCGACATCGAGGCCGAGCTGGAGCAGCGCCTCGCCGAGCTGGAGGGCCAGGGCAAGCTGCTGGAGGCCCAGCGGCTGCGCATGCGCACCCAGTACGACATCGAGATGATCCGCCAGGTCGGCTTCTGCTCGGGCATCGAGAACTACTCGCGCCACATCGACGGCCGCGGCCCCGGCACCGCCCCCGCCACGCTGATCGACTACTTCCCCGACGACTTCCTGATGGTCATCGACGAGTCGCACGTGACGGTGCCGCAGATCGGCGGCATGTACGAGGGCGACATGTCCCGCAAGCGCAACCTCGTCGACTTCGGGTTCCGGCTCCCCTCGGCCGTCGACAACCGGCCGCTGACCTGGGAGGAGTTCGCCGACCGCATCGGGCAGACGGTGTACCTGTCGGCCACCCCCGGTCCCTACGAGCTCTCCCGCACCGGCGGGGAGTTCGTCGAGCAGGTCATCCGCCCCACCGGCCTGGTCGACCCCGAGATCGTCGTCAAGCCGACCAAGGGCCAGATCGACGACCTGGTCCACGAGATCCGCGAGCGCACCGAGCGCGACGAGCGGGTGCTGGTCACCACGCTCACCAAGAAGATGGCCGAGGACCTCACCGACTACCTGCTCGAGCTGGGCATCAAGGTGCGCTACCTGCACTCCGAGGTCGACACGCTGCGCCGGGTGGAGCTGCTGCGCCAGCTGCGCCTGGGCGAGTTCGACGTGCTCGTCGGCATCAACCTGCTGCGCGAGGGCCTCGACCTGCCCGAGGTGTCGCTGGTCGCGATCCTCGACGCCGACAAGGAGGGCTTCCTGCGCTCGGGCACGTCGCTGGTCCAGACGATCGGGCGCGCGGCGCGCAACGTGTCCGGGCAGGTCCACATGTACGCCGACCGGATCACCGACTCGATGCGGTACGCGATCGAGGAGACCGACCGGCGCCGGGCCAAGCAGATCGCCTACAACACCGAGCGCGGCATCGACCCCCAGCCGCTGCGGAAGAAGATCGCCGACATCCTCGACCAGGTCTACCAGGAGGCCGAGGACACCGACGTGCCCGTCGGCGGGTCGGGGCGCAACGCCTCGCGCGGCAAGCGCGCGGCCGGGGAGCCGGGCCGCGGCGGCGGCAGCTCCGGGGTCGTGGCCGGGCGGGACACGAAGACCATGCCCCGCGCCGAGCTGGCCGACCTGGTGCAGCAGCTGTCCGACCAGATGCTCGCCGCGGCCCGCGACCTGCAGTTCGAGCTGGCCGCCCGGCTCCGCGACGAGGTCGCCGACCTGAAGAAGGAGCTGCGCGGCATGGACGCGGCGGGGGTGAGGTAGCCCGTCCGGCGCGGCCGGGTCCGGCGCGTCGTCGACGATCGCCGGTCCGGTGCGCAGGCGGCCGGATCCGGCCGCTCCGGCACCGGAGCGGCGATCACGCCCCCCGGTGCGGCCCGGGTCCGGAACCGCGGTGATCGGGCCCGTCGGGCTCCCCGGGCGGGTGGCGGGGGACCGGGCGGGTTACCGTGGCGCGTCCAGCAGGAGGAGGAACCGGCGTGACCAGCCCGTCGACCGCCGGCGCGCGCACGGCCGGGGACCGCCTGCTCGGGTGGTTGCGGACCCCGCGCCGGGTGCTGCCGGTCACGGTCCCGCTGCTCGCGCTCGTGCTGGTCGGGCTGGTCGTGCACACCGGCGGGCGGCACATCGACCTGGAGGTCTACCGCTTCGGAGTGCAGGCCTGGCTGTCGGGCGGCGACCTGTACGGCCCGCTGCCGCAGACCTCCGGCGGGATCGCGCTGCCGTTCATCTACCCGCCGTTCGCCGCGCTGGTGCTCGCGCCGCTGGCGCTGGTGCCGTGGCCGGTCGCCTGGGCGGTGCTGCTCGCGCTGTCCGTCGCCGCGCTCGGCCTCACCCTGCACGTGGTTGCCCGGCGGCTGTGGCCGGCCGGGGGGCGGGGCGGGGCGCTGTCGGTGGCGTCGCTGGCGCTGCCGCTCGCGCTGGCCGTCACCCCGAACAACCCGATCGACTTCGACCGGCCGGACCCGGCGCTGACGTTCGGGCTGGAGCCGGTCGTCCAGACGATCGAGTTCGGGCAGGTCAACCTGCTGCTCATGGCCCTGGTCGCGGCCGACTGCCTGGTCCGCGCGCCGCGCTGGCCCCGCGGCCTGCTCATCGGCGTCGCGGCCGCGGTGAAGCTCACCCCGGCCGCGTTCGTGCTGTTCCTGCTGCTGCGCGGCGACCGCCGGGCCGTCGTCACCGCCGCGGTGTCCGGGCTGGCGGCCACGGCCGTCGGGTTCGCGGTCGCCCCCCGCGAGTCGCTCGCCTTCTGGCTGGGCGGGCCGGCGGGCGGGGTGAGCGGGTCGCCGTTCTTCACCAACCAGACCGTCCAGGCGGTGCTGGTGCGGGCCGGCGTCGACGGCCCCGCCCGCACCGTCGTGTGGCTGGTCGCCTGCGCGGCGCTGCTGGTGCTGGTGGCCCCGGTGGTGCGCCGGGCCCCGGCCCCGGTCGCGCTGGTCGCGACGGCCGCGCTCGCGCTGCTCGCCTCGCCCACGTCCTGGTCGCACCACTGGGTGTGGGTCGCCCCGGCGCTGCTGGTCGCGGCGGCGTCGGCGTGGCGGGCGCGGTCGCGCGCGTGGGCCGCGGCCACCGCGCTGGCGGCTCTCGTGTTCGTCGTCGCGCCCCACCGGCTCGGCCTGCCCCGGGCCGGGGAGGCCGAGCTGGCGTGGACGGCCGGGCAGCAGGTCCTCGGCAGCACCTACGTGTGGTTCACCGTGCTGGTGCTCGTCGCGCTCGCCGTGCGGTGGTGGCGCGCTCCTGCGGACGCCCGGCTCAGCTCGTGATGTCGGCGCGGGAGAACCGCCACACCGCGGCCGCGCCCAGCACCGTCGCGTAGCAGGCCGCCGAGAACAGCCCGCGGGTCATGTCGCCCCAGTCGACGGTGCTCGCCAGCAGGTCGCTCCACGCCGTGCCGAAGCGGGTCGGGAGGTAGTCGCGCAGCGCCCCCAGCGCGGTGATCTGGTTGAGGATCTGGCTGACGATCGCGGCCAGCACCGCCCCGCCGACCGCCCCGAGCGGCGCGTCGGTGCCCACCGACAGCAGCAGCGCGAGCGCGGCGACCCAGGACAGCTGCAGCGCCACGTACAGCGCGCCGAGCAGCACCCGCCCCGCGCCCGCGAGGAACGGCAGCGACTCGCCGGTGGGGCTGACCAGGTCCCCGGTCCCGTAGGCGAGCGCGCCGACGCCCAGCGCGACCAGCGGCAGGAGCAGCAGCGCCCCCAGCGACAGCAGCGCCGACACGATCGCCTTCTGCCGCAGCAGCCGGGCCCGCGGCACGGGCGCGGCGAGCAGGTAGCGCAGGCTCGACCAGGACGCCTCGGCGGCCACGGTGTCGCCGAAGAACAGCGCGACGGCCACGACCAGCAGGAACCCCGCCGAGGCGAACAGGGTGAACACGGCGAAGTTGAGCCCGCTGCCCTGGGCCAGGTCCACCAGGTTGAGCGAGCCGGTCGGCGGCCCGTCGGGGGCGAGGGAGAACGCGATCCACAGGATCACCGGCAGCAGCGCCACCAGCCCGAACGTCACCTGCGTGCGGCGGCGCCGCAGCTGGCGCACCAGCTCCACGCGCACCGGCAGGGTGCGCCGGGCGCGGTAGCCGGTCGTGGTGCCGGCGGCGAGCGCCCCCACGTGCCCGCGCCGCGTCGACGCCTCGTCCGTCCCGCTCATGACCGGTCCTCCCCGACGAGCTGCAGGAACGCGTCCTCGAGCCGCCGGCGCGGCCCGGCCGCGGCGACGTCCACCCCGGCGCCGACCAGCGCGCGGACGGCCGAGGCGCGAGGGGTGCCGTTGAGGTCGGCGTGCACCACGCCCTCGCCCTCCACCTGCACGGCGTGCACCCCGTCGAGCCGGCCGAGCACCTCGGCCGCGCGGCCGGGCGCGTCGACGGTGAATGTGGCCGCCCCGCCGCCGGAGATGATCTCCTCGACGGTGCCGTCCGCGACGACCAGCCCCTTGTGCATGACGACGACGTGGTCGCAGGTCTGCTCCACCTCGGCGAGCAGGTGGCTCGACACCAGCACCGTGCGCCCGCCGGCCGCGTAGCGGCGCAGCACCTCGCGCATGGCGTGGATCTGGGGCGGGTCGAGCCCGTTGGTCGGCTCGTCGAGCACGAGCAGGTCGGGCAGGCCGAGCATGGCCTGGGCGATCGCGAGGCGCTGGCGCATGCCCTGGCTGTAGGCGCCGACGCGGCGCTGCACCGACGCGCCGAGCCCGGCGATCTCCAGCGCCTCGTCCAGCCGCGCCTCGGCCTCCGGCCGCCCGGTCGCGGCCCAGTACAGCCGCAGGTTGTCCACGCCCGACAGGTGCGGCAGGAACCCCGGTCCCTCGACGAACGCGCCGATCCGGGCGAGCACGGGCGCACCGGCCCCGACCGGCTCGCCGAACGCGGTGATCGTGCCGGCGCTGGGCCGGATCAGGCCCATCAGCATCCGCAGCACGGTCGTCTTGCCCGCGCCGTTGGGGCCGAGCAGGCCCAGCACCTGTCCGCGCTGCACGGTGAACGACACGTCGCGGACGGCGGTGAACCCGCCCCGGTAGGTCTTGGCCAGCCCCCGGATCTCCAGGGGAGCGGCGTCGGGCGCGGCGACGGCGGCGGGCCGGCGCCGGAACCGGGTGACGAGCCAGGCGAGCAGCGCGGCGCCGAGCACGGCCGCGAGCCCCACCGCCGGGCCGACCGGCACGGTGTTCGCGGTGAGGGCCTCGCCCGCCACCACCGGCACGCGCAGCGGACCGGCGGTCCCGACCCGCCACACCGCCGGGGCGGGGTCGGTGGCGTAGCCCTGGTCGGTGGTGGCGATCGAGACGACGAGGCGGTTGCCCGCCTCCACCGGCACGACGACGGCCGGGAGCGTCAGCTCGACCGGCCCGGCGGCGGTGGTCCGGAACGGCGCGACGGCGCTGCCCAGCAGGGTGCGCTGCCCGTCGGGGGTCTCCTCGAACACGCGCCCGAACAGCACGGCCGGGCCGTCGACGTCGAGCACCACCCGGGGGGCGCCGGTGAGGGTGAGGGGGGCGTCGAGCGGTGCGGTGGCGAACCGGGCGGACTGCCCGGGCAGGTCGGCCGTCGCTGCGGTGAGCCGCCCGCTCACGGCGCCCAGCGCGCCGCCCAGCCCGGGCAGCGACGTGATCGCGGCCGGGTTGCCGCCGGCCGGGCGGACCACGGGCTGCGGCGGGCCCTCCAGTGCCAGGTCGAGCGCGTCGGTCGCGGTGCCGGGGGCCAGGCCCGGGTAGGCAGGGGCGACGACGGTGCGGCCCGTCGGGGTGGAGCTGCCGGCGCGGATCCCGCTCTCCACGGTGTAGGCGAACGCGCCGCCGGGCACCTCGTCCGCGCCGTCGGTGCGGCCGGCGAGGTGCCGGTCGAGCCAGTCGCCGACGGCGTCGCGCACGGCCGGGCCGGGGGGCGTGCCGTCGTGCCCGCCCCCGTACCAGCGGACCTGCACCTCGGTGCCGCTCGCCGCGATCTGGCGGGCGTTCGCGTCGGCCTGGTCGAGCCCGAACAGGGTGTCCTGCTCGCCCTGCACGAGCAGCGTGGGCGCCGTGATCGATCCGGTGATCGAGGCGGGGGAGGAGCGCGCCAGCCGCTGCGCCGTGGCGGGGGACAGGCGCCCCGTCGTCGCGGCCTCGGTGTAGGCGGCGCAGACGTCCGCGGCGAACCGGCCGCAGGTGCTGCCCGGCTCCAGCCCCGCGGAGAAGAACACCCCCGCCCAGCCGCGCTTGAACACCCCGTCGGGCCCGAACGGGGCCGCGGCCGGGGTGGCCGCCGCGACGGGGCCCGCGGCCTGCGGGAACAGGGCCTGGCCCAGGTCGTTCCAGGTGATCACCGGCGCGATCGCGTCGACGCGGGGATCGGTGCCGGCGAGCATCAGCGCCAGCGCCCCGCCGTAGGAGGCGCCGGTGGCGCCGACCCGCGGGTCGCCGGGCGCGTCGAGCACCACCTCGGGGCGGGCGGCGAGCCAGTCGAGCAGCGCGCGGGCGTCGGCGACCTCGGCCTCGGGGGCGTTGAGCGCGATCTCGCCGGTGCTGGTGCCGAACCCGCGGGCCGACCAGGCCAGCACGGTGTAGCCGCGGGCGACGAGGTCGCGGGCCTCGGCGTCGACCGAGCCCTTGTCGCCGCCGAAGCCGTGCGCGAGCAGCACCGCGGGCGCCGGGACGGTCTCCGGGAGGTAGAGGGTGGTGTCGAGCGAGACGCCCGCGCCGTCGATGCGCTGCTCGGTCACCGCGGGAGCGGCCTGGGCCGCCGCCGTCGGGGCGAGGGGGACCAGCAGCAGGAGCGCGGCGGCCACCGGGACCGCGCGCAGGAGTCGACGCACCCCCCGACGCTATGCGAGATCGTGCGGTGCCGCCTCAGCGCCTCCTCAGGACGCGAGCACCTGCTCGACGTGCTCGACGTGGGGCGGGCCGTCGAAGAACGGGCCGACGACGCCGCGCCAGAGCGCGAAGCGCTCGGACTCCCGGAACCCGACGGTGTGCGCCTCGACGGTGTCCCACTCGATGAGCAGCACGAACCGGGTGGGCGTCTCGACGCTGCGGGTCAGCCGGGCCGACCGGAAGCCCGGGGTGCCGGACACGTGCCCCAGGCCCTCGGCGACGGCGGCGGGGAACTCCTCCGCCCGGTCGGCGACGACGCGGATGTCGGCGATCTCGGTGATCATGCGCACATCCTGCCGGGCGGGCCGGGATCAGGCCCGCCGGGCCCGGGCGCGCCGGCGGCCCTCGTGCATCGCCGCGACCCGGGCCACCGGGATGGCGCGGCCCTCCTCCAGCAGGTCGGCGGGCAGGGGCTGCGGGGCGGGGAGGGCGGCGCGCCACGGGTCGGCCCCGCCGAGCAGCCCCGCGGCGGTGCGCACGGTGAACTCGGCCGGGGCGACGGCGTCGAGGTCGGCCCAGGCCACCGGGAACGACACCGGGACGCCCGGTCGGGCGCGCGGGCTGTAGGCCGCGACGAGCGTGGCGCCACCGGCGCGGGTGGAGTCGAGGAAGACCTTGCCCTCCCGGTCCTCCCGGATGTAGGCGGTGGTGCCGGCGGCCGGGTCGACGCGCTCGGCGCGGGCGGCCAGCGCGCGGGTGGCCGCGGCGGCGTCCTCGACCGGCAGCGGCGCCACCGGCACCACGATGTGCAGCCCCTTCGCGCCGGACGTCTTCACCGCGCCCGCCAGCCCCGCGTCGGCCAGCGCCCGCTCGACGAGCCGCGCGGCCCGCACGACGGCGGCGAACGGCGCGCCCTCGGGCGGGTCGAGGTCGAGCACCAGCCGGTCGGCCTCGTGGGCCCCGTGCCGCACCAGGGCGGGGTGGTACTCGACCGCCCGCTGGTTGGCGAACCACAGCAGCGTGCGCGGCTCCTCGGCGAGCGCGTAGCGCACCTCGCGCTGCGACGCCTGCGCCCACTCCCCGACCGCGGGGATCCAGTCGGGGGCGTGCGCGGGCAGGTTCTTCTGCACGAACGGCGCCTGCCCGAGCCGGGCCCGCACCACCGACAGCGGCCGCCCGACCAGCTCGGGGAGGATCCGGTCGGCGACGGCGTCGAGGTGCTCGACCAGGTCGCGCTTGGTGGCGCCGGCCCCGTCGAACAGCTCCTGGTCGAGGTGGGTCAGCTCGACCCCGTGCCGCACCTCGTCGACCCCGCGCTTCGCCGCCACGGGCGCCGGTGTACCACCCCGGGTTGCAGGAAGGCCACCTTCACGCCACGAGCTTGCGTGGAGGTGGCCTTCCTGCAACGGGGTCAGGGGGTGCGGTGGTGCAGGGTCACCCCGGTCAGGACGCCGTCGGCCGCCGTCGCGGTCATCCACGTGAACGTCGGCTGCCGGCGGCGGTCGGTGGGGGAGCCGGGGTTGAGCAGGCGGGGCGGGCCCGGGGTGTCCCAGGGGATGTGGCTGTGGCCGAACACCAGCACGTCGACGTCGGGGTACCGGGCCGCGCAGCGCCTCTCCCGCCCCGCCGCGGCGCCGGTCTCGTGCACGACGGCGAACCGCACCCCGCCCAGCTCCACCCGCGCCACCTCGGGCAGGCGGGCGCGCAGGTCGGGGCCGTCGTTGTTGCCCCACACCCCGACCACCCGCGCGGCGCGGGCCTCCAGGGCGTCGAGCAGGTCGGCCGACACCCAGTCGCCGGCGTGGACGACGACGTCGGCGGCGTCGACGGCCGCCCACACCGCGTCGGGCAGGGGGCGGGCGTGGGTGTCGGAGATCAGCAGGAGGTCCAGCGGGGGCTCCGTCAGCGCACGCCGAGCAGGTCGACCACGAAGATCAGCGTCTCGCCGGGGCGGATCGCGCCGCCCGCGCCGCGGTCGCCGTAGCCCAGGTGCGGCGGGATGACCAGGCGGCGGCGCCCGCCGACCCTCATGCCCTCGACGCCGCGGTCCCAGCCCGCGATGACGCGCCCGGCGCCGAGCGGGAACTGGAAGCTCTGGCCCCGGTTCCAGGACGCGTCGAACTCCTCGCCCGACGAGTGCGCCACGCCCACGTAGTGCACCTGCACGGTCTGCCCGGCGCGGGCCTCGGCGCCGTCGCCGACGACGAGGTCGGTGACGAGCAGGTCGGCCGGCGGCGGGCCGTCGTGCGGGTCGACGTCGGGGCGGGTCGGGCCGGAGGGTGCTGGGGACGACATGCTGAAGAGGGTGCCAGAGGGTAGACAGCTCGGGTGACCGCCCCCGACGCCCCCGATCCCCGTCGCTGGAAGGCGCTGAGCGTCACCCTGGTGGTCGGGTTCATGAGCCTGCTCGACGTCAGCATCGTCTCGGTGGCGCTGCCGTCGATCCAGGCCGGCCTGGGCACGACGCCCGCCGCGGTGCAGTGGGTGGTGTCGGGCTACGCGCTGGCCTTCGGCCTCGCGCTGGTGCCCGCGGGCCGCCTGGGGGACGCGCTGGGCCGCCGGCGGATGTTCCTGATCGCCCTCGGAGCGTTCGTGCTGTTCAGCGGCCTGGCCGGGGCGGCGCCGACCACGGAGCTGCTCATCGCGGCCCGGCTGGCGCAGGGGCTGGCGGCCGGGGCGCTGGCCCCGCAGAGCTCCGCGCTGATCCAGCAGCTGTTCTCCGGGGCCGAGCGGGGGCGCGCGTTCGGGTTCTTCGGCGCGACCGTCGGCATCTCCACGGCCGTCGGTCCCGTCGCGGGCGGGCTGATCCTGGCCCTGGCCGGCGGCCCCGACGGGTGGCGGTGGATCTTCTTCGTCAACCTGCCGATCGGGCTCGTGGCGCTCGCGCTGGCCGCGCGCCTCATCCCGCCCTCGGGCAGCGGGCGGCGCGGGCACCTCGACGGCACCGGTGCGGCCCTGCTCGGCGGCGGGGTGCTCGCGCTGCTGCTGCCGCTGGTGGAGGCCGAGTCCGGCGGGCTCGCGCGGCTGTGGTGGCTGTTCCCGCTCGCCGCGGTCCTGCTCGGGGCGTTCGTCGCCTGGGAGCGCCGCGTCGTCGCCCGCGACCGCGAGCCGCTGCTGGACCTGCGGCTGCTCAGCGACACCGCCGGCTACGCGTCCGGCGCGGCGCTCGGCACGGTGTACTTCGTCGGCTTCTCCGGGATCTGGCTGGTGTTCGCGCTGTTCTTCCAGGGCGGGCTGGGCTACACGCCGCTGCAGTCCGGCCTGGCGGTGACGCCGTTCGCGCTCGGCGCGGCCGCGTCCGCGGTGGCCGGCGGGCGGCTCGTCGCGCGCTGGGGCCGCGGCCTGATCGTCGGCGGTCTGGCCCTGGTCGTCGCCGGCCTCGCCGTGACGGCGGTGGTGCTGCTGCTCGCGCCGCCCGCGGTCGCGGGGATCGCCGTGGCGCTGCCGCTGCTCGTCGCGGGCGTCGGGGGCGGCTGGGTGATCGCGCCCAACACGACGATGACCCTGCGGGCGGTGCCCGTGCGGATGGCCGGGTCCGCCGGCGGGGCCCTGCAGAGCGGCCAGCGCATCGGCTCGGCGATCGGCACGGCCGGTCTCACCGCCGTCTTCTACACGGTGCTGGCGGGCGCGGGCCAGAACGTCGCCGTGGCCGTGGCCATCGGCACCGCGGCGCTCGCCGTCGGCGTCGCCCTGGTGATCGGCCTGCTGGAGTGGCGCCACGACCGGGCCGGGGCCGCGGACGACCCGGACGCCGACGACCGGGACCACGCCCTGCACGCCCACCACCACTGACGGGCGGCCCCCGCAGGTCAGGCGCGGAGCCGGCTGCGCACCCCGCCCGCGGTCGCGAGCGCGCGCCGGGCCGCGCCGCGCAGCCGGGGCCGGGCCAGGGTGAAGGCCAGGGCGGCCTCCACCGGGGCGCGCTGCGCCCGGCGGACGGCGGCCACCACCGACGGGCGGCGCACGACCCCGCGCGCCACCTCCGCGTCGTGGCTCTTGAGCGTCTCCTTGTACCCCGCCTCGCCCGCGCCGAGGTCGAACGTGCGGACGCCGTCGTCGGCCAGGAGCCGGGCCAGGGCGATCACGTGGAGCAGGCCGGGGGAGTACCGGGCCAGCTCGGTGTCGTAGGCGGGGAACCAGCCCGCGAACACGTCGTGCGAGCGCAGGCCCAGGTAGAGCGCCGCGGGCCGCTCGTCGACCAGCAGCGTGGACAGCACCAGCGAGAACCCGTCGGTCGGGTGGTGGAACAGCTCGCGGACCGCCTCGACCAGCCACGCCTGGCGGAACCGGTCGCGCCGCCCGGTCCGGACGTACTGCGCGGACTTCCAGCGCAGCAGCAGGTCCAGCCGGGACTCGTCGGCGGTGGTCAGCTCGACGCGGACCGACCCGACCTCGTCGACGAGGTGGCGCTCGTGGTTGCGCGCCTTCTTCATCCGGGAGCGCGACGCCGACCGGCGCCCGGCGTACCAGGCCGCCCAGCCCTCGCTCAGGTCGATCACGGGAGACGCCCGGCGCTCCAGCTCGTGCGGGGCGAACCGGTCGACCTGGGCCCCGACGAGGTGGTCGAACTCCCAGACGGCGAGCCCGCAGGCCCGCAGCAGTTCGGGCCCGTGCCAGTCGAACCCCGGGGCGTGCACGACGCCCTGGTAGTCGGAGACGCCGTGCGCCAGCGCGCGCCCGACCCCGGCCCACCCCTTCTCGAAGGGGAACAGGGCGACGACCTCCCCGCCGTCCTCGACGACCGCGACGCGGGCGCCGGGGCGCCGCCGGCCGACGGCGACGGCGAACTCGGGGCGCAGGAACGGGCTGTGCAGCGCCGCGTCGCCGCGCTGCCACCGCGACCACCGGTCGAGCTCGGCGGGCCCCAGGTCCTCGGGGCGGCACACGGTCGTCGGCATGGTGGTCCTCCTCCACCGGCGCGGGCCGGTCCCGTGGATCGCTCCGCCCCCCGGCCGGCAGGGGAGCGGGACTGCGACGATCAGTTCATCACACTGCGCTGTTCGCCGCTCCGGCTCAGGCGGGGACCCGGGTGCGGGCGGCGAGCCGGACCGCCGTGCCGACCAGCCAGACCGCCAGTCCCGCCTGGGCCGCGAACAGCGGGCTGAAGGAGACGTCGTCCGTGAGGGCGATCAGCGGCCCGGCCGCCGCGTAGGCGATCCCGCCGACCGCGCCGATCGCCCCGAGCACCCACGCCGGCGCGGTCCCGGCCGCACGGGCGACGGCGATCGCGAGGCCGGCCCCGGTGAGCCCGAGCGCCGGGGTGGCGAGCACCTGGAGCGCCGTGTGCAGGTCCAGCACCGGGGTCGGGCCGCCGGAGACGTGGTCGTGGTGCTCGGCGGCGGCGAGCACGTGCGGCACGAGCTCCAGCGCGGCGATCGACCAGCCGACGATCGGCACCGGCAGCCACGCGTCGACGTGCGGCCCGAACACGCCCGTGCGCCGCGCGCGCACCAGGGCGGCGACGGCGACGGCGATGCCGGCCAGCGACGCCAGGTGCGCGACGACCCAGGTCGGGGAGACGAACATCGAGGCGAGGTGCTCGTCGGTGGTGGTGCCCGAGCCGCGGGGGTGCAGCTGGCCGCCGGCCGCCATGAGCAGTCCGGCCGCTGCGAACAGGGCGGGGAGGGACCGGGTCGTGGTGGTGGTGGTGGTGGCGGTGGTGGTCGTGGTGGTCATGGTGTCCTCCGGATCAGGCGACGTGGGTGTTGTGGAAGGCCGTGACGCGCCACCCGTCCGGGCCGGGCGTCAGCAGCAGCGACGCGAGCGCCTCGCGCGACCCGGCCGCCGGCCCCGCGGGGACCCGCAGCGCGCCGCGGACGTGGGCCAGCACGGCGTCGCCGGGAACGGTGCGGGTGCGCACGAGCCGGTAGCGCACGGTGCTCCCCGCGTAGGGACCCGCGAACAGCCGGTCGTGGGCGGGGCCGATCTCGGGGCCGGCCACGAGCTCCCCGCGGACGTTGACGAAGTCGGCGTCGGGCGCGAACGACGCCGCATAGGCCGTGCCGTCCCCGTTGTTCCACGCCTCCTCGAGCCGGTCGAGCAGGGCGCGGGTGTCGAGCGCTTCCATCAGAGCCTCCTAGATTCACTGAGTACGTCTCAATGAATGTAGCGGGCTGCACCGACGCTGTACAGTGGCTCCGTGACGTCGACCCGCCGCCCCTACCGGTCCCGCGTGCGCGAGGAGCAGGCCGCGCGGACGCGCGCCACGATCGTCGCGGCGGCGGCGGACCTGTTCGCGGAGAAGGGCTGGTCGGGCACCGGGATGCGGGCGGTGGCCGACGCGGCGGGGGTCGCCGAGGCCACCGTGTACGCCACGTTCGGCAGCAAGGGCGGGCTCGCCCTCGCCCTCGTCGACGCCGCGGACGCCGCGGCCGGGGTGCAGCGGCTCCGGGACGAGCTGGCGCAGCACCGGGGCGACCCGGCCGCCCAGCTGGCGGCCGCGGTCGCGTTCGACCGCCGGCTGTTCACCGACGGCGGGGGCCTGATCGCCCTGCTCGACGAGGGGCGCCACGACAGCCCGGAGCTGGCCGCCGCCTACCGCGACGGGCGGGCGCGCGGCGACGCGGGCCGCCGCGCGCTGTTCGCCTCCTGGCCGCCGCAGGCGTGGCGGGCCGGCGTCGACGCCGACGCGGCGCTCGACACCTACGCCGCCGTGTGCTCCTACTCCACCTTCCGCGTGCTGCGCGACGAGCGGGGCTGGGACGCCGACCGCATCGAGCGCTGGTGGGTCGGGACGCTGCGGCTCCTGCTGCTGGCCTGACTCAGGCGGCGAGCGCGTCGCGCAGGAACCGCACCTGCAGCATCAGCAGGTTCTCGGCCACCACCTCCTGCGGCGTCATGTGCGTGACGCCCGACAGCGGCAGCACCTGGTGCGGGCGCCCCGCCGCCAGCAGCGCCGAGGACAGCCGCAGGGTGTGCGCGGCCACGACGTTGTCGTCGGCGAGGCCGTGCACGAGCAGCAGCGGACGGGTCAGCGCCGGCGCGTCGGCGATCAGCGAGGACCGCGCGTAGGCCTCCGAGCCGGGCAGGCCCAGGTAGCGCTCGGTGTAGTGGGTGTCGTAGAGCGCCCAGTCGGTGACCGGCGCGCCCGCGACGGCCGCGTGGAACACGTCGGGGCGGCGCAGCACGGCCAGCGCGGCGAGGTAGCCGCCGAAGGACCACCCGCGGATCCCGACGCGGGTCAGGTCCAGGTCGGGGTGCTCCGCGGCGACGGCGCGCAGGGCGTCCACCTGGTCGTCGAGCACCGGCCCGGCCAGGTCGCCGTGCACGGCCCGCTCGAACTCCGGGCCCCGGCCGGGCGTGCCCCGCCCGTCGACGACGACGACCGCGAAGCCCTGGTCGGCGAACCACTGGCTGGTCAGGTGGGCGGCGCGGTGCGCGACGACGCGCTGGGCGTGCGGGCCGCCGTAGGGGTCCATCAGCACCGGCAGCGGCGTGCCCGGCTCGTGGCCCGCCGGCAGCAGCAGGGCCGTGCGCAGCTCCCGCGCCCCGACGCTCAGCAGGGCCACCGACGGGACGAGCCCGGGCGCCGCGGCGTGCGAGGCGATCTCGCGGACGGCGCCGTCGCGGTGCACGGTCGTGCGCGGACCGTCGCTGTCGAGGTCGCGCCGGGTGAGCACCAGGGTGCCGCCGGCCAGGGCGCCCGTGTGGACGCCGGGCTCGACGGCGACGGGGGCGACGCCGTCCGGGCCGGCGGTCCACAGCCCGACCGAGACCGGGTCCGTGCTGGCCGTGAACAGCACCGCGTCGCCGTCCACGTCCAGCACGGCGCGCACCTGCAGCCCCTCGGGGGTGAGCGGCTCCCCGTCGCGGCACAGCCGGTGGGTGCCCTCCCGGGCCTGCACGGTGAGCAGCCCGCCCGCCACCGCGGGCACGCCGGGCACGATGTCCACCCAGGCCGGGTCGCGCTGCTCGTGCACGGTCGTGCCGGCGCCGGTCGCGGGGTCGACGCGCACGACCCGCAGCGCGGTCTGGTCGCGCGGCTGCACCGACAGCAGCGGGCCCGCCTCGTCCCACGCCGCGGTCACGAGGTACTCCTCGTCCCCCCACGCGACCGGGGTGCGGGTGCCGTCGAGCCCGACGACGTGCAGGCCGACCAGCGCGTTCGGGGTGCCGGCGGCGGGGTAGGCGACGGGGGCGGGCGCGCGGTCGGGGTGCTCGGGATCGGCGATCCACCAGCGCTGCACCGGCGTCGTGTCCACGCGGGCGACGAGCAGCGCCCCGCCGTCGGGGGCCCACCAGAACCCCCGCATCCGGCCCATCTCCTCGGCGGCCGCGAAGTCGGCCAGGCCCCAGGTCACGCCGTCGCCGTCCGGCTCGACCAGCGGGGCCGACGTGCCGGCCGCGACGTCGTGCAGCCACAGCGCCCCGCCGGCGACGAACGCGACCCGGCGCCCGGTGGGGTCCGGGCGCGGGTCGATCACCCCGGCGGGGGCGTCGACGGCGCGCGGCCCGGCGTCGGACCCGTCCAGCCCGACCAGGTGCAGCTGCCCGCCCAGCGCGAACGCCGCGGTGGCCAGCTCCCGGTCGGCGGCGAACGCGACGATGCCGCCCGCCTGCTCGCGGCTGCGCTCGCGGCGGGCGCGCTCCTCCGGCGGCAGGTCCTCGTCGGTCCCGCCGAGCGCGGCCGGGTCGGCGACCAGCCGCTCCTGCCCGGTCTCCACGTCGAGGACCCACAGGCAGGTCAGCGGGTCGGTGCCGCCGCGGCTGCGCAGGAACGCGACGCGGCGCCCGTCGGGGGAGGGGGTGGACCCGCGCGGGGCGCCCAGGGTGAAGCGCCGCGTGCGGGCCTGGCGGCGGGGGAACGAGTCGGGAGCCGGGTGGTCGGCGGAGTCGTGCACGCCCGGAGTCTGCCCGAGCGCCACCGCTCCCGGCACCACCGCGACGGTGCGGGGGCCGTCAGTCGACGCAGGGGACGGTGGCCGCGGTCAGGGCGGGCGTCGGGACGGGGGTGGCGGCCGGCGCCGATGCGGACGCGGACGACGGCGCCGTCGTCGACGGGGCCGCGGTCGGGCCGGTCGTCGGCGCGCCGGCGGTGGGGAGGCCGGCGGTCGACCCGGCCCGCGACGGGACGGGCGCCGTGGTGGGGGCCGTGGTGGGGGTCGTGGAGCCGGGGGTCCCGGCGCCGCCGACGACGGCCTGCACGAACGCCGCCACCTCGGCCTGGTCGACCTCGACGGCGATGCCGTCGGCGGGCGTGTCGAGGTCCGGGCGGCCGGTGGGGATGGTCCGGAAGGTGATGTCGCGGCCGGCGGCGCGGCGCAGCTGCTCCAGCAGCTCGTCGAGGTCCCAGCCGCGGTCGAGCACGACGTAGCGGGTGACGGTGCGGACCAGCCGGTCGAGCGACGCCGGGTCGGCGAGGGTGCCGGTGATCGCGCTGCGGGCCACGCCGGCGAGGAAGGCCTGCTGGCGGGTGACGCGGTCGAGGTCGCCCCCGGGCAGGTCGCGCCGCTGGCGGACGAACGCGAGCGCGTCGGCGCCGGACACGGTCTGGTACCCGGCGGGCAGGTCGACGCCCGAGCGCTCCTCGCGGACCGGGGCGTTGAGGCAGACCGGGACGCCGCCGAGCACCTCGGTGAGCTCGACGAACCCGGCCAGGTTGACCTCGGCGAAGTGGTCGATCGGGACGCCGGTCAGCCGCTCCACGGTGCGGACGAGCTCCTGGCGCCCGGCCTCGCGCTGCAGCTGCTCCGACAGCCCCGGCGCGGCGTCCGCGGCGCGCTGCATCCCGCGCCGGTAGGCCGAGTTGATCTTGTGGGGGCGGCCGTCCGCCGCCATCGCCACGTAGGAGTCGCGGGGGATCGAGATGGCCGACGCGCTCGCGTCCGGCCCGGCGGGCACGTGCAGCAGGATGATCGTGTCGGTGTTGAACTGGCCCTCGTCCTCCCCGGCGCGCAGCTGCGCGAGCACCTCGGGGGGCAGGGGGTTGCCGGCGGAGTCGGTGCGCGAGTCGATGCCCACGAGCAGGGCCGTGAAGGCCCGGTCGAGGGGCTCGTCGACCCCGGCCGGGGCGCGCTCGCCGAGCGCGTCGCTGGTGACGATCTCCGCCGACGCGGTGCGCAGGGTCGACCAGGCGAAGCCGGTGGCGGCGAGCACCGCCGCCGCCACGAGGACGACCGCCGCCCGCAGCACCCGTTCGGCGACGCGGCGCGCACGCATGGTTCTCCCGTACCCGCCGGCCGGACCCGCTCCACCCCGGGCGGACAGGCGGTGGACACGACCGGACGTCCGGCCGTTCACCGACTGTATCCAGCGCCGCGCCATCCCGCTCGTGCTACAGCCGTGTTGCGAGCCGCGGCGCACCCTGTCGTCGGGGACGCGCGTCTGGCACCCTCCCCGGACCATGACCAGTGCGACCGACCGGGCGCCCCGCGGGGCGCTCGACCGCTACTTCCGGATCTCCGAGCGCGGCTCGACGACGGGCCGGGAGATCCGCGGCGGCCTCGTCACGTTCTTCACGATGGCCTACATCATCGTGCTCAACCCGCTGATCATCGGCACCCAGCCCGACGCCGACGGCCGCTTCCTCGGCGGCGGCGACGCGCCGGACCTGGCCGCGGTCGCCGCCGCCACCGCGCTGGTCGCGGGCGTGGTCACGATCCTCATGGGCGTCTACGCGAACTTCCCGCTCGCCCTGGCCACCGGGCTGGGGCTCAACGCGTTCGTCGCCTTCGCCGTCGCCTCGCAGATGACGTGGGCCGACGCCATGGGCCTGGTCGTGATCGAGGGCGTGATCATCACGATCCTCGTGCTCACCGGCGTCCGCCGCGCGGTGTTCAACGCCGTCCCGGCCGCGCTGCGCACGGCGATCAGCGTGGGGATCGGCCTGTTCATCGCGCTCGTCGGGCTGGTGGACGCCGGGTTCGTGCGCCGCACCCAGAGCCCGCCGGTGCCCCTGGAGCTCGGCGTCGGCGGGGCGCTGTCCGGCTGGCCGACGCTGGTCTTCGTCGTCGGGCTGCTCGCCATGATCGTCCTGGTGGTGCTGCGGGTCCGCGGCGCGCTGCTCATCGGCATCATCGGCGCCACCGTGCTCGCGGTGGTCGTGGAGGCCATCGTGCGCGTCGGCCCGGCCGTCGGCGCCGACGGCGCGACGAACCCGCGCGGCTGGCAGCTGGGCGTGCCCGCGCTGCCCGACGCGGTCGCCGCCGTCCCCGACTTCGGGCTGCTCGGCCAGTTCAGCCTGCTGGGCTCGTTCTCCCGGGTCGGGTTCGTGGCGGTGCTGCTGTTCGTCTTCACGCTCCTGCTCGCCGACTTCTTCGACACCGTGGGCACGGTGACGGCCATCGGCGCCGAGGCCGACCTGCTCGACGAGCGCGGCGAGCCGCCGAACACCCAGCGCATCCTGCTCGTCGACTCGGTCGCCGCCGTGGCCGGCGGCGCGGCGGCGGTGTCGTCCAACACCAGCTACATCGAGTCGGCCTCCGGGGTCGGGGAGGGCGCGCGCACCGGGCTCGCCTCGGTGGTCACCGGCGTGCTGTTCCTGCTCGCGACGTTCCTCGCCCCGCTCGTCGCCGTGATCCCCTACGAGGCGGCGACGCCCGCGCTGGTCATCGTCGGGTTCCTCATGATGACCCAGGTCCGCGGCATCGACTGGGACGACTGGGGCATCGCGATCCCGGCGTTCCTCACGATCATCCTCATGCCGTTCACGTACTCGATCACCGCGGGCATCGGGGCCGGGTTCGTCGTCTACGTCCTGCTGCAGGCCGTCCGCGGCCGGGCGCGGGAGGTGCACCCGCTGCTGTGGGTGGTGGCGGTGCTGTTCGTCCTCTACTTCGCGATCGACCCGATCCGCGGGCTGGCGGGGGCGGCGTAGCGGGGCTGCGCCAGGATCGGGGCGTGCTGGACGACGAGCGGTTGCGGGCGCTGGCGGCCCGGCTGGTGCGGGTGCCCGGCCTGGTCGCGGTCACGCTGGGCGGCAGCCGGGCCCGGGGCGTCCACGTCCCCGGGTCCGACGTCGACCTCGGTCTCTACTACCGCTCGCCGCTCGACCTGGACCGGCTCGGCGCGCTCGCGCGCGAGGTGGCCGGCCCGGACGCCCGCGTGACGGAGCCCGGCGAGTGGGGCCCGTGGGTGGACGGCGGCGCCTGGCTCACCGTCGACGGGGTGGCCGTCGACTGGATCTACCGCGACCTCGACCGGGTCGCGGCGGCGTGGGCGGCGGCCCGGGAGGGCCGGTGCGGCTGGCACGCGCAGGTCGGGCACCCGCTGAGCTTCCTCGACGTCGCCTACGCGGGCGAGGTCGCGCTCGGGGTCGTGCTGGCCGACCCCACCGGCGAGCTCACGGCGCTGCAGGTCGCCGCCCGCCGCTACCCGGAGCCGCTGGCGCGCCGGCTGGTGGAGTCGTCGCTGTGGGAGGCCGGGTTCGCCGTGGCGATCGCGCGGAAGGCGGTCGACCGGGGCGACGCCGCGTACGTGGCCGGGTGCCTGTTCCGCGCGGTGGGCCTGTGCGCGCACGCCCTGCACGCCCGGTCCCGGCGCTGGCTGATCGCCGAGAAGGGCGCCGTCGCCGCGGCCGCGGCCCTCCCGGGCGCGCCCCCCGGCTTCGCGGGCCGCGCGCACGGCGTGCTGGGCGGGCTGGGTACGACCCCGGCCGAGCTCGCGGCCGCGGTCGATGCGGCCGCGGCCCTCGTCGCCGAGGTCGACGCGGCGGCCCGGGCCGAGCTCCCGTGAGCCGCCCCCTCCGGCCGTCCGCGCCCGTCCGTGCCCGTCCGGACGGGCGCGGACGACCGCAGTGTGCGCGGGTCGACCCGTTCGCGTGACCGCGCTCACCGGGCGGGGCAGGATGGGCCCCGACACGGAGGGGGCCAGCACATGGCGATCGCGGCGGACACCGGCAGCACGGCCGGACCGGTGGAGCGCACCGGGCCGGTGATCCTGCTGGTGGAGGCGACCACCGAGGTGGAGCACCGGCTCATCGGGAGGTGGGCGCAGGAGTCCGGCCCGGCCGCGGCGCGGGAGCTGCCGCTGGACGGGGCGGTGCTCACCGGGCCGCTGGCCGACGCCGAGGACACCGCGGTGGTCACGGCGGCGCGCGTGGTCTGGCTGCCCCGCGAGCGCAACGGCGTGCGCCGCGTGCGCTGGGCCGACGTGCTCGCCGGCCGCAACCCGCGCCGGCCCGCCCCGCGGGACCAGGCCCGCATCGCGCGCCGCGAGCCCGACCGGGCGCAGGTCGTCGTGGCCGCCCCGGCGACGGTGGGCGAGCTGCGCGCCCGCGCCGGCGACGACGAGCTGGGCCCGTTCGTCGCGCTCCAGGCGCTGCTGGCGCTGGAGCGGGCCGAGCGCGCGCTGGTGGGCGACCGGTACAAGGTGCCCACGCAGATCGTCGAGATGATCCGGGCCGACCCGCAGTTCCGCCGCGAGGTCGCCGACCTGGCCGACCGCCTGGAGCTGCCGCAGGCCGAGGTGATGCAGAAGGCCGTGGCCGACCTGCACGGGCTCGTCGCCGCGATGAGCCCGCTGGCGGTCGACCTGCTCACCGGCGCGCTGCGCCCGCTGCACGCCCGGGCCTGGGACGTCCAGGTCGATGCGGCCGGCCTGGAGCGGCTGCGCGAGCTGGGCCGGCGCCACCCGCTGGTGTTCCTGCCCAGCCACCGCTCCTACGCCGACCCGCTGCTGCTCGCCGACGTGCTGGCCGAGCACGACTTCCCCCGCAACCACGTCCTCGGCGGGGAGAACCTGCGCTTCTGGCCGGTCGGGCCGGTGGCGAAGCGGGCCGGCGTGGTGTTCATCCGCCGCAGCTTCGGCGACGACGAGGTCTACAAGCTCGCCGTGCGCGAGTACTTCGGGTTCCTGCTGTCCAAGCGGTTCAACCTGGAGTGGTACATGGAGGGCGGCCGCTCGCGCACGGGCAAGCTGCGCCCGCCCCGCTACGGCCTGCTCGCCAACGTGGCCGAGGCCATCGAGCAGGGCCGCACCGACGACGTCCTGCTCGTGCCCGTCTCGATCACCTACGACCAGCTGCGCGAGGTGGCCGCGATGGCCGCCGAGCAGGCCGGCGCGCCGAAGAAGGGGGAGGGGCTGGCCTGGCTGGCCCGCTACGCGAGGGCGCAGCTGTCGCAGGTCGGGACGGCGCAGGTGCGCTTCGCCGAGCCGATCTCGCTGCGCGCGGCGCTGGAGTCGGGGGACGAGCGCCGCCTCGCCCTGCAGAAGGCCGCGTTCGAGGTCGCCGTGGGCATCAACCGGGCCACGCCGGTGACCGCGACGGCGCTGGTGACGCTCGCGCTGCTCGGCGTCCGCGACCGCGCGCTCACCCTCGCGCAGGTCCGCGCGGTGCTCGACCCGCTGCGCGCCTACGTCCGCGACCGGGACCTGCCCCAGTCGGGCGGGCCGCTGGACACCGACGGCGGGGTGCGCCGGGTGCTCGCCGCGCTGATCGCGTCCAACGTCGTCACGGTCTTCGCCGGCGGGGAGGAGCCGGTGTACGCGATCGAGCGCGGCCAGCACCTCGTCGCCGCGTTCTACCGCAACAGCGCCATCCACCACGTCGTCGACCGGGCCCTGGCCGAGCTGGTGCTGCTCAGCCCGCCCGGGCAGCGCTGGGACACCGCCTTCGCGCTGCGCGACCAGCTCAAGTTCGAGTTCTTCTTCCCCGACCGCGACGGCTTCCGGACCCGGCTCACCGAGGAGCTGGAGCGGCTGCACCCGGACTGGGACCGCGTCGACGGCCCGACCGTGCTGCGCCGGGCGCCGTTCCTCGTGGCCCACCGGGTGCTGCGCAGCTTCGTCGACGCCCAGCTCGTCGTGGCCGAGCGGCTCGCCGCGCGCCCGCCGCGGCGGCCGCTGCAGGACAAGGAGTTCCTCGACGAGTGCGGCGGCGTCGGGCAGCAGATGCTGCTGCAGGGGCGGCTGCACGGGCCGGAGTCGCTGTCGCGGGAGCTGTTCGCCGGCGCGCTGCGCCTGGCCGCCCAGCTCGACCTCGTCGACCCCGGCCGCGAGGAGCTGGGGGAGCGGCGGGCGGCGTTCGCCGAGCGGCTGCGCGACGTCGTCGCCCGCGTGCGGAGGATCGACGAGATCGACGCGGAGTCCCGGCGGGAGGCCGTGGGTGTCTGAGCCCACCGCCCGTGAGCGGCGCTGGACCGAGCAGGACCTGCTCGACGACGTCGCGGCCGGTCCGCGGGGCCCCGCGGTCGGCGCGTTCGTCGACGTCGGCGGCACCCTGATCGACAGCCACTCCCTGGGCGCGCTGGTGCGCCACCACCTCCGGGCGGGGCACCTCACGCCCGCGGACCTGGCCCGGATGCTGCTCGTCGGCCTGCGGAGCGGCCCGGGAGAGCAGGGCGTCGAGCGCCTGTTCGAGCTCGGCCTGCGCGCGTGGGCCGGGCGCAGCGAGGACGAGCTCGCGGAGCTGGGGGAGCGTATGTGGCACCGGGCGGTGGCCGGGTCGCTCCACCCGGAGGCGTGGCGGCTGGTCGCCGCGCACCGCCGCGCCGGGCACACGGTCGTGCTCGTCTCGTCGGCGACGCGGTTCCAGGTGGAGCCGGTGGCGCGGGCGATGGGCGTGGAGCACGTGCTCGTCACCCCCGTCGAGCTCGTCGACGGCGTCGCGACCGGTCGCCCCGCCGGCCCGCCGCTGCGGCACGCCCGGCGGGCCGCCGCCGTCCGGGCGTTCGCGGCCGCCCACGGCGTCGACCTGGCGCGGAGCTGGGCCTACTCCGACGGCGACGAGGACCTGCCGCTGCTGGGCGCCGTCGGCCGGCCCCGCGCGCTGAACCCCGGCCGCGGCCTGGCCGCGGAGGCCGCGCGGCGGGGCTGGCCGGTCGTGCGGTTCCGCGGGCGCGGGCCCCGTGGGCCGCTCGGGGCCGCCCGCGCGCTCGGCGCCGTCGCGGGCACGCTGGGCGGGTTCGGCGCCGGGCTCGCGATCGGCGCGGCGCGGGCGCTCTTCGGGTCGGGGACGCGGCGCGACGCCGTCGACCGCGCCATCGCCCTGGCCGGCGACCTCGGCACGGCGCTGGCCGGCGTGCGCGTGGAGGTCGCGGGGGCCGAGCACCTCGCGTCCGCGCGCCCGGCGGTGCTCCTGTTCAACCACCAGAGCCAGCTCGACGTCATCGTGCTGGCCAAGGTGCTGCGCGGCGGCTTCACGGGCGTCGCGAAGAAGGAGGCGGCCGCGATCCCCGGGTTCGGCACCGTCTTCCGGCTGGCCGACATGGCGTTCGTCGACCGCGGCAACACCACCGCGGCGCGGGCCGCCCTGGAGCCGGCCGTGCAGCGGCTGCGGGAGGGCCTGTCGCTGGTGATCGCCCCGGAGGGCACGCGCAGCACCACCCCCGCGCTCGGGCCGTTCAAGAAGGGCGCGTTCCACGTCGCGGTGCAGGCCGGCGTGCCGGTGGTGCCGATCGTCATCCACGACGCCGGCGAGCTCATGTGGCGCGCCGCGAGGACGATCCGCGGGGGCGTCGTGCACGTGACCGTGCTGCCGCCCGTGGCGACCGGCGGCTGGCGCGCCGCCGACCTCGACGCGCACGTCGCCGCGGTCCGGGCGCAGTACCTCGACGCGCTCGGGCAGGAGGACCTGGTGCCGGTGGTGCCGCGGGTCGGGAACGGCGGGGTCGCGACCGGCGGGGCCGGCTAGACGTCCTGCTCGACCGCGGCGTTCCACTCCCGCTTCGACGACCGCCACCCGTCCTCGGTGTAGGTGCGCCGCCAGTAGCCCGACACCGACAGCGCCGGCCGGGGCACCCCGCGCTCGGCGAGCAGGTGCTTGCGCACGGCGCGGGTCTCGACGGCCTCGCCGTGGACGAACGCGCACACCCGGCCGGCCGGGAACGCGAGCTCCCGCACCGCGCGGAGCAGGGCGTCGGGGTCGTCGCCGCGGTGCACCCAGGTCACCGACAGCGCGCCGGGCGTCTCCAGCGCCAGCTCGCCGTCGGGCCCGTCCACCAGCGCGACGACGTGCACCGGCACCCCGGCCGGCACGCGGGCCAGGGACGCGCCGATGGCGGGCAGGGCGCTCTCGTCGCCGACCATGAGGTGCCAGTCGGCGTCCGGGTCGGGGGCGAAGGCGCCGCCGGGCCCGCGCAGCGCGACCAGGTCGCCCGGTCGGGCGCTGCGCGCCCACGGTCCGGCGATCCCGGTGTCGCCGTGGACGACGAAGTCCAGGGTGAGCCGGCCGCGGTCCGCGTCCCAGTCGCGCACGCTGTAGGTGCGCAGCACCGGCTGCTGCTCGCGGGGCAGGGCGCGCACCGCCTCGGCGTCGAACGGCACGCCGTACGGCGCGCCCGGCGGCGGGAACTGCAGCTTCACGTAGTGGTCGGTGAACTCGCCCGCGGAGAACCCGGCCAGGCCCTCGCCGCCGAGCACCACCCGCACCAGCTGCGGGGTGAGCCGGTGCACCTCCTCGACCCGTCCGTACACGCGCCCTCCCGACGATCGTTCTGGTCAGGCTAGCCTAAGTCCGGGGGCGCTGCGCCGGCGGTGCGAGCGCGACCCCGTTCGCCACCGGCGCCCCGACGGGCACCGCGGTGGCGATCACCTCGCCGCCGTCGAACAGGTCGATCCGGCTCACGACCGGCGCGTGGACCACGCGGGCCGTGCCCGCGGGGGCGAGCCCGTCCCACACCGCCGAGGTCGCGGCGCCCGTCCACACCGGGATCCCGGCGAGCGCGCCCGCGCTCGTGACGTGGGTGTGCCCGGCGAGCACGATCCGGACGTCGGTGCCGGCCAGCACGGCCGCCAGCGCCGCGCGGTCGCGCAGGGCGATCCGCGCGGTGAACCGGGAGGTCGACGGCAGCGGCGGGTGGTGCAGCGCCAGCACCGTGCCGTGCGGGGCCGGGCGGGCCAGCTCGGCGGCCAGCCACGACAGCTGCGCCGGGCGCAGCTCGCCGTGGCCGTGGCCCGGCACGGTGGAGTCCAGGACGACGATCCGCAGGCCGTCCACCTCGACGACGGTGTCCAGCGGGGCGGCCGAGGGCCCGGCGCCGAGCAGGTGCTCGCGCAGGGCGGCGCGGTCGTCGTGGTTGCCCGCCACCGCCAGCACCGGGACGGCGAGCCGGTCGGCCTGCGCCCGCACGCGCCGGTAGCTCGCCGCGTCCCCGGCCTCGGCGAGGTCGCCGGTCAGCAGCACCGCCGCGGGCGCGACGTCCGCGGCGAGGACGGTGTCGACGGCGGCGGCGAACGCCGGGTGCGGGTCGCGGCGGTCGCGCGGGAGCGGGCCCTCCGGGACGAGGTGGGGGTCGGAGATCTGGACCAGGACGTGGGTGGCGCGCTCCATGGGCGGGTCAGGAGCCGGCGGGCCCGGGCTGGTCGAGCTCGGGCCGGTCGAGCTCGGCCAGGGCCTTGCGGGCCTGCTCCAGCTCGGCCTCCAGCGCGGCCACGCGGGCCGCGCGCTGCTCGCGGGCCTCGGCGATGCGGGCGTCGATCGGCCCGGCGATCTCGGCGTGCAGCTGCGCCGCCGCGCGCGACACCGCCGCCGCCGGCACCGGCAGCCCCCGCGACAGCCACGCGCTGCCCTGCTTGAGGTCGGCCTGCCACTCGCCGTCGGCGTTGCCGCTCACCGTCAGGATCAGCTCGATCGTGCGGGTGGTGCGGGCCGTCGAGGACTTCCGGCGGGGCTTCTCCGGCTCGGCGGGGGGCTCGGCGGCGGGGGTCGTCATGGGCGTGAGCCTAGAACACGCACCTCACCCACCCGGTTCAGCGACGCCGCCGGGGCGCCGCGGCGAGCGGGTCCTCCGGCCAGGCGTGGCGGGGGTAGCGACCGCGCAGCTCGGCGCGCACCTGCGGGTAGCCGGTCGCCCAGAACGAGGCGAGGTCGCCGGTCACGGCGACCGGGCGCCCGGCGGGGGAGAGCAGGTGCAGCACGACGGGCAGCCGCCCCGCCGCCAGCGTCGGCGTACCGGTCCAGCCGAAGCACTCCTGCAGGCGCACGGGCAGCACGGGCCGGTCGCCGGACCAGTCGAGCACCACGCGCGAGCCGGACGGCACCGCGATCCGCTCGGGCGCGAGCTCGTCCAGCGCGGCGTGGCGCCAGTCCAGCAGCGACCGCAGCACGGCCCCGGCCTCGACGCGGGCCAGGTCGGCGCGGCGCCGGGCCGAGCGCGGCCACCAGTGGTCGGCGCGGGCCAGCAGCGCCGCGTCGGACGGGTCCGGCCACGGCTCGCCCAGCGCCCGGTGCAGCGCGGCGAGCCGGTGGCGCAGGCGGCGCGCCCCGTCGGACCAGCGCAGCAGCTCCAGCCCCTCGGCGCGCAGGCCGTCGAGCAGGGCGGCCCGCAGCCGGGCGGGCGGGGGGTCGGCGAGCGGGCGCTCGATCAGCACGATCGCGCCGAGGCGCCGCACGCGCCGCGCGACGACGTCCCCGGCCTGACCGGAGGACCCGCGCACCCACGCGATCTCGTCGTCCTGGGCCAGCAGGGCCGGCGCCGCCGCGACGGCGAGGTCCTCGTCGGCCACCGCCGCCAGCCGCACCCGGCCGTGCTCCGCCCCGGGGGCGCGGTCGGCCACCGCGACGGCCAGCCACTCCGCGCCGGGGAACGCGCCCGTCTCGACGGCGGTGCCGCCGGCGGTGAGGTGGACGCCGTCCTGCCCGGCCCGGCGCCGGGCCAGCCGCTCCGGGTGGGCCAGCGCGATCACCGCCGCCGCGCCGCCCCCCGGTCGCAGCGGGGTGACCCCGCTGCCACTGGATCGGAGCGGGGTCACCCCGCTGCGACCGCGGGCCGGGGCGGCCTCCCGCACCAGGCGCTCCAGCCGGCGGACCTCCGCCCGCCAGCGGCCCGCGGCCGGGGCGGTGCCGGCGCGCAGCCGGCGCAGCACCTCGTCGGCGTCGGCGCCGTCGGCGAGGGTGTCGTCGTCGAGCAGGGCCACGACCTCGGCCGCCGCCCGGGCGCCGACGAGCGCGGCCCCGTCGAGCAGGGCCCGGGCCGCCCGCGGGTGCAGGCCCAGGCCCGCCATCCGCCCGCCCCGGTCGGTGACCCGCCCGTCCTGCACGGCGCCCAGCGCGCGCAGCACCTCCCGGCCCGCGCGCAGCGGCCCCTCCGGCGGGGCGTCCCACCAGCGCAGGCCGCTGCCGTCCGGCGTGCCCCAGACGGCGAGGTCGAGGGCGAGGCGGGTGAGGTCGGCCGTGCGGATCTCCGGCTCGGGGAAGCGGGGGAGCAGCTCCCCGGCCGGCCAGCAGCGGTGCACCCGCCCCGGCCCCTCGCGCCCCGCCCGGCCGGCGCGCTGGTCGGCCACCGCCGCCGAGACCCGCACGGTGACCAGCCCGGACATCCCGCGGCGGTGGTCGGTGCGCGGCACCCGCGCCAGCCCGGAGTCGACGACGGCGCGCACGCCCGGCACGGTCAGGCTCGACTCCGCGACGGCCGTGGCCAGCACGACCCGCCGCCGCGGGCCGGGGCGCAGCGCGGCGTCCTGCTCGGCCGCCGGCAGCCGCCCGTGCAGCGCCAGCACGTCGGCGTCCAGCCCGGCCAGCGCCGCGGCGGTGCGCCGGATCTCCGCGACACCGGGCAGGAACGCCAGCACGTCGCCGTCGCCCTCGCGCAGCGCGGTGCGGACGGCGCGGGCCGCGCAGGCCTCGATCCGCTCGCCGCGGGCGGGCGGGTCGTGCCGGACGTCGACTCCGAAGGTGCGGGCGTCCACGGCGAGGACCGGCCCGTCCAGCAGCGCCGCGAGCCGCTCCCCGGCCACCGTCGCGGAGGTGGCGAGCAGCCGCAGGTCCGGCCGCAGCCCGTCGCGGGCGTCGAGGAGCAGGGCGAGCAGCAGGTCGGCGTCGAGGTGGCGCTCGTGGCACTCGTCGAGCACGACCGTGCCGACGCCGGGCAGCTCCGGGTCGCCGGCCAGGCGGCGCAGCAGCAGCCCCGAGGTGACGACCTCCACCCGGGTGTCCGGCGAGGTCCGCCGTTCGCCGCGCACCGCGTAGCCGACGGTGCGACCCACCGGCTCGCCCAGCAGCGCGGCCATCCGCGCGGCCGCCGCCCGCGTCGCGAGCCGCCGGGGCTCGGCGACGACCACCCGCCCGTCGCCGGCCGCGGCCAGCGCGAGCGGGACGAGGGTGGTCTTGCCGGTGCCGGGCGGCGCCACCAGCACCGCGGCGCCGGCGTCGGCGAGCGCGGCGGTGATCTCCCCGAGCGCGGCGCGGACGGGGAGGTCGGGCAGCTCGGGCAGGCGCACCGGCCCCATCGTGGCCGGTGCCGGCCCGGAGCAGGCGCCCCGGGCCCCCGTTGTCAATGGAGCGTTGACGCCTTCGCACGGTCGACCTTTCGACGACACCGGGACGCGGCCGGAACGACGACTGCCCCGACGTCCACCGGTTCCGGTGGACGTCGGGGTCGGGCGCGGCGGGCCGGGGCCCGCCGGGGTTCGGGCGTCGGGTCGGACCCGGGGGATCAGACGCCGGCGATGTCGCGCGCGATGGTCGCGAAGCGGGCCTGGGCGGCCGAGACGACCCCGGCGCGGTTCTTGTGCCGCTCCTCGAAGGTGATCACGGCGGTGAGGTCGTCGGTCTCGGTGAGCCCGCGGATCGCGGCGATGGCCTGCTGGGCGGTCAGCTCCTCGTAGTGCTTGATCGGCAGCTCGGAGGCCTTCAGCGAGCCGAGGTCGCGGCGGGCGGTGCGCAGGGCCTCCTCGGCGGTCTCCGCGCCCTCCCGGTGCGCGACGCGCTCGGCGCGGTCCAGGGCGGCGTCGCGCCCGGCCGTCGCGACCTCCACGGCGTCGGAGCCCACGCGGGCGACGCCGCCGACGACCTCCTGCGCGCCCTCGCGGGCCTTCTCGCCGGTGCGGTAGACGGTGGCCACGGCGCGGTTGAACTGCTCGACGGCGAAGCGGGTGGGCAGCCCGGCGACGCGCAGGGCCTCGCCGGCCACCTTCTGCAGCGGGGTGGGGACCAGGGCGGTGACGCCGCCGAGGGCCTCCTCGGCCAGCACGGTGGTCAGCCAGTCGACGGTGGCCTCGTGGGCGGTGACCAGGTCGTCGGCCAGGCGCTCGACCGACGTCAGGCCCTCGCGCCCGGCGAGGGTGCGCACGTAGCGGGCGCGGTCGAGGAGCTGGTGCTCCAGGGTCAGGTCGCCCAGCAGGGCCTCGTCGAGCGGCTGCGCCTGCTCGACGGTGGCCTTGACCAGGGCGAGGACGCGGCCGACCGCGGGGGTGACGAGGTCGGGCACGGCGTTCAGCTCGGCCAGCTGGGCGCGGATGCGGACGGCGCGGCGGCCGGCGTTGGCCGCGTTCTGCTGCAGCTCCCGCCGGACGGCGTCGGTGCGGGCCTGGGCCACACGGGTCTTCGCGATCTGCTGCTCGGTGTTGGTCAGCTGCTCGAGGGCCCGCAGCTGGGTGATCAGGATCGGGGTGACGGTGCGGGTGTCCATGACTCACGGGTAACCGGTGCGTCCGCGCGTGACACCGGCGTCGCGCTGTGTGCCGAACCACAGGTCAACTCGGTCGACTCAGTCGATCTCCTCCAGCCGGGCGCGGGCCCGGGCCGTGCGGGTGGCGGCCGTGCCGGCGTCGCGGGCCGCGGCGCGCGCGGCGGTCGCGGCCTCCCGCGCCCGCTCGGCGGCGGCGCGCTCCCGCTCCCGCGCCGCATCGAGCTCGGCGCTCAGCGCGGCGATCCGCTCGCGGGTGGCGTCGTGCTCCGCGGCGGCGTCGTCCCGGGCGGCCTCGGCGGCGTCCCGGCGCTCGTGGGCGCGCTGCTCGTCGCGCTCGGCCTCGGCGAGCTCCGTGCGGCGCGCCTCCCGCTCCCGGCGGCGGGCCTCCTCCTCGGCCCGCCGGCGGGCCTCCTCCTCGGCCCGGCGCCGCGCGGCCTCCTGCTCGCGGCGGCGGTCGCCGTCCCCGTCGGGGCCGTCGCCGTCGCGGTCCGGGGGCCGCGGCGCCTCCCGGGGCGCGGGCGGCGGGGGAGCGGGCGGAGCGGTTCGGGACCCGGCGTCGGCGGGCAGGCCGAACCCGCTGTAGCTGACGGTGCGGGTCAACCGGCCCGAGCGCACCTCGTCGGCCACGACGGGGTCGGCGAGCGCGGCCTCCAGGATCTCCCCGACCTCCCGCACCAGGGCGTCACCGGCGGGCTCGTGCGCCTCCCGGGCCAGCTGCCCCGCCTCGCGGGCCATGGCGCCGACCAGCCGGCGCCGCTGCGCCGACAGCGCGCGCAGGGCCGGCCCGTCGAGGGTGCGCTGGGCGTCGGCGAGGCTCCCGGCCAGCCCGAGCAGGCCCTCCAGCTGCTCCGGGCGCCGCCGGGCCAGCAGGTTCGCCAGCCACGCCGCCCGGGTGGGGCGCCGCAGCCGGGCCGCCGCCGTCGCGAACGCCCGGTCGCCGCGCTCGCGGGCCGCGCGGACGGCGTCGTCGCGCGCCGCCACGAACCCCTCGGGCGGTGCCGAGTACAGCGCGTCCACCAGCGCGTCCCAGCCCTCCCCGGGCGCCGGTCCGTCCGGGGGCTCGTCGTCGGGCACGGGGCCACCCTAGATCCGTCCGCGGCGCGCGCAAGGCGCTGCGTCCCGCGTCGGCGCCCGGCGCTTGGCAGGATGGGGCGGTGATCCACGACCGACCCGACGGCGAGCGCCGCGCCCGCGCCGCGGAGGCCCTCGCCCGCCTGCGGCCCGGCCTGGCCGCGGAGGCGCGGCGGCTGCTCGGCCCGGCGGAGGCCGACGCGTTCCTCACCCGCCTCGACGTGAAGTTCACCGACGTGCACGCGCCGATCGAGGCCCTCTACGGCGACGGCGACGACCTGGTCGAGCGGCTGCTGCTCCTCGCGCTGCGCGCCGCGGCGGCCCGACCCGCGGAGCTGCGCGTCCTCGACCGGCGCCGCGAGATCGACCCGCGCTGGTACCAGCACCCGCGGACCGTCGGCTACGTCGCCTACACCGACCGGTTCGCCGGCACGCTGCGCGGCCTGCACGACCGGCTGGACCACCTCGCCGAGCTGGGCGTCACCTACCTGCACCTCATGCCGCTGCTGGCGCCGCGGGAGGGGGAGAACGACGGCGGCTACGCCGTGGCCGACTACCGCGCGGTCGACCCGCGCCTGGGCACGATGGACGACCTGTCCGAGCTCGCGGCCGCCCTGCGGGGGCGCGGGATGAGCCTGTGCGTGGACCTCGTGCTCAACCACACCGCCCGCGAGCACCCGTGGGCGCGGGCCTGGCTGGCCGGCGACCCCGAGCACGCGGGGTTCTACCTGTCCTTCCCCGACCGCACGCTGCCCGACGCCTACGAGGTCACCGTCGTCGACGTGTTCCCCGACCGGGCGCCCGGCTCGTTCACCGAGGTCGAGGGGGTCGGCTGGGTGTGGACGACGTTCTTCGACTACCAGTGGGACCTCGACTGGACCAACGCGGGCGTCTTCACCGCGATGCTCGAGACCATCCTGTGGCTCGCCGACCGCGGCGTGGAGATCTTCCGGCTCGACGCGGTGCCGTTCATGGGCAAGCGGCTGGGCACCACGTGCATGAACCAGCCCGAGGTGCACGACATCGTCCAGGCCCTGCACGCGCTGACCACGCTGGCCGCGCCGGCGGTGGCGTTCAAGGCCGAGGCGATCGTGTCGCCCGACGACCTGGTCGCCTACCTGGGACTGCACAGCCTCGGCGGGCACGACCGCTACCGCCCGGAGTGCGAGCTGGCCTACCACAACCAGCTGATGGTGGTGCTGTGGTCGTCGATCGCGACGAAGGACGCGCGGCTGGCCACCCAGTCGCTGCGGCGGCTGCGCCCGATCCCGTCGGAGACGGCCTGGGCCACCTACGTGCGCGGCCACGACGACATCGGCTGGGCGGTGTCCGAGGAGGACGCCCGGGCCGTCGGCTACGACCCCGTCGCCCACCGCGACTTCCTCAACGCCTACTTCTCCGGGGAGTTCCCCTGCTCGCCCGCCCGCGGCGCCCGGTTCGGCGCGAACCCGGAGACCGGCGACGCCCGCATCTCCGGCTCCGCCGCCGCGCTGACCGGGATCACCGACGCCCGGGAGCGCGGCGACGCCGCCGCGCTGGAGCGGGGCGTGCGCCGGCTGGTGCTGCTGCACGCCGTCACCTACGCCTGGGGCGGGGTGCCGCTGCTCTACATGGGCGACGAGCTGGCGCAGGGCCACGACGAGGGCTGGCGCACCGACCCGGCCCGCGCCCACGACAACCGGTGGATGCACCGCCCGTTCTTCGACGAGCGCGCCGCAGCCCGCCGCCACGACCCGGCGACGGTGGAGGGTCGGGTGTTCGGCTGGCTGCGGGCCATGGCGCAGGCGCGCGCCGAGCAGCCCGCCCTGCACGCGGCGGGGGAGTCGGCCGTGCTGGCCCCGGACTCCCCGCACGTGCTGGCCTGGCGACGCCGGCACCCGCGCAGCGGGAACTTCGTCGGGCTGGCCAACTTCGCCGAGCACCCCGTCACCCTCGACCCCCGGCTGCTCGACGGGCTGGGCCGGCTGGACACCGTGCTGTCCTCCGACGGGCCGCTGCGCCTGCACCAGGACCGGTTCGTGCTGCCGGGGCTGGGTTTCGTCTGGCTGGCCGAGCCGTAGCGGACGCCCTTGACAGCCCCGCGACCGTGGTCGGGTGGAGCGGGCGAGCTGGACGCCGGTGGTGGCGGCCGCGGTGGCGGTGGGAACGGTGGTGACGGTCGTGCTGCTCGCGCGGCCGGCGGCCCCGACGGTGCCGCCGCTGCCGCTGGACCCGCCCCCGCCCGACCGGGTCGCGCTCGACCTGGACCGCTGCGCGGCCGCGCTGGACCTGGCCGGGCTCGAGGACGGCTACCCGGACCGGGCGGACTGGCGGCCGATCGCGAGCGCCGACGTCGCGCCCGGCGTCCTGGCCGTGCTGCTGGGCGGGCCCGCCCCGTTCGCGTGCGTCACCGGACCGACCACCGTCGAGGTGTCCGACCCGCGGGCCGCGGCGCCCGTGGCCGGGGCGCGGCTGCTGCTCGCCGGCGGCCCGTCCGGCGTGGTCGCGGCGAGCGGCTCCGGCCCGCTCGCGGTCGGCGGGGACGGGCCGCCGTCGCCCGGGTGGTTCCTCGGCGCCGCGCCGCCGGGCGAGCTCGTCGTCGTGCACGACGGGCGGACCGGGCCGGGCCGCCCCGTGCCGCCCGCGCTCGCCGTGGTGGACCGCCGCGAGGTGCCGCCCGACCGGTCGGCCGAGGTGACGGTGCTGCTCGACCGCTGCAGCATCGCCGGCTCGGACCGCTACTGGGTGCCGGCCGTCGTCCTCCCCACTGCGCCCGGGTCCGTGCTGGTGGCCACCGGGGCGGGGGTCGTCGGCGGCTGCGTCGTCGGCGCCGACGGGCGGGCCACCCCGATGACCGTGTGGCACACCGGGCCGGGGGCCGACGGGCCGCGCCCGTTCGTGTGGCTGCCCGCCCCGGCCGGCACCCCGCCCGACGTGGTGGCCGGGCCCGCGCAGCCCCGCGTGGTCCGCATGGAGATCACCGCGCCGGACGGCACGACCTGGCCCGCCGTGGTCGGCGGCCGCGCCTTCGCCACCCGCGTGCCGCCGGGCGTCGACCCCGACCCGCGCGGGCTGACCGTCCGCGCGCTGGACGCCGACGGCGCGGTCCTGTTCGCCGGTCCCGCCGCCGACTGACCGAGCGGGGCCGGCGGGTCAGCCCTGCTGCTGCGCGGCGATCCGCTGCTGCACAGTGGCCTGCAGCTGGTGCAGGGCGGGCAGCCCGAGCACGCCGACCTGGGCCTGGATCTGCTGGAGCAGCTGCGGGTCGGCCACGGCGTGCTCGCTGCTCTGCAGCAGCACCGTGCCGGCGCCGGTGAAGTCGAACTGCCGCTCCTCGCCCGACTGGCGGCCCAGCATCCCCAGCGCGCCGCCGAGGAAGCCCTGCATCCAGCCGGCGTCGAAGTGGTGGCTGGGCGAGGGGCAGTCCGCCCAGCCGACGAGCGCCTCGGGGTCCACGCGGATCGGCGGCTCAGCGAAGATCACCGGTCCCGAGCTGGACGCCAGGAACTTCCCCGTGCCGATCAGGGTGAGGAACCCGGGCACGATCGACTGCTTGAGCTCCAGGGTCGAGTCGAACGCCAGCAGGTTGGCCGCCCGCAGCGTCAGGTTGCCCTCGTCGAGGTCGTAGCTGTTGATGTCGTAGCCGCGGTCGCCGAGGATCAGGTGCCCCGCGCCCGTCGCCACGACCCAGTCGCGGGTGTAGAGCGGCGCGGAGAACCGGGTGGCCACCAGGCCGGTGATGGTCCCCGACGACAGCGGCTCGAACCGGATGCCCGGCCCGTACCCAGCCGGGTAGTAGGCGATCATGCGGCCGGTCTGCATGAACAGCTGGCCGTCCAGGCGCACGCAGTAGGCGTAGTGGTTGCCGGGGACGTTGTCGTTGTCCGGCAGGGTCGTCGGGTCGAGGGGTGCGTTCACAGCTTCTGCTCCGATGCCTGGACGTACACGGTGCCCTGCCCCGTCAGCTTGAGCTGCACGGCCTCGCCGGAGCCGCGCCCGACGGCGTCGCGCCAGCTCACCGAGGCGGCCACGTCGACCTGGACGCGGCCGACGTGGGCGACGTAGGCCTGCGGGTCGACGGTGACCGGCCCGGCGCCGCCGACGGGGACCGCGATCGTGCCGCCGTGCGAGAGCAGCGCGACGCTCCCGGCGCCGTGCAGCTGGGTGGTCGCGAGGCCCTGCCCGCTGAGCAGGGCGCCGGCGGCGGCGCGCATCCCGCCCTGCTGGCCGATCATGACGATCGTGGACTGCAGGTGGGCGTCGTGGCCGAGCAGCCGCGCGGCCTCCACCTGGATCGGCCCCGACCCGTCCAGCTCCACGACCGTGACCTGCAGCCCCCGGAAGCCGTAGTGGACCGTGCCGCTGCCCTGCGCCACCATCAGCGCCACGTGCTCGCCGGCCACCATCCGCCCGGCCATGCCACCCATGCCACCCATGCCGCCCCCGCCGTGCACCGGCGAGAACCGGACGTCGCCGGTGTAGGCGAGCATCGCGCCGCGCCGGGCCAGCACCTCCCGGCCGGGGGAGACGGTCGCGACGACGACCTTCGCGTTGACCTGCTCGAAGGCCACCTCAGCGCTCCTCGGGCTGGATGTGGACGACGCCGGTGCCGTCGAAGCGCAGGGAGAACGCCTCGCCGGAGTCCTCGCCGACGAGGTTGCGCCACGACACGTCGGTGACGAAGGTCTGGTTGAGGTCCCCCTGGCTGGCCACGAACGCATCCGGGTCGACGACCAGCGGGAACTGGGGCGACACGGCCAGGGAGATCGGCGGCCCGCCCGCCGACAGCAGCGCCACCTGCCCGTGCCCGGTGACCGTCGTCGTCGCGAGCCCCTGCCCCGAGGACATCCCGCGCAGCCCGGCGAACGCGACGTCGGTGCGCAGCCCGTCGGACAGCGCGAGCAGCTGCTCGGACTCCACCTTGAGCACATCGCCGTGCAGGTCGATCACCACGACGTCCATCGCGTCCTTGGCGAACCACACCGTGCCCCGCCCGGAGCACGTCATCAGCGCGAGGGCCTCGCCGACGGCGCGGCGCTTGAACCCCGCCATCAGGCCGTCGCCGCCGCCCGCCCCGGCCCCCTTGAACTGCACCTCGCCGGTGTACGCCACCATCGAGCCCGTGGCGGCGCGCACCGCGCCGCCGCCCAGGTCGATCTGGAGCACCCGCGGCCCGTCGAGTCGGAAACCCTGCACGGCGGGAGATCCTGGCACAACCCGCGCGGGAGGGGACCCGATCGGTGCTGATCGGCGGGGTCGTACCGTCGCCGCGCCGTCGGGCCGCACCCGGGGGCGGCCGGTCGGAGGTGGTGGGGATGGGCTCGCGGCTCGCGGGGGTGGAGGTGCACCTGCCGCAGCGGTGCCTGGGCCGCGCGGAGGTGGAGGCCCCGGTCGCGCTCGTCGGCCCGGCCCGCGGGGTGTCGCTGGGCCTCGGGGTGGTGGAGCTGTGAGGCTGCGCCCCGTGGATCTGGCCGTGGTCGTCCCCGCCTTCGACGAGGCGGCCGGGATCGGCGCGACGCTCGCCGCGCTGGCCGCGCAGCAGGACCGCGACTTCCGGCTCGTCGTGGTCGACAACGCCTCCACCGACGGCACCGGCGAGGTCGTCCGCGCCTTTCCCGGCATCGACGCCGAGGTCGTGGTCGAGGCGCAGCGCGGCACCGGTGCCGCCGCGGACACCGGGATGCGGCACGCCATCGCCACCGGGGCCACGCACCTCGCGCGCACCGACGCCGACTGCCTGCCCGACCCGGACTGGACCGCGCGGATCCGCGCGGCGTTCGCCGATCTCGACCTGGTGTCGGGCCGGCTGCGCCCGCGCCGCGACGAGGGGCTGCCCGCGGCGCAGCGGGCCGTGCTGGTCGGCGCGGTGGGCATCGCGGCGACCTTCGGGCGGTTCCGGCCGGGCAACCGGGTGCCCGGCGCGCTCGGGCCCTACGTCATGACCGCCGGCTGCAACATGGCGATCACCGCCGAGCTGTACGAGCGGGCCGGCGGGTTCCCCCGCACCCGGATCGAGGACGTCCACGAGGACCGGGCGCTGGTCAACGCGGTGCGCCCGCTGACGGCGCGGTACGGGCACCGGCGCGACGTGGTCGTGCGCTGCTCCAGCCGGCGCGTGCGGGCGTGGGGGCTGGTGCGCACGCTGGGCTGGTACGCCGACCACCGCTACCGCCCCGAGCACGTGGACATCCGGTGACCGGCGCGGGAACCGCCGACGCCTGGGAGCGGCGGGTGCAGCTCGGCGCGCACCCGCTCGCCTACCCGCTGGTCCGGGGGCTGGCGCGGGTGGGACCGGTGGTGCGGGTGCCGCGGGTCGGGGTGGTGGTGAGCGACGCCGCGCTCGCCCGGGCCGTGCTCACCGACCCCGCGGCGTTCACCAAGACCGGGCCCGGGTCGCCGGCGGCGCTGTGGACGCCGGTGGTCGGCCCGTCGGTGCTGCTCAACATGGAGGGACCCGAGCACGCCGCCCTGCGCCGGGCGCTGTCGGACCTGTTCACCCCGGCGGCGGTGCGCGAGCTGTGCGAGCGGGTGGCCGCGCCCGTCTGCACCGCGCTCGGGGAGCGGCTCGCCCGCGGGGAGGCCGTCGACCTCGTGCCGGTGGCGCAGCGGCTCGCCGGGGCGGTCATCGCCGGGCTGGTCGGGCTGGACGCCCGCACCGCGGCCGGACCGGCGTTCGCCGCGGCCAGCGCCGTCACCTCGATGGTGCGCCTGGCCCGCCCCGAGCTGACGCCCCGGCAGGTCGCCCGCGGCCGCGCCGCGCTGGCCGGGCTCACCGCGCCCGCGGTGGGCGCCTACCGCGCCGGCGACCCGGGCACGGTGCCCGGCCGCATGCGCGCACTCGGGCTCACCGAGACCGAGGCCCTCGGCGCCGTCGCCGCGTTCGCGCTGACCGGCACCGAGACCGTCGTGTCGTTCGTGCCGCGGCTGGTCGCGCTGCGCCACGACGCCAGCGTGCTCGACCGGGACGTCGAGGACCTCGACGAGGAGCTGCGCGTCGCGGTCCCCTCGCCGGTGATGCTGCGCCGCGTCGCCGCCCCGGCGTGGATCGGGGACGAGCCCGTCGCGCCGGGGGACCGGGTCGTGATCGCCACGCTCAACGCCGCCCGCGCCCACGGCCCCTACGCCCCCGGCCGGGCCCACCCGCCGGAGCTGCGGCGGCTGTGGTTCGGCGCCGGGCCGCACTTCTGCCTGGGGATGCCGCTGGCGCTGGAGCAGGCCCGGCGGGTGCTCGCGGCGGTGCGGGCGGCCGGGCCGGTGCGGGTCGTGCGCCGCCGCGTGGCGCGCCGGGTGCTCGTCCCGGCCTACCGGGAGCTGGTGGTGGTGCGGTGACCGACCTGATCGAGCGGCTGCTCGCGACCGCCGAGGCGCACCCGGACGCCCCCGCCCTGACCGGCCCCCCGCGCCGCTCCCGCCGCGCGACCGCGACGCTCACCCACGCCGGGCTGGCCGGCCGCGTGCGGGGCGTCGCGGGGCTCCTGCACGAGCACGGGTTCCGGCCCGGCGAGCGGATGCTGTTCTCCGTGCGCCCCTCCCCGGACGCCGTGGTGCTCGCGCTGGGCACCGTGGCCGCCGGGGGGACGGTCGTGTTCGTCGACCCCGGCGTCGGGCCGGCCCTGTTCGCCGCCCGCACGGAGCTCGCCGCCGCCGGCTGGGCGGCCGCGGAGTCGGTCCTCCACGCCGCCGGCCGGTGGCCGCTGCGCGCGCTGGCCCGCCGCCGCGGGGTGCTGCTGCCCGACTGCTCCCGCCTGCCCGTCCGGCACGTCCGCGTCGGCCCCTGGCTGCCCGGCGTCCCCCGCGGCGCCATCCCCCTCGTGCGCGGAAATGGCGGCCAGGGCCGCCATTTCCGCGCACGGGCGCCGGAGGCGCAGGACGCCGTCGTCGTGTTCACGGCGGGGACGACGGCGGAGCCGAGGGCGGTGGTGCACACCCGCGGCTCGCTGGGCGCCGGGCTGGACGTGCTCGCCACCCGCTGCGCGCTCGGGCCGGGGGCGCGGGTGCACACCGACCAGTTCCTGCTCGGGCTGCCCGCGCTCGTCGGCGGGGCGCACTGGTCGCTGCCGCCGCACGGGTTCGCCCCCGGCGCCCGCCCGGACCAGCTCGCGGCCGGCCTGGCCGGCGCCACCCACACGTTCCTCGTGCCGGCCGACCTCGCCGCCGTGCTCGACGCCGTCGAGGCGGGCACCGTCGCGCTGCCGGCGTCGCTGCGCCAGGTGCTGGTCGGGGCCGCGCCCGTGCTGCCGCCGCTGCTGCGCCGGGCGCGCGCCGCGCTGCCCGACGTCGAGCTGCTCGCCGTCTACGGGATGACCGAGATCCTGCCGGTCGCCGTGGCCACGGCGGAGGAGAAGCTCGCCCACCCCGGGCCCGGGGACCTGGTCGGGGCCCCGCTGCCCGGCGTCGTCGTCCGCGTCGACGCCGACGGCCGGCTCGTCGTCGCCGGCCCGAACCTCGCCCGCGGCCACCTCGCCGAGCTCGACCGCGGGGAGCCGGCGCTCGTCGAGCACACCACCGACGACCTGGCGCGGATCGAGGACGGCCGCATCGTGCTCGCCGGCCGGGCCGGCGATATGATCATCCGCGGGCGGACCAACATCTACCCCGGCCTGCACGAGCCGCTCCTGGCCCGCCTGCCCGGCGTGGGCCAGGCGGTGCTGGTGGGGGTGCCCGACGCGCTCGGCGACGAGGAGGTCGTGCTCGTCCTGGTGGGGGAGCCGGGCGCGGCGCAGCGGGTGAGCGCCGCGCTGCCCGGCGTGCTCGACGCCGCCGCGCTGCCCGACCGGATCGTGCAGCTCGACGCGCTGCCCGTCGCCGGGCGCACCCGCAAGGTCGACCGCGCCGCGCTGCGGGAGCTGGTGCGGTGAGGGTCGCGGTCACCGGCGCGGCCGGGTTCGTCGGCGGCGCCGTCGTCGCCGCGGCCCGGGCCCGCGGCTGGACGGTGCACCCGCTCACCCGGCGGGAGTGGGACGTGGCGGCGGGGCCGCTGCCCGACCCGCCCGCCGTCGACGCCGTCGTGCACTGCGCCGCCGTGCTCGTCGACACCGCCGCCGCGGACGCGGCCGACGCGGGCCCGGTGTGGGCGGCGAACCTGCACGGCACCCGGCACGTCGCCGCGACCTTCCCGCGCGCGCGGCTGGTGCACGTCTCCACCGCCAGCGTCTACGACCCGGCCGTGCCGACGGTGCGGGCGCGGGAGGAGCAGGCGCCCGTCGCGCACTACGGCTCGACCTACGCCGCGTCGAAGGCGGCGGCCGAGCGGCTGCTCGCCGGGCGGCCGGACACGGTCGTCCTGCGCCCGCACGCCGTGTACGGGCCGGGGGACCGGACGCTGCTCCCGCGCGTGCTGGCCGCCGTCCGCGGGAGCACGCTGGTCGTGCCCGGGTCCGCGGGCGCGCTGCACACGCTCACGGCCGTGGGCGTGCTCGCCGAGGCGGCGCTGCTCGGCTGCACCGGCCCGCCGGGGGTCTACAACGTCGGGGACGCCGCGCCCGTCGCGCTGGGTGACGCCCTGGCCGCGCTGCTGGCCGGCCGCGGCCTCGCCGTGCGGGTCCGGTTCCTCCCGCCGCGGGCGGCGCGCCCGCTCACCGCCCTGCGGCCGCTGCGCCGCCGCGGCCTGACCCGCTACGCGGTCGACCACCTCGGCTCGGAGCGGACGCTCGACCTCACCGCCGCCCGGACCCGGCTCGGCCTGGACCCGTCGCCGACGTCGTTCGTCGGATGCGCCGCCTGGTGAACGGGTGAGCGGTCTGCCCCGCGCGGCGGACGGTGTTTCCGTCACCGCCTGCGACGGGAACGTCACGATCATGTCGCACGCCCACGAACACATCGAGTTCGTGCACCGGTCCTGGCCCGCCGACCCCGAACAGCTCGTCCGCATCCGCCGCGCCCTCGCCGGCTGGCTCACCCCGCTCGCCCTCACCGAGGACCAGATCGCCGACGTGGTGCTCGCCGTCGACGAGGCCGCCGCCAACGCCGTGCGCCACGCCTACGGCCCGGAGGAGTCCGGCGCCGTCGAGCTCACCCTGTGGACCGAACCCGCCTCCGAGGAGGGCCCCGCGACGCTCAGCATCGAGGTGGTCGACCACGGCAGCTGGCGCCCGCCGGCCGAGGTGCCCACCGAGGGCGGGCGCGGCATCGGTCTGATGTCCACGATCTCCGAGTCCGTGCTCATCCACTACGACGCGCGGGGGAGCCGCGTGCTGCTGCGCCACCGCATCCCCGACCCGGGGTGAGCGGGGGCGCCGGAGGGGGACCTCAGGCGGGGGCGGTCCAGGTCACCGAGTACCGCCACAGCGGGTGGCGCCGGTAGCGGACGCCCGGCAGCAGCGCCTCCGCCGTCCGGCGCACCTGCGAGTAGGTCTCCGACGGGTCCCGGACGGGCGCGGAGTGCTCCCGGTACCCCCGGCGCCACCGCAGGACGCGGTGGACGACCATGCCGGCGGCGTCGGCGGGCCAGGCCCGCGGCTCGGTGCGCGCGAGCCCGATCACGACCAGCGTCCCGCCCGGGCGGACCAGCGCGCGCAGCCGCCGCAGCCCGGTGGCGGTGTCGCCGTGGTGCAGGGCGGCCACCGAGGCGACCAGGTCGGCGGGGGCGAGGTCGACCTCGTGCACGTCGCCGTGCACCCAGTCCACCCGCCCGTCGGGGTCCGCCCGGCGGGCCCGGGCGATGCTCGCCGCGTCGACGTCGACGCCGGTGACGTCCGGGAGCACCGCGCGCAGCTCGCGGGCGAGGACGCCCTCGCCGCACCCGACGTCGATCGCCCGGCGGTGGTGCGGCGCGACCGCGCCCAGCACCAGCGGGTGGTGGTGGACGTTGTGGTTCCAGCTCACCGCAGCAGGTCCCACAGGGCCTCCAGGTCGGCGGGGCCGGTGCTCACCGCCCCGATCGCGACGCGGACGGTGTAGCGGCCGTCGACGACGGTGTGGCTGAGCAGCACCCGGCCCGTGGCGTTGGCCCGCTCCAGCAGCGCGCGGGTGGCGTCGTCGCCGTCGCGGTGGCGCAGGCACACCAGCGACAGCGAGCGCGGGGCCGCGAGCTCCAGGTCGGGGTGGGCGTCGACCCGCGTCTCCAGCTCGGCGGCCAGGGCGATGTGCCCGCGCAGGTGGGCGCGCATGCCCTCCAGGCCGTGGCCGTGGGCCACCGCCCAGAGCTTCAGCGCCCGGAACCGGCGGCCCAGGGGCACCTGCCAGTCGCGGTAGTCGACCACCCCCTCCGACCCGTCGCGCAGGAACTCGGGGGTGATGGACAGGGCCGCGGGCAGCGCCGTGGCGTCGCGCACCCACAGCAGGGACGCGTCGAACGCGGTGAGCAGCCACTTGTGGGCGTCGGTGCAGAAGGAGTCGACGAGCTCGACACCGTCGACGAGGTGGCGGTGCTCCGGGCACAGGGCGGCGACCCCGGCCCAGGCCGCGTCCACGTGCGTCCACGCCCCGTGCGCCGCGGCGATCGTCGCGATCTCCCGCACGGGGTCGACGGCCCCGGTGCCCGTGGTGCCGACCGTCGCGCACACCAGCACGGGCCGCAGCCCGGCGGCGGTGTCGGTCATGAGGGCCGCGGCCAGCGCGTCGGGGTCCATGGCGTGCGGGGCGCCGGGGACGACGGCCAGCGCCCGCTCGCCCAGCCCGGCGACCCGGACGGCCTTCGCCATCGACGAGTGCGTCTCGGCCGTCACGTACACGCGCTCGTCGCCCTCGACCCCGGTCTCGCGCCACCGCCCGCCCGAGCGGCGGTGCAGGGCGGCGAGCAGGGCGACGAGCGACGCCGACGACGCCGAGTCCTGGATCGACCCACCGCCGCCCCCGGCGAAGGTGAAGGCCGGGTCGAGGCCGAGCGCGCCGGCCAGCTCGTCGAGCAGGGCCTGCTCGACCTCGGTGGCCGCCGGCGAGGTGGACCAGAGCATCCCCTGCGCGCCCAGCCCGCCCGACAGCAGGTCGCCCAGCACCGAGTGCAGCGACGCGTTCGCCGGGAAGTAGGCCATGAAGCCCGGGTGCTGCCAGTGGGTGCTGCCCGGCACGACGACCTCGTCGAGCACGCGCAGCAGGTCGTCGAGCGGCTGCGGGGTCTCGGGGAGCAGGCCGGGCAGGGCCGCGCGGACGTCGCCGGGGGCGATCGGCCCGCGCACGGGCAGCCCGGCCAGGCCGGCGCGGTGGTCGGCGACCCAGTCGACGACGGCGTGGCCCAGCCGGCGGAACTCCTCGGGATCGGTGTCGGCCACGCCGGTCAGTGCGCCCGGTCGAAGGCCTCGATGACGTTGGCGGGGATCCGGCCCCGCTCGGCGATCGTGAATCCGTTCTGCCCGGCCCATTCCCGGATCGCCTGGTTGCGTTCCCGGTCGGTGCCGTTGCGCGGGGCCGGAGCGGCCGCGGACGTCCGGCGGGGCGTTCCGGTGCGCCGGGCCGCGGAGAGGTAGGGCGCGAACGCCTCGCGGAGCCGGTCCGCATTCCCCGGGGAGAGGTCGATCTCGTAGGAGCGGCCCTCGAAGGCGAACTCCACCGGTTCCGCCCCCGACGATCCGTCGATGTCGTCGATGATGGTGACCGTCGTCTGCTTCGCCACGTCCGTGCCTCTCGATCCCTTGCGCACCGCCGAAAGGGGAACGGTAATGCATCCGGGCGCGCCCCACGCGGCGCCACGCGCGCCCGGGGGTGTTGTCTCGACCGTCGAGAGTCCCCGGGGTACCCTGGGCGGGTGGACGGGGACCGGGACGAGCTGGTGCGGCTGCTGCAGGAGTACGCGGTCGAGGCCGACCGGCTGAGCCGGACCTTCGCCGAGCGGCACTCCATGCACGTCACGGACCTGTACGCCCTGCTGGCGGTGATGCACGCCGAGGGCCAGGGCGAGCCCCTGACCCCGGGTCGGCTCGGGGAGCACCTGGGCCTGTCCTCGGGGGCGACGACCGCCGTCGTCGACCGCCTGGAACGCGCCGCCCACGTCTCCCGCAGCCGCGACGGCCACGACCGCCGGCGCGTCACGCTCCATTACGGAACGACCGCAGCGCGTGTCGGCGGGGAGTTCTTCGGCCCCCTCGGCGAGAAGATGGACGCGTTCCTCTCCGGTTACTCCGCCGCCGAGCGCGCCGCGGCCCAGCGGTTCCTCACCGACGTGAACGCGATGATGCGCCGCTACCGCGCCGAGGTGCGCGACGCGCCCGCCGACGGGATCGGCGCCCGATCCGCGGAATGAGCCGCGGGAATCGCCGGGCCGGTCCGGGATCGGAGCCGGCGGCGCATTCCGGCGGGCGGCGGCTGGGTCGCTCCCGGTCCCGGCCCGGCGGCCCGGGGCAGCACGAGCCCCCGCTCGCCGCGGCTGGGCCCGGCGCCCGGGTCGCGGTGCGAGGGGCCGGTCTAGCGCCGGGCGCGGCCGCGCACCGCGCGCAGCAGCAGCGCCGCCCCCGCCGCGACGCAGGCCAGCCCGATCACCAGCCACAGCCGGTCGCCGGTCATGAAGCTGCCCGGCAGGATCCCGGCGCCCTGCAGCGTCCACACCAGGCCGACGAGGACGAGGACGACTCCGAGGGCGGGACCGAGGACGCGGGGCACGGTCCGATCGTGCCGCGCCCGCGCCGCGGCGGCATCCCGGACGCCCCGCGCGTGGGCTTCGACACCCCGTAGAAACAGGCGGGGCGGGGTCCGGCATCCTGGACGGGTGAGCGCACCCGTGCTGTCCCCGCCCGTCGTCGCGCGGGTCTTCCGCGCGGTCGCGATCGCCGAGGCCTGCTCGTGGGTCGGGCTGCTGGTCGGCATGTTCTTCAAGTACGTCGTCGTCGGCGACGAGATCGGCGTGACCGTGTTCGGTCCGGTCCACGGCGCGCTGTTCGTCGCCTACGGGGTCGTCGCGCTGGTGGCGGCCCGGGTGCTGCGCTGGGACCTGCGCACCACCGTGCTCGCGCTGGCGGTGAGCGTGCCGCCGCTGGCCACGCTGTGGTTCGAGCGGTGGGCGCGGCGCACCGGGCGGCTCCCTCAGGCGCCGGGGTCGCCCAGCGCCCGGTAGACCGGGCGCAGCCGCTCCACCACCGACCCGCCGCGCACCGCCACCGGGAACTCCGGCACCTGGTCGAGCAGCGCGTCGGACGGCACGCGCGGCCCGGCCACCGGCTCGACCCGCCCGCCGGTGAAGAAGGCGTCGAGCACGTCGGCGAGCGGTGCGACGCCCGACGGCCGCGCCGCCGCCGCCTCGCGGCGGGCGCGCAGGTCGTCGAGCAGCGCGGCCCGGTCGCGCCCGCGCAGCGCGAGGATCTGGAACGGGTCGTCGTCGAACCGCTCGGCGAGCACGTAGAACACGGCCGCGAGGTGCTTGCAGGGCACCGCGGGGTCGGGGCAGCTGCAGTCCATCACCAGGTCGCGCGGCCCGGCGGGGAACAGGCTCAGCCCGGCCCGGGCGAACACGTCCTCGATGTCGCGCGGCAGCTCCCCGGCCAGCAGGGTGGCGGCGTAGGAGGCGTCGGCGGCGAGCGCGTCGAGCACCTGGGCCCACTCGGCCTTGCCGAGGGCGGGCACCCCGATCCGCGCCCGGTAGGGCCGGGGCCGGCTGCCCTGCACCTGCGCGACCGCGCCGCCCGCGTCGACGTCGAGCGACACGATCTGGCCCGCGCGGGCGTAGGCCCGGCCCCGGGCCAGCCGCCCGCCCACCCCGAGCGACTCGACGACGGCCAGGAACCGCCCCGACCACCACGTCCGCGCGACCGCGCCGCGGGTGCTCGCGATCTGGATGCCGCCCTCCACCGGGCGGGGGCGGGTGTCGGCGTCGCGCCACCAGAACGGGTCGGGCTCAGGCATCGTCGGCAACGTCCTCCACCGCGTCCTCCAGCGCCTCGGCGCCCAGGGCGAACACCTCGCGCAGCGACTCGGTGGACAGCTCGGTGAGCCAGCCCTCCCCGTCGCCGACGACCAGTTCCGACAGCGCCCGCTTCGTGCGGATCAGCTCGTCGACCCGCTCCTCGACCGTGCCCGGGCACACGAACTTGCGCACCTGCACGTTGCGCTTCTGCCCGATCCGGAACGCGCGGTCGGTGGCCTGGTCCTCGACGGCGGGGTTCCACCAGCGGTCCAGGTGCACGACGTGGTTGGCGGCGGTGAGCGTCAGCCCGGTGCCGCCCGCCTTGAGCGAGAGCAGCAGCACCGGCGGGCCGTCGCCCGCCTGGAACCGGGCCACCATCTCGTCGCGGCGCCCCTTCGGCGTGCCGCCGTGCAGGTGGGCGACGTCGGTGTCGAACCGGGCCGACAGGTGCGGCACGAGCAGGTGGCCGAACTCGGTGAACTGGGTGAAGCACAGCACGCGGTCGCCGGAGTCGAGGATCTCCGACAGCACCTCCTCCAGCCGGATGACCTTGCCCGAGCGCCGGCCCACCGCGGACCCGTCGTGCAGCAGCTGCGCGGGGTGGTTGCAGACCTGCTTGAGCTTGGTCATCGCGGCCAGCACGTTGCCGCGGCGCTCGATGCCCTCGGAGTCCTCGATCCTCTCCAGCATGTCGTCGACGACGGTGCGGTAGAGCGAGGCCTGCTCGCGGGTGAGCCGGTAGTGCTGGGTGATCTCGATCTTCTCGGGCAGGTCGTCGATGATCGTCGGGTCGGTCTTGACCCGGCGCAGCAGGTAGGGGCGGGTGACCGTGCGCAGCAGCTCCGCGGCCTCGGTGCTGCCGTGCCGCTCGACCGGGATCGCGTAGCGGGCGCGGAAGCGGTCGGCCGTGCCGAGCAGGCCGGGGTTGAGCACGTCCATCACCGACCACAGCTCCGAGAGCCGGTTCTCCACCGGCGTGCCGGTGAGCGCGACCCGGTGGCCGGCGGCGAACCGGCGCACGGCCCGGCTGTGGGCGGCGCGGCTGTTCTTGACCGCCTGGGCCTCGTCGAGCACCAGCCGGTGCCAGGCGTGCCGCTCCAGCTCGTCGGCGTCGCGGGTGGCGGTGGCGTAGGTGGTGACGACGAGGTCGGACGCGGCGATCCGCTCGGCGAGCTCGTCCCCGCGCGGGCGCCCCGCGCCGTGGTGCGCGTGCACCCGCAGCGCCGGGGCGAACCGCGCCGCCTCCCGCTGCCACGTCCCGACCAGCGACATCGGGCACAGCAGCAGCGTCGGTCCCGGGGACCCGTCCTGCCGCTCGTGGGCCTCCAGCGCCAGCAGCTGGACGGTCTTGCCCAGGCCCATGTCGTCGGCGAGCAGCGCGCCCAGGCCGAGCCGGGCCAGGAACGCCAGCCAGGCGACGCCGCGCTGCTGGTAGGGGCGCAGCTCGGCCCGGAAGCCGGGGATCGGCGGGACCGGCGTCAGCGTGCGCTCGACCTCACCGGCGAGCAGGTCGCCGATCCAGCCGGCGGTGCGCACCGCGACCGGCAGGGGCGCGTCCTGGTCCTCGGGGTGGGCCTGCGCCAGCGCGAGCACCTCGGCGGCCGTGGGCGCGGTCCCGCCGCGGCGCCGCCGCGCCTTCGCGAGGAACTCCAGCCCGGCGCGGAGCCGCTCGGCGTCGACGGTGACCCAGCGCCCGCGCAGCCGCACCAGCGGCGCCTTCGCCGCGACGAGCTCGGCGATCTCGTCCTCGGTCAGCTCGTCGTCGCCCACGGCCATCGACCAGCGGAAGTCGGCCAGCTCCTCGCGGCCCAGCCCGCCGCGGGTCAGGACGCGGTCGGTGGGGGTGGAGCGGGCCGAGAGGGTGAGCCCGACGGTGCGCGCGCCGTCCCAGCCGGCCGGCAGCTGCACCCCGAACCCGGCCCCGACCAGCAGCGCGGCCTCGGAGGTGAGGAAGCGGTGCGCCCCGCCGAGGTCGAGCTCGTGGCGCGCCGGGCGGGGCCGGCGCAGCGCCGCGGCCAGCGACGGCACCACCTGCGCGGCGCGGCCCAGCTCGGCGAGCAGCAGCTCCTGCGGGCCGGCGAGCAGCCGCTCCGCCGCGCCGTCCCACACCTGGTCGGCGGGCACCTGCAGGCTCGGGTCGGCCGCGGACTGCAGCAGGAACTCCAGCACCCAGCGCGTGCCGTCGCCGGTCTGGTCTTCCGCGTCGCCCCCCGGGTCGGCCGGGTCGTGGAGGGTGCGCTCCTCGACCAGCCGGAAGCACGCGCGGCCGTCGCCGGTCGGGGCGGTGCCGACCGCGTCCCAGGCCTCCAGGTGCCCGGCCAGCTCGACCAGCTCCCGCGGCGGGGCGTCCACCCGGGCGTCCGGGGTGAGCAGCGCGGCGAGCCAGGCCTCGGTGACCGGCGTCTGCGCGGCGCGGCGCGCCGGCGCGAGGGCGATCGGCTCGGGGGTGCGGGCCAGCCGGTCGCGCACGCCCGCGTCGACGAGCACGGCGAGCGCGTCGGCCACCAGCGCGGCCGGGTCGGGGCCGGTGGGCTCGGCGCGCCCGCGCCCGCCGGTGTGCTCGGCCCGGGCGACCGGGGGCATCGCGCGGACCAGCGCGTCGACGGCCACCGCGTCGAGGCCCTGCACGACCGGGCGCCACCGCGCCTCGGCGGCGGCCAGCGGCCCGGCCAGGGTGGGCAGCACCCGGCCGCGCGCGACGAGGTCGGCGGCCGCGGCGGCGACGGCGCGGAAGTGGGCGACCGAGGCGCCGTAGCGCACCTCGTCGACCGGGTCCTCCAGCTCGGCCGGGTCGACGAGCAGCGCCGGCACCGACCACGGCCGCAGCACCGGCCCGCTGCGCGCCGCCGGGGGCCGCGCCCGCACCAGCTCCGGCGACGCCAGCGGCCCGCCCGGGCGAGAAGGGAGCAGCAGCACGGCGCTGGTGGGCTTGCCCGGGTGCAGCGCCGCGAGCCCCGCCGCCGGCACCGCGAACGGGTGCGGCCGCGCGGCCCGCAGCGACCGGCTGCTGCTGGTGGCCGGCCGGTCGCCGTCCTCCGCCCAGATCAGCAGCCCCCGGCCGGGGGACCAGAGGGCGTGGACGGCGAGCACGGGGCCAACCTACGTCGCGCCCCCGACAGCGACGCCCCACCCACCCGCCCCCGTTGCAGGAAGGCCACCTTCACGCAAGCTCGTTGCGTGAAGGTGGCCTTCCTGCAATGCGCCACCGGCGGGCCCCGCCGTGCGCCCCGGGTGGCTCGCACACACCTCCCGGTCCCCGCGCACAGGGCCGGACTTGTGTGCCGGGGCCGGGGCCTGTGTGTCGCGTCGGGGCGGCGGCGCGGTGCGTGATCACCGATTCGGTGCGCGAGCGGCCGGACCCGGCCGGTCCCGCACCCGTCCAGTGATCAGGCCGGGCCCGGGCCGCTCGCACACACCTCCCGGTGTCCGCAGGGCCGGAGCTGGGCGTCAGCCCAGGGCGTAGTGGGCGCGGTCGTGCTCGGACACCAGGTCCAGGTGGTCGGGGTGCTTCGCGATCCAGGCCCGGACGAACGGGCAGGCGGGGCGCACGCTCAGGCCCCGGTGGCGGACGTCGGCCAGGGCGGCCCGGACGAGCGCCCCGCCCAGGCCGCGGCCGCCGAGGGCGTCGTCGATCTCGGTGTGGACGAAGGTGATCAGCCCCGGCCGCTCGGTGTAGGCGGCGAACCCGGCCCGCCGCCCGTCGACCGCGATCTCGTAGCGCGACCGCTCCGGCACGTTCCGGACCTCCGGATCGCTCATCCCCGTGCTCCCGAGTGCGGGACGTAGGTGGCGGGCACGACGCCCAGCCTGCCCTTCTGGTAGTCCTCGAACGCCTGCAGCACCTCGGCCTTCGTGTTCATCACGAACGGCCCCGCCCACGCGATCGGCTCGCGGATCGGCCGGCCGCCCAGCACGACGACGTCCATCCCGTCCAGCCGCGACTCCTGGGCGTCCGCGGCGGCCACGGTGATCGTGTCGCCCGGCCCGTAGAGCGCGGCCTGCCCGGTGCGGACCGCCCGGCGCTCGGCGCCGACGGTGCCGTCGCCGGAGAGCACGTAGACCAGCGCGTTGAAGTCGCGCCGCCACGGCAGCCGCACCCGCGCCCCGGGGGCGATCGTGGCGTGCATCATCGCCATCGGCGTGTACGTCGACCCCGGCCCGGCGTGCCCGGCCAGCTCGCCGGCGATCACGCGGATCAGGGCGCCGCCGTCGTGGGTGGTGAGCAGCGCGGACTCCGAGCCGCGCAGGTCCTGGTACTTCGGCTCCAGCCACTTGTCGGCCCTCGGCAGGTTCACCCACAGCTGCAGGCCGTGGAACAGCCCGCCGCTGGCGACGAGCGCCTCCGGCGGCCGCTCGATGTGCAGCAGCCCCCCGCCGGCCGTCATCCACTGGGTGTCGCCGTTCGTGATCACGCCCCCGCCGCCGTGGGAGTCGGCGTGCTCGAACGTGCCGTCCAT
>JAESFT010000085.1_pt1 | contig 146257 bp, 122 predicted proteins | sample 9269451 | NCBI WGS metagenome assembly JAESFT01 (sample SAMN14502557, study PRJNA617106) | algae metagenome | isolation source: Scytonema hyalinum WJT4-NPBG1 and co-occurring heterotrophs from well... | place: USA: Mojave Desert, Joshua Tree National Park, California | collected 2006-05-25 | reverse complement strand
TAATTTTCTCCTCATACTCATCTTTGATTCCCCCTGTCAACCCCCACAACTACCCTCACCGCCACCATTCTTATCCTGCCTGTTTTACAGCAATGTTAAGAAAGATCCGGGTAATGCATAGCCTTACCAAGGGGAGGGGCGGTTTTGGCGTCAGACAAAACTGGGGTGGGGTAGAGCGAGAATTATAAGAGCAGGAAAAATCCATAATTTCAAAGTCATCTCATAGTGACTCAGATCGCAAAGCTATTTTTGGACTGGTGGTAGCGTTTTAAGTAATTAATTCCACCTACAGCGCCAGCACTGGCAGAAAATCTTTACATGACTTCCGGATCGCTTCCTTCCAACCCTTTTGTGGCTGCGGGAATGATTGAAGACCCTAAACTATTTGTGGGTCGTAAGGATGAATTGCGGGCGATCGCCTCTCGCATGAGTGGTGTACAGCCAACAAGTATTAATCTTGTTGGTGAAAAGCGCATTGGGAAATCTTCGTTACTGTATCACTTTTTCCAAACATGGGAGCAACGAGTCAGCGATCCCAACCGCTATGTAGTGATTTACCTGTCGCTTCAGAATGTGCAGTGTCATCGTGAAGAAAATTTTTATCTTCTCGTGGGGGTCTGGGGGAGCTATAAGACCCACGCCATAATTTTCAATTTGGCGTGGGATACATGGACTCCCCCAGGTTAATTTAAGGGGTTCGATGCCCCTTAAATTAACAATTAAAGGTTGCTTGGTAGTTAGTAAACCCAGTATAATACTGGAATGCTGACGCTTAATTACCGCTATCGTATCTATCCCGATACCGCTCAAGAACAGATACTCATTGAGTGGATGGACATCTGTCGTGGCGCTTACAACTATGCGCTTCGAGAGATAAAAGATTGGTGCGATAGTCGTAAGTGTTTGGTAGATAGATGCTCTCTTGAAAAAGAGTACATCCTCCCTCCTGATCTGAAGTTTCCCAACGAAATTCAACAGCTTAACAACCTACCCAAAGCTAAGAAGGAGTTTCCCAGATTGGGTGAAGTTCCTTCTCAGGTTCTCCAGCAGACTATTAAGCAGTTGCATATAGCGTGGAAATACTTTCAAGAGAGAGGATTTGGCAATCCTCGTTTCAAGAAATATGGGCAGTTCAAGTCGTTGCTGTTTCCTCAGTTCAAGGAAAACCCAGTAACGAACTTGCATATTAAGCTGCCCAAGATTGGAGCCATCCCTATCAACTTGTACCGACCCATTCCTACAGGATTTGTGGTCAAACAGGTGCGAATCTTGAGGAAAGCTGATAGATGGTATGCCTCTATCTCGCTGCAATGCGATGTCAGCGTTCCCGACCCAATTCCTCATGGTCACCCAATAGGGGTTGACGTAGGCTTGGAGAAATTCCTGGCAACCAGTGATGGTGTTCTCGTAAGACCACCGAAGTTTTTTAAAGAATTGCAAGGCAAGCTGAAATTGCTGCAACGCAGACTCTCTAGGAAAAAGAAGCGGTCGAAAAACTACGAGAAACAACAGATTAAGGTTGCTAGGCTTCACCACCAAATCGACAACACGAGGAAGGACTTTCATTACAAACAAGCCCACGCCCTTTGTGATGCTGGTGATATGGTCTTCATGGAAGACTTGGATTATCGAACCAGTGCTAAAGGGATGTTTGGGAAACATATGCTTGATGCTGCGTTTGGACAATTCAGGGGCATTGTTAAGTATGTGTGTTGGAAGCGTGGAAAGTTCTTCGCTGAAGTTGATGCGAGGGGGACTTCTCAGGAGTGTCCCGAATGTAGTGGTGAAGTCAAAAAAGACCTGAGTGTGAGAGTTCACGATTGTCCTCATTGTGGATACAAAACTGATAGGGACGTAGCAGCAGGTCAAAATATTAGAAACAGAGGAATTAAACTCATTAGTACCGTTGGGCAGACGGGAATCGAAAGCGCCTGTGCAGCCGATCTACCGGGGACTGATGAAAGTCAGTCTAGGCAAGTGGCGAAATCTCGCAAGAGAACAACCAGGAAACCGAAGAAGTGATTCAATGGATACGCCTACGCTGTAATCTATGATTCAGCGTAGGAGGATGTCACCAGGCGATCGCACGACAATTACTACATTTCCCGCGTGTGGCGAACAACCTAGCTTTAAGAGAAGACTACCCCCTCATAAAAAGCTTGGCTACAAAAATCTTAAAGAAAAATGCTGTCATTCAGGGATGCCTGTCCATGAAAACCATTTGTTTCTCGTGAACAGAAAAGCGGTGTTCTTTACACGTATTTTGTGCAAGTTAGGTTTTCATGTATACATTGTTAAAGACTGTATGCATATCGCAGTACACGTTTTGGAATTAAGCAGTTTAATTTTCATAACAAAAGCCCTTTTTAATTAGGGGCTTTTGTTGTTTGATTGCAAATATTTAAATGCTCATTCAGAAACGTCAATGTTGGATTTTTCTATTAATTTTTCACGTTCTTCTATAGAAAGTACGGTATGACTACCAAAGTAAATAAACTGTGAATTAGCAATCCAAACTGATCCCAACCTGCCATCTGGTACCGTATTATACCAGTACCAAACAGTTATCCACTCAAAAAATTCGCTCCACTCATATATTGGCGGTCTTGTTATAGCTTTTATCCACTCAAAAGCTTTGCTCCACCTGGAGTCTGGAGGTGGATTTTTTTGCGGTCTTGCCCATAAATTACCTTTCCCTACAACGAGGTCTCGTAGTACGGGTGGGTCATCATTGATTGAAAAGTTTATTCTTAAACGAGTTAAAAATGACTTTCTAAATAAAAGAACCTTGAGGTCTTTTGGAACAGGATAATTTGCATCAATCAATCTGCAACAAAAGCTTTTCACAAAATATTTAAATAAATTACGCTGACAAACTTCAAATTCGTCACCATATACGTCTTGGAAATCTATAAATCTCTTATTTAAAATCAAACTTTTATTGTCACGTATGTAACTTATAAAATTCTCATACGCTTTGTCAAAAGGCTGAGTAAATTGATTGTTACATTTATAGCAAAGAATCTTATCATACTTTACATATTTGGAATTAGGTCCTTGAATAGGAATCTTCTCTCCTGATTTTATAAGAAGTAGGGCATTATTCCCTTTATAGGGGCCAGGACCGTATAGAGTAACTAAATCACTTTTTTTAGTTCTATGTTCTGCGCTATTTGCAGGCAACCCACAAATCCAACACTTAGCCATTGGTTATAACCTATACTAAAAACCGAATATTTGTATTATGGCTGAAACTTGGCTGTAGTCACCACTGTGCGTTCGTTTGGTAAATAAGTTAGTCCAATATGTTGGACTAACTAATAATATTGAAATTTCTCAAACCTTTTGGGATTCAGTTTGGTGTACTAAACTGTATTTTGAATATTGTTATGCCCTAACTCACATCTTGCACCAAGAAAAATTGATAAAAATATGACACTCAGTACCAAGCCTGATACCAAGTTGCGTTCAAACATGTCATTCTGACCGGAGGGAAGAATCTCGCGAGATGCTTCACTACCGTTACGCTCAGCATGGCATGAACGCAAGCGATCGCGCGAAGCGCAGCGCAATCATGCGATCGCCCTCGCCCTACTTAATTTTTACCTTGCGAAATCCGCTCAATGATCTTAGTTGTTGAACGATTTTCAACAAACGGCAAAAATTCAATGACTCCGCCGTATTCTTCTACCACAGGTGTTTCTGGCAATGTTTCTTTCGTGTAGTCGCCGCCTTTGACGTAGATATCGGGGCGCAGCTGGCGAATGAGATGACTAGGGCTATCTTCTTCAAAAGCAATGAGATGATCAACACAACCGAGTGCGGCGAGAACTTGAATGCGATCTTCCAAAGGGTTTATCGGGCGAGTTGATCCTTTGAGACGGCGAATACTATTGTCGGAGTTAACACCAATAATCAGAATGTCCCCTAATGCTTTGGCGCGTTGGAGATAAGAAACGTGTCCTGCGTGGAGTATATCAAAACAGCCATTGGTGAAAACAATTTTACGTCTTGCGATGCGATAAGAGTTGACAAGGGTGAGGAGTTGGTTGGAGTTGGGGATGTGTTTGTTGGAAATGGGGGATGAGGGGGATGAGGGAGAAATTTCTTGTGCTACTTCCGTTGTCTTGTTTTGATCAATAATAAGAACATGGGGAAAGCTGTACTGAAGTTGTGCTAAAATGTACTTTACATTTTGTGTCACGATTCCATAACCATAATCGCAGACAATAACAGCATGGCACTGTGGAAAACAGTTCTTAAGTTGATTAATTAGAGCTTGTTCTGTGCAGGAATCGATCGCATCAGTGCTGCCAGAATCAATTTTCATCAATAATTCTGACCCTAGCATGATCCTTTGCCTGGTGAGTGTTTGCCTAGCTGTATGAGTCAGCAAATAGCTTGTTGTTATTCCGCTTTCTTCTAGGGTTTGCCGCAGTAAGTTACCCTCCCAGTCTTCACCAATAACCGAGAGGAATATAACCTGAGTGCCAAGACTTTTGAGATAGAAAGCAGTATCCGCTGCACCACCCGGAATTTGTTTGCGGTCATTTACCTTTACAATTGGTACAGGTGATTCAAGGCTGCTGAGGCTTTCCCCTTGCAAATAACAATCTAAGATCGCCTCGCCAATAACGATAACTTGAGGATGAGCCATGCCTTTTGCAACAAAAGCGCTTGATAGTTCACTCATTTCTAAATCTGGTTTCACCTGCTTACTCCATCCCAGTGTGATGATCCGTTATTCTCAGATACTTTATTTGCATCTGGACAAATGTTGCAAGTCTGCGGTGTATTCAAAACCAAAGGAAAAACTTTTAAGCCTTGCAAGGCACACCTCGTTGTAGAGACGTAGCGTGGTACGTCTCTACATCAATAGGTACATTATTTGAATTGAAAAGTTTCATACAACTGTTTTGGTGAAACTTCAGACGGAAAGCTGAACTCGTGATAAACCCTGCGACTGATGAAGCTGTGGCTCTTAACTTATCTGATTGGTAGAAGAGTTATTTTGAAGGAGTAAAAGCAATGCAACTGAAGCCGATAAATCAGCAGGTTGTTGCGTTAGTTGGGGCTTCGAGTGGAATTGGGCGTAATGCAGCTCTCCAGTTTGCCAGTCGAGGGGCAAAGGTGGTTGTCGTCGCTCGCAGCCAGCCTGGATTAGAGTCTTTAGTAGAGGAGATCCGGGGTTTGGGTGGCGAAGCAACTGCTGTCGTTGCTGATGTGACGGTGTTTGATCAAGTGAAGGCGATCGCCGACAAAGCCGTTGAGGTATACGGACGACTCGATACCTGGGTACACAACGCTGCTGTAGAACTCTACGCCGCCTTTGAGGTGACAACGCCGGAAGAATTTAAACGCATCGTTGATGTTAACTTGATGGGGCAGGTACACGGTGCGATGGCGGCACTACCCCATCTTAAGCGTGAAGGACGCGGAGCCTTGATTCATGTTTCTTCAATTGAGGCGAGGCGCAGTCTGCCGTTGCAAAGCGCCTATGCAGCGGCTAAGCACGGTATTGATGGCTTTTTAGAAGCTCTCCGAGTTGAGCTGATGCATGAGAAGCTGTCGATTAGCGTCACAAATGTCATGCCTGCCTCAATCAATACACCCCTGTTCAACAAAGCTCGTACTAAGTTGGGTGTTAAGCCGGTGGGAGTACCGCCACTTTACCAGCCTAGTCTTGTTGCTAAAGCGATTGTTGAAGCTGCGGAGAATCCAAAACGCGATGTGGTTGTTGGCGATGCTGGCAAGGCGATTCTTTTAGCTCAACGTATTTCACCGGGTCTGGTAGACGCTTATATGCGGGCTACAGCATTTAATGGACAGCGGACGAATGAGCCGAAGTCAGAAAACGCACCTGACAATCTCTTTGATCCAATCCCAGGTTACGACAAAATAGAGGGTGATTTTAGCGACCAAGCCCGGTCTTGGAGCTTATAAACTGCCTTGTGGCTGTACTCATTTCAGCAACGCGCATTTCCACTTTTGTAAAGACGGCCAGGTGCGCGTTCGCTGCTGTCTGTACTCAATTTACGACTTAAGCAATGTAGATAAATCCGTCTGTAGAGTTTTGTAACAACTGCAAGATAAGCATTACTTTAACTAAAGGAAGTTTCTAAAGCTGCTTAGTTGCAAGGTTTTCACCATCCAAAATGTCATGAACTATCAATTTACAAAAAAACAAGTTTATGTAAATGAACAAAAAATTTTCTATTTAGAAGGTGGAAAAGCATCAAATTCTGAACCGATATTGTTTCTACATGGATGGGGTGTAGGCATTCAGCCCTACCAAGAAGTGTTGAATGTTTTATGCAAACGTTATCAAGTTATAGCGCCGGAATTACCCGGCTTTAACAAATCAAGCGGCTCTAAATTAAATTGGGATTACAACGACTATGCTAAATGTATAATTGCTTTTATGCAGCGCCTTAACATTAAAAAAGCGCATTTCATTGGACATTCATTAGGAGGAGGAATCGCTGCTAATATAGCAGCCTTAATGCCGGATTTTGTAGAAAGCCTCATATTAGTGGACAGTACAGGAATACCCGTAAAGCCTTTACCACTGGTATTTTTGCATAGACCAATAGAAATGACGGCACAAGCACCGCAAATAAAGTTTCCGCAAATTCTTCAGATTTTTCAAGCATATTCTTACAATTTTTTATTCAGAACTTATAATACTATTCAGATTCTATTGATGTCATTAAAGAAAGACTTAAAACCAATTTTACCAAAAATAGAATCTCCCTGTCTGCTTATGTGGGGCGCAAATGACTTCACAACTCCGATAAGCGCTGCACAAGAATTTTCACAACTTATTAAAGGCTCTCAATTAATAATAGTGCCAGGTGCTTATCATGAATGGAGCATTTTCTTGGTAGATAAATTCACAAATTTTGTCTTTGATTTTATTGATGAAATTGCAGGCAGGAAATAGGGAGAAAAAAGCGCTCATGGAAAAATTGTTCTACATAAATTGGCAAGAGCTATTTGTTCCCAGCATTTCCATCGTTGAGCTGATTCTGCGCGGAACGCTTGTGTACCTGTCACTGTTTTCGGTTCTACGCCTTATGCCCAGCAGACAAGTAGGAACGCTAGGAATTGCTGATTTGCTTGTAGTTGTGTTGTTTGCTGAAGCCGCCCAAAATGCCATGGCAAGTAGTTATTCATCGATTACTGAAGGAGCAATTTTAGTAGGAACCGTTATTTTCTGGAGTTACTCCCTTAACTGGTTAGGCTATAAATATCCACGGTTTCAACGGTTTCTGAACCCTCCGCCACTACTACTTGTAAAAAAAGGTCGAATTATTGAACGCCATATGCAACGAGAACTGCTCACCAAGGATGAGTTGATGAGTCAGTTGCGTCAGCAGGGTGTAGAGTGTATTGCTGATGTGAAAAGGGCATATATGGAAGCTGACGGGAGCATTAGTGTCATTCCTTATGACTCAAAAAGCCGTCCTGAACCTAGAGAAAAAGCGGGGTAAAGCTTCTTGTTGAGCCTTTGAGTCAAAGTGTTTTTGTTTGCAAGCTATTACAGCTAAATAACCACTTGTTCTTTATAAATCTGATGTTCTCTTTTCACAAAGACTTCAGATAATGCCTGATAAGCCTCTGTCCAAGCTGTCATTACTTCTTCAGTAGCTGTTTGCCCCAATACATCCTTCATTGCTTGCAATAGGCTCTCTCCTACAATAGAATATTCTTCTGTTGAACCCTCCCCGACCTGAAGGTGCGGGGATTCACGCCACATCCTCAACTAACTTTTTGCCCAATTCGGCTATCTGGTCAGCGATTAGTGGCTCATTGGAGACTCGCTCTGAGGGAGAACCAGGCTTCCTGTTTTCGGACTTGCCTACTTGCTTGCGAGTTAAATAACGTTGGTGCGCCTCCAACAGGATTGGTTCCAACCCCAAATACTCGGCTTGAGCATCTTGCAGCACCAACTTGTCCTGATTGATTGACCTACTCAAAAAAGCGCTAAATAAGTCCCGGTGATGCTCTGGGATGCCAGTGACATCTCGGTGAACTCGTTGGGACAGTGTTTTCTTGATGCGACTACCGTCCAAGTGAGTTTGACTTAGCGCGGTCGATGAAGTAGAAAACTTTGTGAACGAACCTCCGGCTCTCTCAGCCCTGAGCTTCAATTCTGATTGTACAAAACCTGGAGATTTAGCAGAGATGGCTTTTCCATAGCGTTTCTGCCATCCCTTCACTGAAATGTTTTCAGTTTTGATATGCTTGCCATGCCTCAGAATCTCGTTAATGACATGACGATTCTGAGTCTTGGCATAAGCAGTTTTTCTGCGTTCTAATTCACGCTTCTTAGCAATTACTTTGAGGTAGTTGCTAGATTTCTTCCATTGAGCCTTACCTTTTTTGACCTTACCTTTCTTGACAACAGTCTTACGTCCCTTCCTTGCCTTGAAGTTTGGTTCAAAGTTGTCTGGGTTATTGGCACGTTGAGAGCGCTGCATTTTTCTTTGTAGTGCCGCTATCTCTTTTTGAAAAGTGGGGACATTTTCAGCAAAGGGTAGCAAGTCAGCATGATTATCACCAACAAAGGCAATATTAGAAACATTAAGGTCTAGACCAACAACACCGCTAGAAACATAGTTCTGGGGTTTTTGGTAAGGTAAACCTTCGTTGACAAGCTGTGCATACCAACGACGTTTACCATTCAAAATGCGCCACAACAAGCGAACATACTTAACTGGGGATTCAAGCCCATGCTGAATGACTGGGTTAACTAAATCGATAATTGGTTTCAATATGAGTTTGCCCCATACCAAGCAATCGTCTTTCCATCTAATACCAGTTTTGTTCGATTTACCTTCCATTGAACGAAAGCGACTTGGCACTTTGTAGCGCACATCCGACGCCATACCTAACAGAACTCTTTCGCTTGCCTTAAATGCTCGTGTAGCAAGTTTTTGTTGAGCCGTAGAGTCTATTTTTTCAGCTATCCACTTGGCATTCTTGCTAGTTATGCTGGCGAAAGCGTGCAAATCATATTCAGAGTATCTGTATTGTTCACGGACTTTCTTAAAAGCTTCAGTCCGTTCTTTCTTTTTAGTTCTAGGAATTTTTCTAGCAGCCTTATGTAGCTCGGAGTTGCGTACTAGCTCTAGCCGCTTCATTGCTTCATTTAAGCAGGCATTATATAGCTGTCTTCCCGCTTGAAAGCGAGAGAGTAACTCTGCTTCCTGCTTGCTGTTCACAATTAAAGGTATTTCTGTTATGAACGATGGAGTTCTACTCCGAGCCACTTGACATCACCCCCTGTTTCTTTGCTAGTCTTTGCTTAGTATATCCCGGCACTTCTGGAATGGCAACTGGAAAAGGTCAAAAAAGAGTTAGAAATTCACCAGTTTTCTACGACGAGATGAAAAAAGTTCATGAACTAATGTTTACTCCTACGGCATGGCAAAAATTACAGAATAAGGCTAAACAGCAAGGTGTTAGCGTAAGTGAAATGATTGAAATTTGGGCAAGAAGTTTTGACGCTGAATAAATGAGCGCGTGTCGCATTTCATCTCCGATATAAATAACGTTTGATTGTCAATTCATTTCATTTCTTGACAATCAAACTTCGGAGCTTTCATGCTCCCGCGTTATTTTAGGTAAATTTCTGCGGATGATATAGCGGTTCGGGAATTGAGTGCAATACAACCTTGGGTTGTGGGATGGGATTGGTGCCCGTCTTAAATTCAGGGCGGACAATCCTCTGCCCACCTCACAAAATATAGCAGAATTCAGAAACCGCAGCTAGGAACTCAGAAGTAAAAAGGGCTTTATGTCTGGCTTTTAGACAACAGCGTTGTACTTCATGCACGAACAAGGTGCTGTATGTATTTTATCTGAGTGAGAAGCGCTATCTTTGCAAGAACTACATCGGGTGTTAGCAGTAGCTTATGCACCACAAAAATAGAGTGCATTACTTTGTTAACGCACTCTACTTTAGATAAAAAGAAAGAAGGAACTAGGTATGAAACATGACAGCGAGCATTGGCAGAAACGCCAAGAGGAAACGATTCCAAGACTGTAATTGAACTTCTGGAATTGGTTCTGGCTGTCCTAACAATGCTTCTATCCTCTGTTCTAAACGTTCTACCCCACTGGAACCTAAAGCTGCACAAAAAATTTCTGAGGATACAGGTGAACTGCTGACTACCAATAAAAGAGATTCTGCAAGCAGCAGGGGATCTACTTGTGAAGCTGCGTGTGCGTCGGCTCGTAGTTCGCGCAAGACTAACAACTCTTGCCACAAAGCTTCTGTATAAGGCAACCACGCGGTGCAGGAACGCATCCAACCCAACCAAAAAAACCAGAATGTGTCTCGGTAATGGTAATGCCCTTGTTCATGGGCTAAGACAGTTTCCAATTGTTCTGGTGAAAGAGTTTGCAGCAGTCCCTGGCTAAGGACGAGTTCGGGTTGCCAAAAACCGATTTGACCCGCAAACAGCGCCTTTGTGTCCAAAAGCCGGGCTTGTTTTCCTGTAAGATTCACTAAGGGACAGTTGCGGGTAGATTTCACGGACTGCCATCCTCCCCATGCCAGTTTGACACACAAAAGGGCAAAAAATGCAAGAGAGCTTAATGCTAGTACATAGCTAAACCAACCTGTCTGCAACCCGCTCATTTTACCTTGGGGTCCCATGCATATAAGAGCGATCGCCGTCATGAAAATGAGCAACGGGGGAAAGAGAAATGAAAATAGCACTGTTTGCCATCGCTGACTCCAAGAGCCTTGGGGTGGTGTCCATTGGCATCTTGTCGAGTAAGCAATGAAGAAAGCAGCCACAATCATGATGAGATGCATTATTTTTCCTCCCTGGCTTGGCGTGCGGCTTGAATGCGTTTGGCGATCGCTTGTATTTGCTCGGAAGCAGTTTCATCGAGACTATCTGCAAAAGCAGCGATCACATCAGGATTACCCACCGCCAGAAATCGCTGCAACTGTTCGTGTGCTCTGATGACGTCTGCTTGCTGCTTTGTCACCAATGGTCGCCAATAGTATGCTCGCCCTTTTGTGTTACAGGCTAGCCAACCTTTTTCAGTAAGGCGACGCAGCACGGTGGTCACAGATGTATAAGCGAGTTCCCGGTTGGGGTCAGTGAGAATGCGATCGTGTACATCTTTAACTGTAACGGAACCCAGTTCCCAGATAATATTCAAAATTTCTGCTTCCAACGGACCTACGGACAGTTGTTTAGGGCGATAGTTAGGTAAAGGTGCCATATAGATTTGGAATTTAGGATTTTGGATTTTGGGTTGGGGATTGTTGGTTGTGAGTGGTTAGTTGTAAGTTGTCAAAAAGCACCACTAACTACTAACTAGTCACCATACCAGCAGAGATAGCCTCAGTTGAGTCGTGGAGGGAAAGATGAACGCAAAACACAGCCTGTAGACATCTAGTTCTTTTCTCAGATTACACCTTGAATAAGCCAACAGCGCCAAAACTCGCGATAGACAGCCTGCATCTGGACGTAAACGCTGCGTTATACTGCGGATTTGGTGGACAATTGAGCAGGAAGTTTTGCAATTTTGTTGAGGATTGCTGTGACGCCAGAGGAATTTCGCCGCATAGGTCATCAGTTAATCGACTGGATCGCTGAGTACCGCGCTCGAGTCGATGAATTTCCCGTCATGTCTCAAGTCGAGCCAGGCTCGATTCGCGCCCGCTTCAGCGCCACACCCCCGGAGGTTGGTGAATCTCTCGACGCCAACTTTATCGACGACCTCGAACGTATTATCTTACCAGGCATAACTCACTGGAACCATCCGAGCTTTTTCGCGTACTTCCCGTCAAATGCCAGCCTTAGCGCAGTTCTAGGCGACCTCTTAAGTACCGGTCTTGGCGCACAGGGGATGCTTTGGCAAACAAGCCCCGCCGCCACCGAACTTGAAGAAGTCGTTGTTGACTGGTTGCGGCAACTCGTCGGCTTAAGCGAGAATTTTGTCGGCGTGATTCACGATACTGCGTCTACTGCAAACCTGGTGGCGCTTTTGTGTGCCAGAGAGCGGATTACAAATTATGCTCAGACTCGAAGCGGTTTGCAAGCAGAACAAGCTCCGCTCACCGTGTACACCTCCAGCGAGTCTCACAGCTCGGTGGAGAAAGCTGCGTTGCTTGCAGGGTTCGGTCGGGTGAATGTGCGGGCAATTGAAACAGACGACGAACACGCGATGGATGCGATCGCGCTTGAGCGGGCTATCAATTTTGATATTGAGCGCGGATTGCGTCCCTGTGCTGTTGTTGTCACAATCGGCACAACCCCCACCACCGCCCTTGATCCCCTTGACAAGATAGCTAAGATTGCTAGAGCGCATGCCTTATGGTTGCATGTAGACGCTGCACTCGCTGGTGCGGCGATGATTTTACCAGAATGCCGTTCTATGTGGGCAGGTATCGAGTATGCTGACTCGCTCGTTTGGAACCCCCACAAGTGGCTGGGTGCGGCGTTCGACTGCTCGCTGTACTACGTGCGTGACCCCGAACACCTGATCCGCGTGATGTCTACGAACGCCAGTTACCTCCAGACGGCAGCTGACGGTCAAGTGAACAACTTCCGCGACTGGGGCATTCCGCTTGGGAGGAGGTTCCGCGCTTTGAAGCTGTGGCTGCTCATTCGTTCTTCTGGTGCCGAGGGGTTGCGCGATCGCTTGCGCCGCGACCTCAAGAACGCACAGTGGTTGCGCGAGCAGGTGGACGCTACCCCGAACTGGGAACGCGTCGCGCCTGTACCCTTGCAAACTGTGTGCGTGCGTCACGTCCCGCCTGGTATGACTCCTGACGAGGTAGACGCTCACACCCTTGATTGGGTTTCGCGGATAAATCGTTCTGGCAAGGCTTTCTTAACACCCGCAAAACTCAAGGGTCGCTGGATGGTGCGTGTATCTATTGGGGCTGAACTCACCGAACACGATCACGTCGAAGCGCTTTGGCTACTTATGCAGCGTGAAGCAGAGTGCCAGTAGATACGATGCTTGGTGACGCTAACTGGTTAAAATGTTATCTCGTGAGTATTAAATACTATTAAATTAGGTGAATCCAGCGCGTGAAGCTATTCGTTTACCACACTCCGGAATTGACTCCAACAGATAAAGTGCCAGATTGCGCGATCGCAGTCGATGTATTACGAGCTACTACAACAATGGCGACAGTCTTAGCAGCTGGCGGCGAAGCAGTCCAAGTCTTCAGTGATTTGGATAAACTCATGGAGGAGAGCGAAAAATGGTCTGCTGAAAAACGCCTGCGAGCTGGAGAACGCGGCGGTGCAAAAGTTTCTGGCTTTGAATTGGGGAATTCTCCTCTCGACTGTACAAAAGAACTCGTGCAAGGACGGCGTTTATTTATCAGTACCACGAATGGCACTCGTGCTTTACAAAGAATACAATACGCCAAAAATGTACTAGCTGGTGCTTTTGTCAACCGTGCGGCAGTCGTGCAATATCTGTTGCAAAAGCAACCAGAAACAGTTTGGATAGTCGGTTCAGGTTGGGAAGGAAGTTTTTCCTTAGAAGATACAGCTTGTGCAGGTGCGATCGCCCACAGTGTTGTCCAGCAAACCAACTTCCCACTCGACGACTTGGCTGGTAACGATGAAGTTATAGATGCGATCGCTCTTTACTCCCAATGGCAAGACAACTTATTGGGACTTTTCCATCTTGCCAGTCATGGCAAACGTCTACTGCGTCTGAACTGTGATGAAGACCTGAAATATTGTTCTCAAACTGATATTTTAGATGTCTTGCCCATACAGCAAGAACCAGGAGTGTTAAAAAATTACAATCAATAAATATTGATTAAACTGAGTGGGGCTCGTGACAGTCTCGCTCTCGTATGAACTACCCGCCCTTACTTCGTAGAAGGGCGGGTTTCTACATCCAGCCCAGTAAGAGTAGATTTTTGACGCTTCGCGCGTCGTAGTTGCTTCATACTTCCCGCAGTTTTGCGGGTGCGTGAAGTAGAGCTAGCGACATCGGCGTCTTCGAGGCTCGTTCCAAACCCCGGTAGAGTTCCTTTAGCCCAGTAAAGCATCACTTCTGCGGCAGCAACATCTCTGTCTTGTACATATCCACAGACACTGCACTCATGGACGCGCACATCCAGAGTCTTTTTGTGCTGGTGTCCGCATTTAGGACAGGTTTGACTTGGTTTTACTTTCTTGGTTGGAACTTCAATGAACACACCGCCAATCTGTTCTACTTTGTACTTGATAGTGCTTTTGAGCATCCCAAATCCAACGTCAAGTATTGACTTATTCAAGCCAGCCTTTTGTTTTTTACGTTTGCCAATATGCGCCTTACTGGTCATCTTGGTGACTTCTAGCTTTTCAGTTGCAACGAAGCTATTACCGCTTACAATCTCTGCTGCAACTTGATGTACCCAATCTTGTCGTTGGTTAGCAACTTTACGAGTTAGTTTGCCAACCTTCGTTTGGGCTTTCTTCCATCGTCTAGAAGCCTTAACTTTCTTCTTTCTGTTTGGTGCTTGTTTGCGTCTTTTCTCTTTAGACGCTTGTTTTATTCTGCGTTCGGCATTCCGTAGAAACTTAGGGGCGTCAATCTGTTGATGATTGGTTCCATCAGTCATAGACAAAGCTGACTTGCAACCCAAATCAATACCAATTGCACCAACTGGTAAAACATTACTGTTTAAGACCTGCTCCAAGACATCAATAGTAATAGATGCGTACCACTTCCCATTGCGATAAACAATTGTGCAAGTAGTTGGAGATCCCCAATACTTAGCCTTACCACGCATCTGAATGCGTCCAATCTTGGACAAAACAATATATCCGTTTTCGCCACTTGACTCAACAGAGTAGCCAGTTTTAGCTGGATACGTCCATCCCGAATAATGGCGAATTGATTTGTATTTTGGACGTTTGCCCAATCCCTTGAACCACCGTTCAAATGCAAAATCCACTCTTTTGAGAGTAGCTTGTAAGGCTTGAGAGTTAACCTCTTTGTACTCTGTCCAAACCTCTTTGAATGCTGGCAAACTATTCTGCTGCTCTATATAGCTAACAGAATGCTTGAACTTTTCGTATTGCGTAAATCTGTTGTATACAGCAGCGTTGAACAAGTCTTTATGAAGTTTCCGGTGATACCGCAAAGACTGTTCTATTTGTTTGGTTGGGTATAACCGAAAAGTCATTCGTCTTGTCGCCACTACTTGTTTTTACCTTCCTTACGTTAGTCTATATGTAATTACAAAAAGAGTAACAGAGATTCCGGAAATATGGTTAGAATTGCTAGAACAAATAAAATTATTGTGCGGTTGACAGACAAAGAAAAAGAAAGGCTAGAGAATTACGCGGTTGATCTTGGTGTGTCCATGTCTGAGGTCATTCAAGACTACATTAAGTCTCTCCCTGATACGAAGATTGGCAATTCTTCAACCATCCTCCGCCCTGTCAAACCTACGGTTTAATTCGGTTGAGGATGTCTTCATTATTGCCCGCTCCCTATACCTACCATTAGAGTACATTGAAGGTGGGGACTTCCGCAATATCGTTAACTTATCGCCGTAATTCCCCATCCGTCTATACGGTGGGGATGTAAGGCGGCACTGTGAATCCAAGCATGACGTAGGATTTGCCGTTAAACTCAAAGTCTGTGAGCAACTCCATACCAAGTTTTTGAGTATGCGCCCGTAATGAGCGCGGATTGTCCTTTGCCACAAAAGCAACGCCAGCATTGAATCGTGTTGCTATTTGAGCTAGAAGTGCTTGAAACAAACCTTGTAAGACACCAGTCCCACGGTAAGCAGTCGCAATACACACCGGACCATACAAAAAGGAATGATAATTGCTCAAAGGCTGCCCCTGAAATAAGGTTTCCTGATACAAGCTCATCATATGTTTGAGCAACGGAAACTGCACAGAGTATTCTTGAGTTGTTCCGCAAACATATCCAACCACTAACTTCTCCTGCACAGCGACAATGACTGCCAAGTCTTCGTTTATTGCTGCAAGCTGAGAATCGTCCATATCAATTGATACAAAGCCATTCTGCCGCGACTGATCAGACAAGTTGGAAAAGAGATTCTTTCTATGCAGAACGAGAATGTCAGGATAATCAGCTGCTGATGCCCGTCTGAAAATGATGTCCGTCATGGTTATTGAGGTTAAGCTTACACGCTATCAAGCGAAAATGCGATTGAAGGGGCTCAAATACTTAAGTTTTCTTGCCGCACATTGCTAACCCTGCTAAATATCCGGTTGTCCAAGCACTTTGGAAGTTAAAGCCGCCAGTGACACCATCGATATCCAAAATTTCTCCAGCAAAGTGAAGCCCTGGAACTAACTTACTTTCCATTGTTTTAAAATTGACTTCCTTGAGGGTAACACCGCCACAGGTGACAAATTCTTCCTTAAAAACTCCTTTGCCCTTGATTTGGTATTGTCCTTGAGTCAGTTCTTGTACCAACTGATTGAGTGTTTTGTTAGATAGTTCTGCCCAACGGTCTTCTGGAGTGATACCTGCACGAAAAATAATATACTGCCAGAGGCGGTGGGGTAAGTCAACGCCGCGATGCAATGCGATCGCCCGCTTCGCCCATTCATTTTTGACTGCTAACAATTTTTCCCGGACTTCTTCTGGCTTAAGATCGCCTAGCCAATTCATCAGTAAAGTTGCTTGATAATTGCTTGAATGCAACACTCTCGCAGCCCAAGCAGATAGTTTTAGCACAGCTGGACCACTGAAACCCCAATGGGTAATGAGCAATGGTCCGGTTTGCTCTAGTTGCGGTTTTCCTGGTATGCTTAAGCGTAACCGCACAGAGTTGACACTCACACCAGCCAACTTCAAAACTTTTTCATCACGAATGTTGAAGGTAAATAAAGAGGGAACTGGTGGTTCAATTGTATGTCCCAACGCCTGAGCTATTTTATACCCAACAGGATTGCTGCCCGTAGCAACGAGTAGGCGATCGCACTCCAAAGTCTCTCCCGACTTAAGAAGAATTTCAAACACAGTGCTGTGTTCCGAGTCCTGCTTTCTAACTATTTTCACTGAAGCAACAAATATTCCAGTACGTATTTCTACCCCAGCCGCTTTTGCTGTATTTATCAGACAGTTCACGATAGTTTCGGAATTATCAGTGATGGGAAACATCCTGCCATCAGCTTCCGTTTTCAGCGGTACTCCGTGCTGAGCAAACCAGGCTATTGTATCCTTAGCTTGAAAGCGAGTGAACGCACCTAGCAAAGCTTTCCCGCCTCTGGGATAATTTTGTACCAACTCTGATGGGTTAAAACAAGCTTGAGTAACGTTGCAGCGTCCGCCACCAGAAATGCGGACTTTTGCCAGGACTTCACGACTGGCTTCGAGTATTGTAACTTTTGTGTGGGGGTTGGCTTCAGCTGCTGCGATCGCACCAAAAAAACCAGCTGCGCCACCACCGACGACGACTACCCGTAAAGGTTTCACTTTTTCCGTTCTCCTCTCATTCCTTGGCGTCCTCCGTGTCCTTGGCGGTTCATTTTAAAGAGGACTCCCATAGCTTATCTATTCTATTGCTAATTTATGTATTGCTAACTTACCTTATGGTAGGGGTAAACATCTTTGATATTGGCATTGAAATACTTGCCATGTGATGGAGCACTCATTAAGCCTGCGTAAACTGTAGGAGGAACGTCTTTATACTGATATATTTCTCCTTTTTGAAACTCAATTTCCAGAACTTGATTTAACTCATCATATCCGACACTACGCAGGTACTCTGACTCTACTGCTATTCGCTTATTAACTGTTTTCTGAAGTACTATCTCTCTAACTTCTTGAACAACTTTCGGCTGAACTGGTAACTCAAGAAACTTTTCAGCATAATCTAAAAATTGGTCGCTATGATACATATAAAATTGAAATTTATCATTTCCAACTTCAGATATAATTTCTTGAATTAAATCCGGTCTTGGTTCCAGTGTTTCTCCGTTATACTTTAACCACCAATCCTCTTTATTATCGTCTGTAACAAATATGAGCGGTTTTTGTTGAACTTTGGCATAATCTATTAATTGAAACCAAAGAATAACATCACCATAGCTTCTGGGAACAGGTTTATTAGCATCTTTGTATCCAGGGGGCTTTTGATATTGAAATCGTTTCTCAGCTTTCTGATAGTAAATATTTTCTAGTTCTTCTTCAGTGTAAGGCTGACCAACTTTACCCTCAAACAAATCAGATAGCTGTTCTCGTAGTTCGTCATGTTCAAGATAATTCGGGTGATGGTCTTGACCTATCCTAATTTGAGATATCACTTTTTCTATGACTTGTTCAATATCTTCTAAAATTTCCTGAGTATTGATAAATGGATGCCGTTTGTATTCCTGAAAATCATTTCTGATGTCTTGAAGTTTTTCGTTTAAAGTTTTCTCGATTCTTTCATATGCTTTCACATACCTTTCTATAACATAGACTCGATTCTTTTGGTACTCATAACCGACTTGATAAGGTATCCAAATTCTTTCTTGTAGCCGAGTCAGAATTTCAAAAAATCTGGCTCGCGTTTCTGGCGTATAACAGTAAATGTGTAATAAAACATTAGTATCAAAAGAAAAAATACAATTTTTCCAAATTTCAGATAATTCTTCAGCCGTAGGTTTATAGTAGCCACGAAATAAATTTCGCATATCCAGTTTCTAAATTTACGCTAATAGGACTAGAATAGAAAACATTCTTGCAAAGCAGAGAAGTGCAAGGTCTTTTTTCTAGAATGTGGTAAGAGCGTATTGATTCATCAGTCTAGAGACTGAATTCGTTAAAATTTCAGTCCATCAAGCTTCAGCTATGATCCAGAAATGAGAAGTTTCTGCCTGGTATGAGGACTAATTGAGAATTCGGCTGGCATAAATATAATGTAATTATGTATACATTAAATATGTATATATAGTAAATATACCGTACTAAATATAATATTTTCATAAAGTTAATCAGCCAATTCTTGTAATTTATGGACTCAACAGCATAGTATTTACCCTGAGAAGTTACTGTGTGGGTGCTAACCTACAAAGGCATAATGTTTACCAAGAAAGTCATCACAGCAACTGGCTTGTACCAAGCTATTGGTAAAGGATGCAATGTAAAGAAGTCTTCGATGAGTTTGAATAAAATGAGACAAAACTTAACAAAGACTACAGCCGTTGCTGCAGTTATCGGGATTGCAACTTGTCTATTTCCGGCGATCGCTCAAGCGCAAGTCAGAAGGCTCCTGCAATTTTCTGGAAATTCGGATATCGCGTCAGATGTCATTATTGACTTTTCTGTGGATATGTCTGTTGAGGATATCAACAACTCAGAATCTGTAGGAGAGTTCCCAGGAGCTATTCAAAACTTTACAGATACTGGCAATCCAAACACAAATCTCAGTCCTCTATTTTTTCCGTCTGGAAATCTGAGGACTTCTCGACTTACGATTGATCCTACTACTAGTGAAGTATTACCCACAATTAGAGACTACACAGAGAACGACAACATTCAGGTTTCCGATATCATCTCGCCTGGTGGTACTTTTAACAATGACTGGTTGAGGTACGATGTTACATTTGACAACGAGTCTGAAACCTTGACTTTGTTCATTCCATCTAATGATTCTAGTCTGATTAATTCGCTATCCGGTTTCAATGATGTTTTAGGCTCAAGTCCAATACAAGCAGTGGTAAGTCGTCCCGATGTTGGTAGAATAGAAAAAATTTTGGCAAGTAACCCTGACCCACTGAGACGAGCCTTAAATCCAAATGTTGCCACTGTGCCCGAACCTACTGCTACAGCTAGTCTACTTGGCGTAGGAGCTTTAGGTGCAGTATCACTGCTAAACCGCAATAAGCGTTTGAGGAAGTCTGTGTAACTTGCTGTGACTTTACAAGCAAAAGCGGGAAGTCTGAAAAGCCTTACCCAAAAATTCTAAAACCTCATCCCCTAGCTTTATATCTGGGCTGGGGGATGAGGTTTTACAGAAGTGCTAATGGTAATAAATTTCAATGAAGAATAATCCAAAATCATGGTAGATTTAGGACTGTGATGTCAATAAATATTATTGGCTAGGAATAATATATTATTTTCATAAGATTATCAACAATATAACCTCTGAAACCGCTGCTCAAAAATGATGATCCTGTCTTGAATACCTACTGTTTGTTGAGTGCTGGTTGGGTTACACAATGGACAGAAGCTTAACAAGCATAAGGGATTTATTCAAGCGATTAAATAACATAGGTTTTAAGAATGGTGAAAATTCAGCTTATTAAACCCAGCTCATTCCGATTCTGGACGTTTAGTGGAAGTGCCTTGTTTTGGCTGTTAGCCTCCTACCCCGTATCAGCACAGAATATCGTCCCAGATACAACGCTTCCTAACAATTCCATCGTTACACCCTCTGGCAACACCAGCACTATCACTGGCGGAACTTCTGCGGGAGGAAACCTGTTTCACAGCTTCAGAGAGTTTTCCATTCCCACTGGTAGCGAAGCTTTCTTTAACAATACTTTTAATATTCAGAACATTATTAGCCGGGTAACGGGTGGCTCTATCTCTAATATTGATGGTTTAATCCGAGCCAACGGCACTGCCAATTTGTTTCTTATCAACCCCAGTGGCATCGTTTTTGGACCAAATGCTAGTTTGCAGATTGGGGGTTCGTTTGTAGCGAGTACAGCAGACAGTCTGAAGTTTGAGGGTGGCAAAGAATTTAGCGCGACCAATCCTCAAGCTCCCCCTCTGTTAACGGTAAGTGTTCCTCTGGGGCTGCAATTTGGCTCAAATCCTGGAAGGATTGTTAATCAATCACAAGCAAGTCTGAATGGAGCAGTTAATCCTTCTGGCTCTCCGGCTGGTTTGCAAGTTCCTGAGGGGAAAACCTTGGCGCTGGTAGGCGGTAATGTAACTGCGGACGGTGGCAATTTAACCGCAGAAGATGGAAGAATTGAGCTAGGTAGCGTTGGGACGGGTTTGGTTAATCTGACTGAGATCCCACAAGGCTACGCTTTGGGATATTCGGACGTGCAGAACTTTCAGGATATTGATCTCTCTGGTAGCGCATATGTTGATGCTAGCGGCGAGAGCGGCGGTAGTATTCAGGTACAGGGCAGGAACGTTAACCTTACCAGTGGTGCCCAAATTTATTCTGTCACCTTAGGTGCAGGTACAGGCGGAAATCTGACAGTAAACGCTGCTGAGTCTGTAAAATTGAGTGGAGATAACACTGCATTAGCTACTTACGCTTTAGGTAGTGGATCTGCTGGCAACTTGACAATCACAACTAGGAAGCTAATAGTTGAAGGGGGTGCGTTTATACAAACTCCTACTTTTGGTCAGGGTCGAGCTGGGGATTTGCTCGTGAGAGCCACTGATGCTGTAGAACTATCGGGAACAACAACTGATGGTCAGTTTCCCAGTGGCTTGTCTACTCAAGTCGCATCAAACGCTACAGGAAAGGGTGGAAACCTGACGATTGACACTGGACGACTGACAATCCGAGATGGGGCAGTTGTGAATGCTGAAACTAGTGGAGCGGCTCAAGCCGGGAATGTGGTAGTGAGAGCAACTGATGTAGAATTGGTGGGGTTTGCGACAACACCAAATGGAACCTTTCGCAGTGGCATTTCTGCTCAAGTTGCACAGAACGCCATAGACAATGCAGGCGATGCAGGAACCCTAACCATTGAAACTCAGCGGCTAACTCTCCAGGGTGGAGCACAAATATCCACGGCTGCTCGGAAAGGGGGAAATGGGGGGAGTTTAACCATAAACGCTTCAGATTCGATTAAACTGAGTGGCGCTTCACCAGACGCTACTCCTGATAGGGGTAGCAGTGGCATTTTTGTTTCTGCTGAACCAGGAGCTACAGGTAATGTCGGAAATCTCAAGATTACTAGTGGGCTGCTCACGGTCGAGAATGGGGCTAAAATCTCAGCTAATAATCGCGGCAGTGGTCAAGGGGGAACCCTGACCTTGGAGGTTAGGCAGTTAACGATTCAAAATGGAGGGTTGGTACAATCTGGCTCTTTTGCTGAAGGTCCAGGCGGAATTTTGACTGTAAACGCTGCCGAGTCTGTCGATGTCATCGGCACGGGAAGCATTAATTCTTTCCCAGTAGTCAGTAGCTTGTCTGCCGCAGCTCAATCCTCTGGAAAAGCTGGGAACTTGAATATTACAACCCCTAGTTTGAATGTCCAAGATGGGGCAGAAGTGAGTGTGAGCGGGACAGGTTTAGGTTCTGCTGGTAACTTGACTGTTACAGCTAACGACCTTCGCCTCAACGGAGGAAGACTCACTGCAACAACCAACGCCGGAGAGGGGGCAAATATCACGCTACAAAACTTAAACCTGTTGTTGATGCAAAATCAAAGCCTGATTTCCGCCGCAGCTTCTGAAAATGCCAACGGGGGAAACATCAATATCTTTGCTCCAAATGGTTCTGTGGTTGCCGTTCCTGGACAAGACAATAACATTATTGCTAGTGCCATTGAAGGTCGAGGTGGCGAAATTAATATCACAAGCTCTGGCATCTTCGCAATTGAGGAGCGAGAGCAAACACCAATAACCAATGACATTAATGCCAGCTCACAATTTGGCTTGGCGGGTAGCGTGAATATCAACAGACCAGATGTTGAACCGAACTTAACCTTGCCGGAACTGTCCACAGTTCTAGTTGATACCTCACTACTAGTAAACACTGGCTGTGCTGCCTTTGCTAATTCACAAGGTAATAGTTTTACCATCACTGGACGCGGCGGATTACCCCCCAGCCCTTACGAACCCCTCAGCCCTGATGTGGTTTGGTCTGATACTCGCCTTCCTAAGATTACGACACAGCGCTCCCAAATCACCACTCCCCCACCCTCAGACAGTCATGTAGGTGCAATTGTGCCTGCTACTGGTTGGGTGTTCAACGGCAAAGGTCAAGTTACACTTATTTCCCATGCATCACGTACCCCTAGTTTAGGGTCTACTCCTGCTAAATGCCCTAAACAGTAATGATTCGTGAAAAAACAAGATCCCCGACTTCTTAAAGAAGTCGGGGATCTGAAAAACTCAATTTTTACAAATGAAATAGGATTGCTATATGAGCATTAAAAAATAGCGACAACTACCAAATTGCCCTTGCTATTACGAAACCTCACCGACTACCCCTACCCAAGTACCCGACGAGCCATTATGGGGACTCGCGGTGCTGTCGCAACAAGTCAACCGTTGGCTGCGATCGCCGGGATGGAGATGTTATGGGCTGGGGGAAACGCGGTGGATGCTGCTGTGGCAATGGCGATCGCCCTGACGGTAGTAGAACCCACGGGCAACGGTATTGGTTCAGATGCATTTGCCTTAGTTTGGGACGGGCAAATGCACGGTTTAAATGCTTCTGGGAAAAGCCCGCAAAATCTGACTTTAGAACAGTTTGCCGGACTCAATGCCGTGCCGCAAATTGACTGGCGTGCTGTTACCGTACCAGGCGCTGTTTCTGCATGGCGGACATTGTGGCAACGTTGGGGACGCCTGCCTTTTGAGCAGTTATTTGCACCAGCGATTCGCTATGCAGAACAAGGTTTCCCCGTGTCCCCAATCACATCACTTCTTTGGCAGCGAGCAGAAAAAATTTACCTCTCCCTGACAGGTGCTGAATTTGCGCCGTTTAAAGAAGTTTTTTTCCCTCACAATAGAGCACCAGCCGCCGGAGAAATTTGGCATTCCCAAGCTCATGCTGATACACTGCGGGAAATAGCTGCCACTGGTGGCGAAAGCTTTTATCGAGGTAGACTTGCTGAACGCATAGATAACTTTGCCGCAGACACTGGCGGATACTTAATTGCCAGTGACTTAGCTGCACATCAACCCGACTGGGTAACACCAATCTCAACTAACTACCGAGGAATCACCGTTTGGGAATTGCCACCCAACACCCAAGGCATCGCTACTTTAATAGCTTTAAATATTCTCTCTGGCTTTGATTTGTCCAAAATCAAACGCGAATCACCTGAAAGCTACCACTTGCAAATTGAGGCATTGAAACTTGCCTTTGCTGATTTGTACAAGTACATTGCTGACGAGCCTTTTCTACAAGTTTCTGCGTCGCAGCTTCTCTCTTTGGATTATGCAGCTTCTCGTCGCTCTTTAATTGGGGAAAAAGCAATTCCCACAGCGAACCCAGGATTACCGAAAGGTGGAACTGTGTATCTCGCGGCGGCTGATGGTGAATTGATGATATCTTTGATTCAATCGAACTACTTTGGTTTTGGAAGTGGCATTCTTCCTGCTGGCACTGGGATTGCACTGCAAAATCGGGGATGCGGATTTACCTTAGAGTCAGGGCATCCCAACCAGTTAGCACCAGGAAAGCGCCCTCTGCATACAATTATTCCTGGCTTTTTGACTCAAGATGATCAACCGATTGGACCATTCGGTGTGATGGGTAGAGCTATGCAACCTCAGGGACATCTGCAAGTCGTGGTTAATTTGGTGGATTATGGCATGAATCCCCAAGCCGCTTTGGACGCTCCCAGATGGCAGTTTACCGAAGATTCTACAGTTCTTGTAGAGCAAACTGTCGCCTCTAATATAGTACAGGGACTACAAAAGCGCGGTCACGATGTGGTGCCTAGTCCAAAGGAATTTTTTGGTAAAGGTCAAATTATCTTGAAGCAGAATCAAGTGCTCATTGCTGCCAGTGAGCCTCGTGCTGATGGTCTGGCTGTTGCTTGGTGAAACTAGCCTTTTCAATTAGGGATTCAACTGTTGAGTGCTGGTATCGCACTTACCTTTTGGCTATGTAAATTGCCCCTGCGCTAAGGCTAACGCTGCAACCGAACCAATCCCCATCATTTTAGTGACGGCAAAAGTTCAAGAATCGGATCAAGAGAGCTTTGCTGGGTTGCAGGTTGCGGCTATTTTTGCCAAGCCCTTCCGTCCATTAAAATTACCACAAGAAATTAGTAAAGCGCTAGGCTGGGACGAAATGTAACAGTTCTTGCCAGTTATTTTATGATAGCAAATAATACTGCGAGTCAACAGCAAAATACAGTTAAGACCTGGCAATTCAAAGACCTGCTTGTCGAACTCTATCTTTACGTTCCTGGTCCAGCAGAATTAATTCCCAAGCATTCCCATGAAGAATATCAGATTGGCTTCACCTATGATTGTACAGGTGGATATTTCTACCGAGGAACAAGTTACCCCGTACCCCCAGGCAGCTTTAGCGTCATTCATACTGGTGAAGTGCATAATACAACACGCAAAACAACTCAGCTTGAGGTTTATAGAACAATTTGGATGTTGTTGATCAAACCCAGGTTGTTTGAAGCGTTAGTAGAAGAATTGACCGAACGCTCTACTAGTTTACCTTTCTTTCAAAATCCAGTCATTACCGATAGTGAACTGACCTCACGATTTCTCAAGTTCCACTCAGTTGTGGGGATGGTGGGATCGCAGTTAGAGGTGGAATGCTTAAAACTGGATTTTGTGAGTCTGCTCCTACAACGATATGCAGACATTCCCATCTCACCGAAACCAATGTTTCAAGAGCACAAGCGGGTGCAGATGGTGCGTGAGTATTTAGAAGAACACCTCACGGAAAACGTTTCTCTTGAAAGCCTTGCACAATTAGTGGGGTTTAGTCCTTTTCATCTAAATCGGGTTTTCCGTCAAGAGGTAGGGCTTCCTCCCCATCATTACCAAACTCAGGTACGTATTGAGCGTGCTAAGGCTCTTATACGTAAAGGTCTGCCACTGCGACTAGTTGCTTCTGAATCTGGCTTTACCGATGTTAGCCACTTAACACGGCACTTCAAACGTTTTGCTCAGGTCACACCAGGCAGATATCTTCCTCAAAAATAGCAAGAACGTACAATATGTAAGCAATGAGATATTGTATGTTCTTTTAATGGGTTTTTAACTCAAGAGTCGTTGAAGCAGGAATCAACAAGTAGTTATCTATAAGTTGAGGAAGTGCAATAGAAGTATACATGAGCTATTGCAATTGCTTCTCTACGCCTAATAGTCACGATAAACAAGAGTGATTTTGAGACGGAGAGCATGAGAATTAGATTGAGACGTAGACGATTCTGTCAACTGGCTATTGTGAGTACGGTAGCTACAGCATTAGGAAACTGTGCTTTCTCCCAAATGACTTCCACGCAAAGCACTAAAGCAACTGCACAAACATCAAGAGGAGACATCAATGATGTCTCCTTTCGTATTAATGGAAAACAGTATAATTTGAAACTCGAACCACGAGTAACCCTCCTCGATGCCTTACGAGAAAATATTGGGTTAACGGGAACAAAAAAGGGTTGCAATCACGGTGCTTGCGGTGCTTGCACGGTCATAGTAGATGGACGGCGGGTTAACTCCTGCTTGACATTGGCGGTGATGAATGTAGGCAAAGAAATTACTACCGTTGAGGGACTCGCGAAGGGAGATCAGTTGCATCCCGTCCAAACAGCTTTTATTAAGCACGATGGTTTCCAGTGTGGCTACTGTACCCCTGGTCAGATTATGTCAGCAGTAGCTTTGCTGAAAGAAGGGCATACTGGCTCAGATACCGAAATTCAAGAATGGATGAGCGGTAATATCTGTCGCTGCGGTGCTTACCCCAATATTGTTGCAGCTATTAAAGATGTGGCGCAAGGAGGTGGCAATGCGTCAGTTTGATTATTCCACTGCAAATGATGTGAATCGCGCCATTGCCACTGTCACCTCCGAAACCGAAAGCAAGTTCATTGCAGGTGGAACCACTATGCTGGACTTGATGAAGATATACGTGGAAACTCCCACTCAATTGGTAGACATTAATGCACTGCCATTGTCTCAGGTTGAAGCAATTCCTAACGGTCTGCGAATTGGGGCATTGGCACGAATGAGTGATGTGGCAGCGGCTGTCATTATAAAAGAGCGCTTCCCCGTCATTTCCGAAGCATTACTCGCCAGCGCCTCCCCTCAACTGCGAAATATGGCATCGATTGGCGGTAATCTAATGCAGCGTACCCGTTGTGCATATTTCCGAGATACGGCGTTTCCCTGCAATAAACGTAACTCTGGTTCTGGTTGTCCAGCAGTTAAGGGAGAACACCGAATGCACGCAATTTTGGGGACTAGTGAGCAGTGCTTCTCCACCCATCCTTCAGATTTGGCAGTTGCTTTAGTTGCGCTGGATGCCATTGTACAGGTACAAGGACCAAGGGGAAAACGCAGTATTCCAATAACAGAATTCCATTTGTTACCAGGCAATACACCGCAACGAGAAACGGCATTGGAAGCAGGGGAATTGATTGTTGCTGTGGATGTGCCAGATGCACCGTATGCTCGTAAGTCGCACTATCTCAAGGTACGCGATCGCTCCTCCTATGAATTCGCCCTCGTTTCTGCTGCGGTGGCGTTGGATGTGCAAAACGGCAAAATCAACGCTGCACGTATCGCGCTAGGTGGCGTAGGAACAAAACCCTGGCGTGTGCCGAAGGCAGAAGCAATGCTGCGAGGTCAATCTGTTAACTCAGACGTGTTTCGACAAGCGGCGGAGGTGGCATTAGAAGGTGCTAGACCCCTGACGCAGAATGCCTTCAAGGTAGAAATGGCGAAACGGACGCTGGTACGAGCACTTGAAACACTGGGGGAAATCGGATGAGTCAATCAATTGGTAAACCAGTTAATCGCGTCGATGGACGGCTTAAGGTGACAGGCGGCGCACGCTACTCTGCTGAAATTCCCTTGAAAGGTCTCGTCCATGCAGTGTTTGTAACCAGTACAATTGCCAAAGGTCGCATTGAACAAATCGATACTCGTGCCGCAGAACAGTCTCCTGGTGTGCTATCAGTGCTGACGCATCTCAATATGCCCAAGTTAGCAAAGCAGCTAGTTGCAGGTGGAAGGCAACAACCAGGGATGAGCTTTGCACCCATGCAGGGACCAGAGATTCACTACAGCGGACAGCAAATTGCCATTGCGATCGCCGATACTTTGGAACGCGCCACTCATGCTGCGAGATTGGTGCAAGTCCGCTACCGCCAGGAAACGCCAGTGGTCACACTACAGCCGAATCTAAAGCAAGCATACCAACCTGAAAAGGTGCTATGGGGTTTTGTTCCCGGTCGCACAGCGCGGGGTAATCCATCCCAGGCTTTAGCTCAAGCGCCAGTGAAAATTAGCGAGACATACACCTTGTCTACGAACCACCACAACCCCTTAGAACCCAGTGCCACAACAGCCGTATGGGAAGGTGACACTGTAACCGTATACAATGCGACACAAGGGATTACGGGGACTCAAAAATTTATTTCTGAAATGCTCGCTATCCCTATCGAGAAAGTTCGGGTCATAGGACAGTATGTTGGCGGTGGCTTTGGCTGCAAAGCGTCAAGTTGGCCCCATGAAGCGTTTGCTGTCATTGCGGCTCGTGATCTCAAGCGTCCGGTAAAACTCGTCCTTACCCGTGAGCAAATGTATACCTCGGTTGGTTCGCGGGAGGAGCAAGCACTGCAAGTTTCTTTGGGTGCAACTCGTGATGGAAAACTTACCGCCATCAGTCACACGAAAATCTCTCCCACTTCCCCATTTGATGAATGGGCAGAACCTAGTGGCAACGTCATTAACATGATGTATGCCTGCCCGAACTTCGAGGCTACCTATCGCCTCGTTCGTACCAACATCATTTCGGGCTGTCCCATGCGTGGACCAGGAGAAGTGCCTGGGATGTATGCGCTCGAATGTGCAATGGATGAGTTGGCGTATACAGTGGGACTTGACCCGATTGAATTACGCTTACGTAATCATGCCGATGTCAATCCAGCAGATGGGTTGCCTTGGTCAAGTAAGTCTTTGAAAGAATGCTACAAAGTGGGAGCCGAACGCTTTGGTTGGGCAAAACGGAATTCCAAACCGCGTTCAATGCGAGATGGACGCTACCTCATTGGCTATGGCATGGCAAGTGCTACTTATCCCGTATATTCAGAGAGTGCTTCGGCACGGGCACAGTTATTTGCCGATGGTCGAGTCGTGGTAAAAACGAGCGCCACTGACATCGGTACAGGTACTTACACTATCCTCACTCAAGTTGCCGCTGATGCTTTAGGCTTACCAGTGGAACAAGTAAAGGTGGAAATTGGTGATTCCCAACAACCAAAGGGCGGACAATCTGGAGGTTCTACCGGGGCTGGGACAAATGCTTCAGCGGTACATCTGGCAGCGACTAACCTGCGTCGTCAAGTGGTGCAGCTAGGGATTAAAAACAAACGTTCTCCTCTCTATGGTGCCAAGGAAGATGCAGTGAAAGTTGAGAATGGTCGCCTGTTCCTAGCAGAGAATTCTGCACGAGGCGAAACCTACAGCCAACTGTTGACTCGTCTGGGACACAAGCAGGTGGAAGCAATGGGCGAATGGGATGGCAAACAACCCAGCGAAAAATACGCGATGCACGCCTTCGGCGCTGACTTTGCTGAGGTAGCGGTTGACCCAGATTTAGGTCTGGTGCGAGTTCGGCGGCTTCTAGGAGTTTACGGGGCTGGACGCATCTTGAACGTAAAAACTGCCCGCAGCCAGGTGATTGGCGGTATGGTTTGGGGAATGTCCCAGGCTTTATTAGAGCATACTTCAATGGATGTCAACTTTGGTCGCTACACTAACGCCAATTTTGCCGAGTATCTTGTCCCTGTAAATGCCGATATACCAGGAGACATAGAGGTGGAGTTTATTGATGAACGTGATCCCCATGTTAATGTGCTGGGGGTGAAAGGAATTGGTGAATTAGCAATGGTTGGAGCGAGTGCGGCGATCGCCAACGCAATTTATCATGCAACTGGCAAGCGTATTCGCGATTTGCCTATCACACCAGATAAGCTGCTGTAGAGGAAAGAAATGAAACGGTATGAGCGAGAAGGACAGAACAACAAATGGAAGGGGCGGCATGAGCGAGGTGGTGAGTGCAACAGTCGGAGCGCCGGTTGACCGTGTTGATGGGCGGCTGAAGGTCACGGGTTCGGCGACTTACGCTGCCGAACCGAAAATCGAGAATCTCGCCTACGCCGTGCTCGTCCAGAGCGCGATCGCCAACGGGCGCATCCGTGACATCGACACGCGAGATGCAGAACGAGCGCCCGGCGTGCTCGCCGTGGTGACACACAGGAACGCGCCGCAACTGAAGGAACTGGGGCAGAGGGTGGAAGGCGCATTCAGCGAAGAGAAACTGTTGCCGCTGCAATCTGACCGCGTGCACTATGCGGGGCAGCACGTCGCCGTCGTCGTTGCCGAAACTTTAGAGCAAGCCGAACACGCCGCCACGCTCGTGGGCGTTGCCTACGACGAACAGCAACCGGCAGTCGAACTCAGTCGAGAAATGCCGCGCGCGTATCAGCCGCAGAAATTCTTCGGCACCGAAGATTTGCAGATCAGGCGCGGGCGGGCGGGCGAAGCCTTCGCGGCGGCGGAAGTGAAGGTCGATCAGACCTACACGACGCAGATCGAGCACCATAACCCGATGGAGCCGCACGCGACAATTGCCGTCTGGGAAGGGGACCGCCTGACACTGTATGACCCAACGCAGTGGCCAATCGGCGCGCGCAACATGGTAGCCGCCATTTTGGGGCTGGCGCAAGACCGTGTGCGCGTCGTTTCGCCGTTCGTTGGCGGCGGCTTCGGCTGCAAGGCGTTCGTCTGGGCACACACCATCCTCACTGCCGTCACCGCTCGACAAATCAAAAGACCTGTCAAGCTCGTGCTCCGCCGTCAGCAGATGTTCACTTCCGTCGGACATCGCGCCAGAACGGTTCACCAACTGTCTTTAGGCGCGTCGCGCGACGGCAAACTTTCCAGCGTGCGCCAAGTCGCGACGACGCACACCTCGCAGGTCGGCGAATTCCTAGAGCCGTGTGGGTTGTCAACGCGCCTGCTGTACGCGGTGCCTAATCTCGAAATCACGTACAATGGCGTGCGCCTGAACCTTGGAACGCCGATGGCGCTGCGCGGGACGGAGGGGTCGACGGATTGCTTCGTGTTGGAATGCGCGATGGACGAGCTCGCTTACGAACTCGGAATCGACCCCATTGATCTGCGTCTGCGCAACCACGCGGAGGTGAACCCGCACACCAACAAGCCGTGGTCGTCGAAGCACCTCAAGGAGTGTTACCGCATCGGAGCCGAACGCTTCGGTTGGTCACGTCGCAATCCTCAGCCGCGCGCCATGCGCGACGGGCACTACCTCATCGGTTACGGCATGGCGACCTCGACTTTCCCCGGCGTCCGCTCGCCTGCGACCGTCCGCGCGCGCATTATGGCGGACGGGTCCGCGATCATGCAAAGCGCGACGCACGACATGGGCGTGGGCACTTACACGATAATGGCGCAAATCGCCGCCGACACGCTGGGCTTGCCCGTCGAGCGCGTGCGCGTCGAACTCGGCGATTCAAGGCTTCCGCACGCACCCGTCGGCGGCGGCGCGCGCACGGTCGCGAGCGTCGGTCCGGCTGTCAAAGCCGCGTGCAAGATGGCGCGTGGGCAAATCGTGCGCGCGGCTTTAGCCGACAGCCAATCGCCGCTCTCAGGGCGGCGCGAAGAAGAAATCGCCTTCGGGCAGGGTCGTCTCTTCCTGCGTGATGAGCCGTCGCGCGGAGAAGCTTACGCGGACGTTTTGCGCCGCGCGCAACTGCCGATGGTGGAAAGCTGCGCGACGACCCCGCTCGCCACGACGACCCCGCCCGTTAACGAGGAAGCAGTAACCGAAGAGAGCAACACGACTGCTGGGGGTTCGCCCGAAGGGCGGAGCGGTGCCGCCGGTTCGGCATGCGTGACCGTCAGAGCCGACCCCGATGTGGACATGAACCAAGACCGCTACGCCTTTCAATCCTTCGGCGCGCAGTTCTGCGAAGTCGGTGTTGACGAGGACTTGGGCACAGTGCGGGTCAGGCGCTTTACCAACGTGTTCGACATCGGGCGCGTGATAAACGAGAAGACCGCGCGGTCTCAGGCGCACGGCGGAGTCGTTTGGGGAATCGGCATGGCACTGACGGAGGAAACCGTTTACGACAATCGTAATGGACGCCCCGTCGTGCGCAGCCTCGCGGATTATCACGTTCCCGTCAACGCTGACGTGCCCGACATCGACGTGCAGTTCTTGGGCATTCCCGATCCCCACATCAACTCCTTCGGCGCACGCGGCATCGGCGAGTTATCCATGAACGGCGTCGCTGCAGCGATCGCCAACGCAATTTATCATGCAACTGGCAAGCGTATTCGGGATTTGCCGATCACGCCAGATAAACTGCTGTAGAGGAAACAAATGAAAATTTTTCAGGCGATCGTGACTGCAACATTCATGAGCTTCAGCTTAGTTAGCTCTGTACAAGCACAGAGTCCGAAACCAGTGAATAACCAGGATAAAGGATTAAACACTCTGGCAATTTTCAATGTGGCGTTATCGGTACCAAACATAGATGAATCAATTGCTTGGTACTCAGATAAACTGGGATTTCAGCTTAAAGAGCGAAGAAAAGTTTCGACCGGAATTGAAATTGCACTTATCGAGAAAAATGGCTTTTTCATCGATTTAATTGAAATTGCAGACTCAAAGAACCTTGAATCTAAACCGCAAGACCCTCCAGCACATTTGAAAGCGCAAGGTATCCGCAATCTTGTGTTTTGGGTTGATGACCTCAAGACAACGGACACTCAACTTAAAGCCAAAGGTGTCAAGCTTATTTGGGAAAGTCGCTTTATTCCAGAAATTGGGACATCAGTTACTAATTTCCGTGATAACAATGGCAACTTAATTGCTATATGGCAGCGACGTTAGTAACTCAGAAATTTCAACCTCTAAAGTTTTTGTTGATTAATAAAGCAGGAGCAACTTAAAGTATAAAGTTTTGCTTCTAGAGAGGAAATCTTATGAGGGTTGTAGTATGAAACCACTTGCTTTAATCACAGGTGCTAACAAAGGGATTGGATTCGAGATTGCCCGTCAACTTGGAAAGTTAGATTATCATGTCATTGTTGGAGCAAGGAGTATTGAACGAGGGACTTCAGCCGTTGAAGCGTTGAAAAGCGAAGGGATAGATGCTGATTTCGTTGAATTAGACGTAACGAACTCAGATTCAATCAACAAGTTGCCTAACTTTATTCGCTCAAAATTCGGGCGACTTGATGTGCTTGTCAACAACGCAGCAATTCTACTTGACTACGACGGACCTCGCCCAAGTGATACCGATATGCAGGTTCTCCGACAAACTTTTGAGACCAATTTCTTTGGTGTGTTCTTAGTTACTCAAAGTCTACTGCCCCTATTACGTGAAAGTCCAGCAGGACGTATTGTCAATCTGTCGAGTTCAGTAGGATCTTTAAGTAGTATTCTTGACAAGTATTCACCATTGTCGCAAGTAGTATCACCAGCTTATCAAGCCTCTAAGACTGCATTGAATGCTTTAACTGTTTTGTTTGCAAAAGAACTGGAGAGTACCAAAATCAAGGTCAATTCAGCGTGTCCTGGTCCCGTAAAGACAGACCAAAACCCCAAGCGAGGAGTGCTTTCAGTAGAGGAAGGTGCTGACACCGCAGTTTGGCTCGCTACACTTCCTGCGGATGGTTCAACTGGTGGTTTCTTTAATTCCCGCAAGCCTGTTCCTTGGTAAATCCTCAAAATACAAGGTATCCGCAACCTTGTATTTTGAGTTGATGATCTCAAAGCAACGGACGTGCAACGCCAAATTCTAAATTCTTTGCATAATTGTGTAACAGCTCATACCTACTTTTGGTAAAGTAATCTTGAGCCTCTAGAAGTTCTAGACAATCCAAAACCTGGACTCATGAAAGTAATTCATGGTACATGGATACCCAATGCAGTGGCTGACTTTATTCAGCCTGGGTCTTTTTATCTGTGGGTAGAAACCCCTGAACTCAAAAAACGCCGTAATAAAAATCAGCAAATTCACCCCGGACATCTCGTACAGGATGAATTGGTAGCCTTTTTAGCGCAAGAGTTAGGCATCAAAGAACCAGTAGCTACCTTAAACCAACGCATATCCCCCAAATACTTTGCCCTACCGACTGCTAATAATCAGCCGCTTCCTTCACCAGAATTAATTAAGTATCTGGAAATTGAAATTCCTGAAGAATATGAAGGGTTTCAATACTGGCAGGTAGATTGTTATGAGGCTGTGACATCTGTAAAAACTGATTCTTATCGAACCTCGAAAGCCATCAATGCTATCAAACTCCTCAACGAAATCCACTTTTTAGCATTATACAGTTCCGGCGAAATTCAACTTGGCTCAGACCTGTTGTTTTGGTATCACTACACTCAAGCCTTTAAACAAGTTATTCTCAAAGACCAATATATTCCAGCCTTAAAATACCGTGAGTTAGAAGCTACCGTTACTAAGACTAGTAAAAAGGGCAAGACAAAAGCTGCCCAAACACCACCATATGAAATCTACGCCACTTGGGAAATTATTTCTGAACAATACGAATCAAACCTGAAAAAGTATATCGAATATATGCCGCTAATTTGTGTGGCGGGTTCGGTATCACCTAGTGATCCGGTGGAGTTCTTTGATAAAGAAAAGCTTTTACGTCACTTCAGTGAGTTTCTCCTTCACGATATAGTCACCCACACACCCTCAACGGCTGCTTTTGACAAACAAATTGATGATTCCCTCATTCATCATTGCTTACATCCAAACAGTTACAACCCACAAACAACGGATGCTGCTTTAGAAGAATACAAGCAATGGTTGACATGGAAAACCAAAATTACCCGTACCCAAAGTGACTCCCCCTTTCATCTCTGCTTTCAGTTGCACTCTCCTCCCCCAGAGACAATAGACAATTGGCAGATTCAATTCCTCGTAGCCAGTAAACAAGACCCCTCCCTGAAACTAGCGCTGGCTGACTACTGGACAATGAGTCAAAAGACCAAAACAGGGGTACACAAGCAGTTTGGCAAGGACTTTGAAACGCATTTGCTGCTTAATTTGGGCTACGCAGCACGGATGTATCCTCAGCTATGGCAGGGATTGGAAACACAACACCCCAGTGGACTGCAACTGACTCTAGAAGAAGCTTTTGACTTCCTGAGAGAAAGTGCTTGGGTGCTGGAAGATGCTGGTTTCAAAGTCATTGTACCTGCTTGGTATACACCTGCAGGTCGCCGTCGAGCAAAAATTCGCCTCAAGGCATCTGGTAGTAAACTATCTGCAACGAAAAGCAAGACAAAAAGCTATTTCAGTCTTAACTCACTAGTAGAGTATCAGTATGAACTGGCAATTGGTGACCAAGTCGTAACTCAACAAGAATGGGAACAACTCATCAACGCTAAGACTCCCCTAGTGCATTTTCGCGGTCAATGGATGGAATTAGACCGGGATAAAATGCAACAGTTCCTGGAATTTTGGCAGTCACACGCTGATGAAAAATCAGAAATGACAATGCTAGAGTTCCTGCAACGTAGTGCCGAAGCGGGTGACGAGTGGGAATTTGAATATGACGAATTCTTGTCTGAAACAATGGCAAAGTTGCAAGACAAAAGCCGCCTGGAACCCATTTCTGAACTGCGACAGTTGCAAGGAAATCTCCGTGAGTATCAAAAGCGCGGCGTCTCATGGTTGCAATACCTGGAAAGATTGGGATTGAATGGCTGTCTGGCGGACGATATGGGCTTGGGTAAGTCGGTGCAGGTGATTGCGAGACTCGTGCAGGAGAGAGATGAGGGAGATGAGGGAGTAACATCCTCCGTAATGCCTACACTATTAATCGCCCCGACTTCAGTTGTGGGAAACTGGCAGAAAGAAATCGTCAAATTTGCACCTCATCTTAAAACGATGGTGCATCATGGCAGTAACCGTATTCAGCAACAGGCAGACTTTAAAGCAGCCAGTCTACAGCATGATGTGGTGATTAGTTCCTTTACCCTAGCTCGCAAAGATGAAAAACTACTCGGTAGTGTCAACTGGCAGCGGGTGGTACTGGATGAAGCGCAAAATATTAAAAATCCCAAAGCTGCACAGACCAAAGCAATTTTGAAACTCTCAGCAAAACACAAACTTGCCTTAACTGGAACTCCTGTAGAAAACCGTTTGCTGGATTTGTGGTCAATTTTTAACTTTCTCAATCCCGGTTACTTGGGGAAAGAAGCGCAGTTTCGCAAGTCTTTTGAGATTCCAATTCAAAAAGAAAATGACAAAATAAAATCAACGACTCTCAAAAAGTTAGTTGAACCATTGATTTTACGGCGGGTGAAGACTGACCAATCTATCATCAATGATTTGCCTGATAAAATTGAACAAAAACTATACACAAATTTAACGAAAGAACAGGCATCACTCTACGAAGTTGTTGTCAAGGATGTGGAGGAAAAACTGCAAACAGCAGAGGGAATTCAACGCAAAGGATTAATTCTCTCAACGCTGATGAAATTGAAGCAGATTTGCAACCATCCAGCACAATTTTTACAAGATGGTAGCGAATTTTTACCTGAGCGATCGCATAAATTGAGCCGGATAGCAGAGATGGTAGAGGAAGCTTTATCAGAAGGAGAAAGCCTGCTTATTTTTAGTCAATTTACTGAAATTTGCGAAAGTCTAGAGAAATATCTCAAACATACTTTGCACTGCAATACTTATTACCTACATGGAGGTACCAGCCGCCAACGTCGGGAAAACATGATTGCAGAATTCCAAGACCCAGAAACAGAATCATCTGTTTTTATACTTTCGCTTAAAGCAGGTGGTGTTGGTATTACCCTTACGAAAGCTAACCATGTTTTCCACTTTGACCGTTGGTGGAATCCAGCAGTAGAGAATCAAGCAACTGACCGCGCTTTTCGTATTGGTCAAAAGAAGAACGTTTTTGTGCATAAATTTGTTGCCATCGGTACTTTAGAAGAGAGGATTGACCAGATGATTGAAGATAAGAAAAAACTCTCCGCTGCTGTCGTTGGTGCTGATGAATCTTGGTTAACAGAATTGGATAACGAAGCTTTTAAGGAGCTTATCGCATTAAATAAAAGCGCGATTTTGGAGTGATGTATGGCTAAATTTAGTCGAAGTTGGTGGGGCGATCGCTTTATTAAAGCACTAGAAGCTTTTAGCGATGAAGCCAGACTACAACGCGGACGTTCCTATGCTCGTGGTGGTAAAGTGTTGAGCTTTGAAATTGAGCAAAATCACATCACGGCTATGGTAAAAGGGTCAGTTAATCCCTATTTTGGAGTTTACAAAGAACCAACATACAACATTTCAATAGAAATTACACCCATTGTTAAAGCACGTTGGAAGGAAATTATTCAACAACTTTCATCGAAAGCCAGTATTGTTTCTCGGCTGCTACTTAATGAAGTCCCAGAAAACATTGAAGACTCTTTTTCTGAATCAGGATTACACCTATTACCTCATAGTAGAAAAGACTTCAAAACTTCATGTTCTTGTCCAGATTATGCCAATCCCTGCAAACATATTGCCGGAGTTTACTATCTAGTTGCTTCCCAACTGGATCAGAACCCATTTTTGCTATTTGAACTACGGGGATTATCGAAAGCAGAACTTCAGGCAAAACTAGCTGAATCCCCTTTGGGGAAAGCACTTTCTCAGGAACTCGATGCCAAAGAAATTGAGATAGAAGCTTCGACTTCTTTGTATACAAAGCTTTCTAAACAGCAGATAGACCAAAAGCCTAGCGCAAGGGAATTTTGGTTAGGAACAAAGCGATTACCTCAAACAATTGAAGTTGGAACTCCCAGCGCAGTTTCAGCAATTTTGATTAAGAAACAGGGAGATTTTCCAGCTTTTTGGCAAAAGGATAGTTCTTTTATTGAAGCAATGGAGGAGTTATATCAGCGAGTGAAAACAAAGAATCAGAATTTGATGTAACTGATAATATTTATTGTAAGTAGGTAGGCGAAAACAAATTGAAGATAGCTTCGGGTGAGTTAGGCGAAGCCGTAACGCACCAACCCCGCCAATTGGATGCTGTACTCTTGGCTAACGCATCCTACAGTGGTTTTATATTTAATTCAGCCCACGTACTTAGGAAAGATTATGCAGCAGCGTTAGTCTCTAGTGTTCACCCGTTGCTTGCTAGTTCGGCTTTCGATAACTCGTGCAGGTACACCGACAACGACGGAGTAGGGAGGAACATCTTTGGTCACAACCGCTCCTGTACTAATGACACTACCTTCACCAATAGTTACTCCGTTTAATATCGTCACTCCATGACCCAGCCAACAATCATCCTCAATCACAATTCCCTTACGAGAAATACCTTGGTATTTAATTGACTCTATGGGATTTGAAAAATTATAATTATTTGCATATATTCCAGAGTTTGCTGCAATCAGACATCGCTTGCCAATTTTGATGTCTCCAGGTCCAGCAATACAAACACCAGAACCGATGAAAGTATCTTGTTCAATATGTATGTAAGTGTTCTCCAAACACCGGATATTAACGTTACGCTCAATGGTAACTCCATTTTCTAAATAAATTTTATTATTTTTGTGTCCTCGTGCATCTATACAAACACCTTTGAAAATACACACCCCGTTTCCAATTTCAATAGAAGAAGTCCCGGTAAATTCAACTCCCTCTTGAATATAAACCGAGCGACCTATCCTTGAAAAGATACTACGATATACCAGATTTCGCAGCTTTGGTCCTAAATCAATTATTGAAATGTCTCTTAAGAAAGTAGTTACTAAAATTTCTTGTAAACGTATCCCTTTTGAAAAAAAATATTCGGTAGTCATGAGTATTTCCTTTAGATAATAATGCAGTAAATTAAGCCTTAAAAGATTTGGGAACAACCGTTGTTGAGGTGTACTATCTGACAAGGTTCCGTACCGGAACAACGCCAAAAAAGGCATATTCAGTCAAAACTTACAGTTCTTACTGAAATAGCAGTGTAACTCAGCAGAGCAATTACTAACCTGCCTTCAAAATTGAGGAGATTAAGCTAATACTCCGTTTCCACACCTTAAAACTCTCGCATAAGTGGGAAAATGTAGTTTAAAGAAGTAATTCTTGCCAAGCAAAAAAGACTTATTGGAGTATTTAATCAAAGGTTAATTCCTTAAAAAGCCAGGAATTCAAAGTCAACAGATTTCACCTAAAATCATCTCGACAAAGCCTTGGCTTAAGTTCTTCCATATTTAGGAGAACAGGCTAAAGTCGCAGATACTGTAGCAGTGTTAGCAAGTTTTTGTAGCTACTTTAAAAACTCAAGTAACAACGTCTACTATAAAATTACCGTTTCAGAAACCTTCTGAATCTTGTTAGCTAAAAAACAAAAACACTAACTGGATTTAGCTTATCTCTCGCAAGGCTGGACAGCATTAAGCCCATGCCTCTGATATCTACCACGAGAGCAATTCAAATTTTTCAACTTAAGGTGGAGTCAAACCACCAGGAATTCGTACAGCAGAGACTCTTTGAACAACGGGATTATATCCCAGGAAAAGAGAACCTTTTAACAGTGTTTGGTGGATGTGAGCCTGGAGGGTTGATGGAATAAAACCTGGTCTGATCATAGGAATAACTTCTGAGGCTCTAATTCAGAGTTGCACTATATGCACAAACTCTTTACTTTGCAACTGTCTTTAGATAATTTTAAGTACTCGCTTTAAGTGTAATGTAGGACAAATTCAAATAGCACTCGATTCAGAGCTATTTTATAGAATTTTTATGAATACTTTACCAAATCTTTTAACAGCAAAGTTCAGACCTCGGCAGATGACCGAGAGGTCATAGCCCAAGTCTGAACCAACTGTCCACTGCACCGGGAGTTAGATCGGTATCAAGTACAGAATCTCGTCACAAGTTTCGGACGGTGTCTTGCCTTTTGTATACACGGTAAATTTCGCAAGCTCATAATTTGAAGAGTGTCTAACGAAGTGCTCATTGACATTTGGTTTGCCATCTGGCACGTACTCGTTTCGCTCATTAAGAATTTGCACTGACTCATCTAAATCCGGTGATGGAAGCACAAGAACAACATTGGGATATGGTGCTAAGGCTTGCTGAACTCGTTGGAATAAGGCAACATCCTCATATACGGAATGACCAGCCCCAAAATCAATGACGCACTGCTCGTGTTCCGACAGTAGCCTTTCAACAGCGTAAGCTTCAAATGGCTTCCAATACTGAAGGAGACTCGAAAAACCTTCAGTTTCCCGCTTATGTTTTGCTAGCTCCTCGTCATAGCCGATTTCTTTGTAGTAGTCCCACCGTAAGCTATCCATAGAGCATTGTGGAAGACCGAGCCTATCAGCTAGTAGTGCTCCGACAGTACTTTTGCCAGCACTAATAGGACCAATGAGAATGATGTCTGATTTCATGATCTTTTTGCTAACGGTAAGAACATTGCTCTTATCAAAAAGCTTTGGTAAGCGATGTTCATTGTGCCGCTTTTACCATATTCTAAATCTGACACCGTTTCAGTGGCTGTCCATTGACAAAATGACTCTCGACCAGTTCGGCAATATCTGCACGCTTGAGGCGACCGTAATAATGTTTGTTAGAGGCAATTTTTTTCTGAATTTTTGTAGGTAACCACGACACTTCATGAAGCTTAGGTTGAGAAATCATAGCAACGGCTCCTGCTTCACAATGGTCTAAACAACCAGAGCGACGAATTTCCACCTGATTTTCTAGTTGTCGCTGTGAAATTTCCTCCTGAAAGGCTTGATAAATTTCCAGCGCTCCACAGTTATGACAGCAACCCTCTGGATCGTTGGCATCACGTTGTTTTGTACAGACAAATACACGATATTTGGGTGAATTCATAATTTCTCGTTCCTCTATTACGCTTACTTATAGCAATTTTCAATTGCATGCAATACATATACCTGTTTGCAACTGCATTGAATACAGTTCTTGTGGAGTGGGCATCCTGCCCGCCCTTGAATCTAGAACTGGCGAGACACCCATTCCACTCATAAACATCAGTACTGTAATCCATTCAATTGAAAACTGCTGTAACTGTGGTTGTGAGTTGTGGTTGCTCTAAATGTTGTTGATGCGCTGTCAGTCTTTCAGTTTGCGATTTGACGCCATCCTCAACCCGTGCTGAATTGCCATCTTTGGGTGAGACAAAGAGGATATGTAGTTCCTCTATAATTTCCGCAGAATGTTCGGCATCTTTGGGAATCCAGACAATTTCTCCTGCACCAATTTCTACAACCTGTTTCTGCCCATCGATTAACGCGGTGAAACGCGCTCTTCCTGACAGAATAACCAGTAGTTCCTCGCCCTGATGGTGAGTTTCCCAAAATCCCTGTGCATCCTTGACTTTGACAACTCCCAGAAGGTGTGAGTCATTGAAAACTCCAAAGAGGCGGGGATTGACACCTAAAACTTGGTTCAATTCTGCCGCAAGAGTAAATTTCTTCATGACTGCCTGGTAAGATGTGAGCAATAGCTCATATGTTACGAGTGATAACTCACTTTTAGCAACTCGCATTTCATCTGGTGATTCCGATGCCTCGCAAAATTCCCACAACACCGCGTAAATTACCGCAGCAAGACCGTTCTAAAGTGACAGTTGATGCCATTCTGAGTGCAACTGCTCGTATTTTGACCGAAGAAGGCTACGACAAAGCGAGTACAAATCGGATTGCAGAGCTAGCTGGAGTGAGCATTGGATCGCTGTATCAGTACTTCCCCAACAAAGAAGCCTTAGTCGCCTCACTCATCGAACATCATGCCAATGAGATGATTTCGTTGGTCGAATCGAAACTAAAAGATTTGTTCAATGCTCCGATAGAAGTTGCCTTGCCGGAATTAGTAAAAGCGGCGATCGCAGCTCACGCAGTTAATCCAAAACTGCATAAAGTGCTGGATGAGGAAGTCCCTCGAATTGGTCGGCTTAAGCAAGTCGGCAACGCAGAAGAACAAATTAACGCTTTGCTTCGGTCTTATTTAGAGAGATGGCGAGATCAAGTTAAACCACAAAATCTCGATTTGACAGTGTTCATTTTAGGGCGCACTGTTGAATCTTTAACCCATGCAGCAGTCATTGAATGTCCGGAATTGCTCAGCGATGGGCAGCTTGAGCAAGAAATTACAAATCTTTTATTGTCCTACCTGGTGGAAAAACAGAACGAGCAGAAGTCACTACCCATCAAAAATCTTTTGCAACAGACACCATGAACTGCGTGAGCGCAAAGCAGTCTGTTCTAGACATCTCCAGAAATTAATTATGCCTTTCGTTTGTTCGCTCGTTACGGATTCGATGAAGGCATCGCCGGACACATCACTGCTCGCGATCCTGAGTTGCATGACCATTTTTGGGTTAACCCTTTTGGGCTGTACTTTGGTCACATCCGAGTTTCAGACCTTGTGCTGGTCAACCATAAGGGTGAGGTGGTTGAGGGTGACAAGCCAGTAAATGCTGCTGCTTTCGCCATACACTCGCAAATCCATAAAGCGCGACCAGATGTAGTAGCCGCTGCTCACGCACATTCCCTTTATGGCAAAACCTGGTCAACTTTGGGACGCCTTCTCGACCCACTTACCCAGGATGCTTGTTGGATCACATTTCATGGGTTGGTTCAGTTTCCAGTCACTGTATGACATGATTGTCCGCCAGCAACCCGATTTATTGGAGTGAATATCCAGCAAAGGGGTGTAAAAACGTTCCGGCGTTGCTGATTCCATGTATGAAAATGATTTTCCATAATACCAAAATCCTTGTAGAGACGTGCCATGGCACGTCTCTACATCCGGATTCATACTTGAGCAACGCCGACGTTCCAGTGCAACGTCTTTACACATAGGGTATTGCTCTACACCCTCTCGGAGAGTGCTTTCAACAAACGCTGAATCTCTTCAATGGTGTTATAGTGTACAACCCCAATCCGCAGAAATCCCCCGCTTGACTCAACTCCTAACTTCTCGGTAAGACCGAGCGCATAAAAGTTGCCGTTCCAAGTAAAGATACCCTGCTCACCCAAGGCTTTGGCAATAGCGTGAGGTGCTTGCTCAGCAAGTCGGATTCCAACGGTTGGTGTCCGCCAGTCAAAGCGGGTTGGATCGGTGATGCCGTATAAAGTTAGACCAGGAATTTGTAACAATCCTGTAACCAACTTTTCGCACAAATCTCTTTCGTATTGCTTAATTGCAATCATCGCTGCTAACAAGGCTTCTCGGCGGTTCTTAACACCTGGTAACACTTGGTGACCTATTTGGGTTAAGTAGTTGATTGTCGCCACTAACCCCGCTAGCCCCTCGTAGTTCTGGGTTCCAGTTTCCCAACGAGATGGAAGTTCTTCTGGGGCTGGCTGGACTTTGTAAGGACGCAGCCGTTCAAGATGCTCACGCTTTGCATACAGTACTCCAACATGGGGTCCAAAGAATTTATAAGCCGAGCAAGCGAGAAAGTCGCACTCAAGCATATGTACGTCAATTGGAGCATGAGCAACGTAATGAACCGCATCAACAAAAACCATCGCCCCAACAGCATGAGCTAATTTTACAACTGTTGCCACGTCGTTAATTGTGCCGACAGCGTTGGACGCATACCCCACTGCAACTAATCGCGTCCGCTCATTAATTTGCTGCTGGAGATGGTTCATGTTTAGCGTGCAGTCTTCTACGTTGATATCAACTTCACGAATCACAACACCGCGTTCGGAAAGTGCATACCAAGGTGAAACGTTGGCATAATGGTCTAGCTTGGTGACAATAATTTCATCACCGGGTTGGAGTTCGCGGGCGATCGCTCGACTCAAAGTATAGGTCAGCGTGGTCATATTGGCACCAAAGACCACTTCGTCGGAATTGCAGCCTAATAAATCAGCTATGGCTGCACGAGCTGAAGTTATGAGCGCATCTGTCCGCTGACTTGTGGCAAAAGCCCCGTGAGCATTGGCGTTTGACTTTACTAGGTATTGAGCGATCGCATCTATCACACTACTTGGTACCTGAGTACCACCAGGTCCATCAAAGAAAATCACAGGTTGACCATTGATTTGTTGTGAAAGTGCTGGAAACTGATTGCGTATCCACCCTAGGTCAAGGTCAACCATAAAAAACTCCTTTATTTTTGATATAGCTTAACGTCTGAATATTTAATTTAGTTTTTTTACTAACAGAGAACGCATAACTCAGTTGTCAGAACGACAGGCAATTTAAACATTTGGGATGCTCCCGTCGGTTGTACCGTCAAATAATTGCATTCTGAGTTCTGTGTTCTCTTGTTCTTCTTCAATTATCTTTTGACGGAATCAATCCTGGACAAGTTAACACAAACACATCTCTCACACCGCCCTCTGAGGCTATTGCATTGATAGCAGACGTAAAATGGAAAAAATCCTTGTCGCTGAATACTAACATTTCCCCAGGATTGAGAATTTTATTCAAAACTGGGCTGTCATCCTGAGATTTATAGAGATGAGTTTCTCCCCCTTCAATTCTTTCTCTATTTACAGAGAATATACAAATCATGTCTACTCCATCTTTATGGATTCCCTCAGGGGCTGGTTCGCCTGTTTGTTCTGGGGAAGCGGTAATTCTAATCTGATGAACTGCAATTTCTTTGTTGGTTGAGCACAGTTTACAAAACTCGAAAAATTCTAAAATCATTCTCTTAAAATCTTCCAATTGTATCAGTTCGTCATCTAGTTCTGAATACTCCCTGACTAGATTACCCAGTAAAGGATTATATTGTCTAGGTTGATAGAAAGGTCTATGTGGCAGCTTGACTATGCTATCGCCAGTAATTTTAAAATGGGATAGTCGTCTGAAACGATAGTTGCCTGCCAAATATGGGTCTGCAGGAAGTTTGGTAAAGAAAGGCTTCAGCTTATCTACATTTACAGAAGATATGCTTTCCAAAGCATAACTGGTAATACAATTAAAATCTTTTTTTCGTAATTCCAACATTTTACTATTCTCCCCGGGTTGACCAAATCTAGCCATGCTGACACTGGAAAAAATTTGGGTTGGCTATATGGTCGAACCCAATATGAAAAATTTCTGTTAAAACATGAACCATCTACTGCCAATCAAAAATTTCCTTAGCCCAAAAAATACCCTTGAGCTATGCTCAATTTTTGCTAGCAGCTAGAAGGCTCAAATTATTGATGCTAATCTGCCACAGTTAAATTTTTTCTATGCCCGATAATTTTCAGATTTATTTAACTTAGTTATTTGTGGTTTTTTTTAGATGTTGGTGCTTTTGTTTTACACCTTTTTCCTTAATTATAAGCAAGGAAAACCTGAGCCGCCATATTGATATAAATATTGTAGTCATCTAGTTCCTATGCCGCTGTAAACTACCACAAGCGCTTATTTTCCTCCTTTTGGAGGATTTTTTACTATAAACTTCTTTCCAGTTTTCTTGCCTAATTATACTCTCGCAAAAATCATAAAAGAGTGTGAATTTAGGTAAAGATGTTGAATAAAAGATTATTTTTCGTGTTAATAATTCAATGAGGTTAAGGTTTTAAAACCCTAAAAAAGCAAAATACCAGCCATCTAAAATCGAATCAAAAGGGCTTTTTAATAAACCTTGCCTCAAGCGGTTTATTCAACTGGTAATCCTGTGTAGTTCTTGTGAAAGAGATTGCAGCAGCAGTGATTGGGCTGAGTGCAGGAAGAAATGATCGCCTGTGAACATCTGTAGTGAAAATGCAGCATTTGTTTGCTTCTGCCAGGCTTGGAGTTCATCGTAACTCGCTTCTTCATCCTCTGAGCCACCATAAGCAGTGATAGGACAGTTCAGCGGTGGCTCGGTAGTGTAAACATAGGTTTCCAGAACTGCAAAGTCTGCTCGTAAAATTGGGACAAGAAGTTGCATCAGTTCGGCGTTTTGCAGCACCGCTTCCGGAGTACCATTGAGACGGCGCAATTCCTCTTTGAACTCAGGTTCTGGAAGGGCGTGGACGGGTGGCTTTGTGTCAGGGATTTGAGGGGCATGCCGACCAGACACAAACAGGTGAACTGGACTAATATTATATTCTTTACGCAGTAGACGGGCAAGCTCAAAGCTAACGAGCGCACCCATACTGTGACCGAAAAAGGCAAACGGTTTGTCTAAATGTGGTAGGAGAACAGGAGCAATGGCTTGGACTAGAGGTTGTAGCTGCGTGAATGCAGGCAATTTCATCTGTGTTCCGCGTCCTGGCAATTCGATGGGACACACTTCAACAGTCGTGGGTAGACTGTGAGACCATGTACGAAAAATCAGAGAACTACCACCTGCGTAGGGGAAACAGAATAAACGCAGGGAAGCTTGAGGATTCGGTTGAGGACACGTCACCCAAGAATGAATTCGCGCGGTTGTCATAACTATGAGTCTAATATTGACGCTCTCAATAGAGTACTACGTGTTGCAACTAGCTTTCTCCATCTTTTTGCCAAGACTTAGCGGTCTGATAACGAGCAAAGCGGCGGTATTACCCACCGAACCCAACAATGAGGCAAAAATCCGCACGCTTCTAGCACTTATGAAGTATCAATGGAATTGTAGTTGCGCCCAAGCGCAACTACGAACTTATTGCTTATGAGTTTCTTCCACTGTTTCTAAAAGAAGATGAGTTTGATGTGGAATGACTGACGTTAATGCTATCGTCTCTACTTCTTTCGCCGCTCGTGCTGTGCTTGTAATACTGCTGGTAATAGCTATATGAGGCTGGCGTGGCATCTTTGGATTTATTAGCGATCACCCCTAAAATCGGTGTGCCAGATACTTGGAGTTCTTCTAATGCTTGCTGGAAGATAGTACGTTTGAGATTGCCCAATCCAGCGACTAGTATAAGTCCATTGGTATTAGCAGCCAGCAGGTTAGCATCAGCAAATCCTACGAGAGGCGGTGTGTCATAAATCACTAAATCAAAAGCGCCTTGTAACTCGCTCATCAGATCCTGCATTTTCTGAGACGCAACCAACCTGATTGGATCAGGGGGAATTGGACCAGCACTGAGGACAAACAGGTTGTCCTCTAAGGGCGATCGCTCAATCACGTTGTTCCAGTCTAGGTCTTGTGAAATGACATCGGTCAATCCCTGAATATTCATCAGACCTACGCGATTGTGGACTGTGGGAGAGCGGAGATTAGCATCTACCAGTAGAACTCGTTGCCCCATTGCTGCAGCTGCAAGCGCTAGGTGTATTGCCACAGTCGTCTTACCATCTTCTTCTGCCGCCGAACTAATAACCAGTGAACGGATCGGTGTATCCGAGCCAAGAAGAAGAATATTAGTGTAAAGAGAGCGAAATACTTCAAAAAACGAGGCTCGAGCTGCTTGTTGTAATCCACCAGCTGCTTCTTGCCAAGCTAATGTTCCAAGTTCTTTTCTTAAGGGAACGACTCCTAATAGTGGTAATCCTGTCGCTTCCTTGAGGTCTTTAGAAGAATATAGGACATTACTGAGTTTATCCGCAACTAAAGCTGCACCTGTACCCAACAGCAAACCTAACATTGTCCCCAAAGCTAAGTTACGTTTGGTACTGTCTGCGACAGCCTTTGGTTCTTTCACTTCCTGGAGTTGGGGGTCGAGTAATTTCCAAGATGGTAACCTTTGAGCTTGCTCAATCTGCAATGCTTGTTTTTTAGTTGAAAATTGAGTCAGACCATCCGTGGCAATCTTTAATTCCCGCTGAATGTCATCGTATTCACGGATCGTGACTGCTAACTCTCTAAGATACTTATTGAAAGAATCAATTTTTTCCCCCAAAGATTTATCACGTGCTTCCAGTGTCCGGATACGACTTTCATAATCTCTTTTCACGCGGTTCTCTTCCCCAGTCAACATTGGCAGTAAGTTTGCTTTCTGCTCCTGCAAAAACTGCAGACTGGGGTTGTCATTTGTTAATTTTGCTGCACCTTTTTTAACCTCAATGTCCACTGTTTGAATTTGATCGAGTATCTTTTGATAGCGAGGATTTTCGCTCAGCACTGAATTTCCAGCCCTTTCACCTGGCTGTTGCGCTAACTCCCGTTTCAAGTCCTCATAGGTTGCTCGCATTTGCTCTAGCTGCACACGATTTTCTGCTCGCTGTTGCGTTAAAGTAGCAACCTGATTAGATATTTCTTGAGCTTTTTGTGCTGGTTCTACCAAATTATTCTTTTGTCGAATGATTCGCAGTCTTTGTTGCCAGGCTTTAACGCGCTCGTCTAAAGGCTGTTTTTGTTCATCAACAAACTTTATTGCCTGCTTAACTTCGTCTTGACGCTCTTCCAGGCTATATTGCACATAGGCATCTTTCACTAATGTTAAAACATCGCTTACTAGTTCCGGATCTGGACTTTTAAATCCGACTTCTAAAATATTTTGCTGTTGGGCTTGTATTTGTAAAATACTAGCGATTAAGTCGTAGTCCAGCTTTGGATATTTTGTCTGATATTTCTCCTGAAGCTTCTTGATCACCGGGTCTAGTATCGCACGACTCTCTAAAACTTTGATCGTTGTCTGTACGACTTGCTCAGGAGGTGCTATCCCTTCTTGTGAGCCTAGGGTTTGAGGGACATTGGATACTGCCCGACTTTCACCAGTCACAGGCTTAGTGAGAATCTCAAACTTGCCTTGATACACTGGAGGATCTGTTTCTGCCTTCAACACCGCAGCTGTAGCCACCACGCCTGTTACACCAGCAATCAACAAGGCGCGACGGCGTAGAGTTGCTCCAACTTGACCCAGATTCAATCCACCTTCTTCATTCGACTGGGCTGTGTAGGCTTGTGACAACGGGTGAGGATGTCTGTCTGACTTCAGCATAGGCTTAGTAACTTGTCTAACTTATGGTTTTACGTGGTTGCACGCCTCGATTCAATCCTGGCATACATAATTAAGTGTGTTCGATTGCCAAGTTATTCAACACACGCACAAAGGTTAATGAACATGTTAGCGAATCACATAGTTTTGACACTTAAGAGGGCAAATTGAGCTTTGTCATAAACCAAGTGATAGATACGTTACCCTGTCTGAAGTCTAAAAAAAATACTGATAAGACTGGAGCGATGCATTTATAGATACAGTACCATTACATTGAAAAATTTTGTAAGTTATTTATATTTCAAGTACATAATATGAAGATTTTATATAGAGTGACCATGCTGTTGGTATAAGGGTTAATCTGTTCATAATAAATTTAAGAAACTCAATGTTGAAATACTTAATCAGGCACAAACCTCTGTTTAGATATGTGTCGAATAGTACTTGTTTGACATTTATCTTGTTTAGTACATTCTTCTTATGCACTTGAGACTTTTCCGGATAAAACCCAGTGGTATCGATTTGACTTTCTTATCATAGGTATACACCAGAAATTCTAGTGCTACTGAATACATTAGGCTCTTGTTTAAAGGCGATGGCGCTTCGCCATCGCCTTTATGTGGGTAGTTGCTGCCATCAAGTAATACGCGCGTTGCATTGGCGAAGTAGGACCCTCCCCTCACCCCTTCCCGTCTCCCAACTTGCGAGAGGGGTGAGGAAAGTACTATCTTTGAGTGCAACGCGTGTATAAGGTATCCTACTGCCCAACAGCTTGAAGATCAGCTGCCCCGTTCGTTTGTGAAACGGGGGAGGGGTTGCCACAAGGGCGATTTTTTGGGAGTATACGAGCGATCGCCTGTAGAAGTTCCTATGGGGGGTTTGTCAACATTGACTTGACGGTTTCCTAGTGAGCGTTTTAGCGTGCCTCCTACGGACGTCGCACGGTACAGCCGCTCTTGCGTGCCGCAGGCAAGACAGCCTTCACTACAGATGACACTTACACATCAATTTCATGTTGACTGCTGAGTAAGGAAGAATGGAAAAAGCAAAAGGGTAGACTTCACAGCCTACCCTTTATGACACTGGGGCGCTAGGATTCGAACCTAGGGATGGCGGGACCAAAACCCGCTGCCTTACCACTTGGCTACGCCCCAACGATTTCATCCTTACATAATATAGCAGCGACTCCTGGGGTAGTGTCAAGTACTTTGACAAATGTTTTCCGGCAAATACCAGAAATCCCACTTGAAAATTGAAATATTGCAGCGAGTATCAAGCACACAGGGGGTAGTAAGGGTTTAGGGACAACAAGAGGGAGTATCGATTTTGGCGGTATGCAATAGATTTTGGTTGCTAGCAGCACGCTTACACCCTAGACCACGTTAAATCCTGCTGCAATTTTCATGTGTTTGCCTTGGTATTTTAAGTAGTTCAACTGTTTGTTCATTGCAAACATTAGATTAAAATATCTATCGTACTATTTAGCTTTGACCGAGAATTATTGTGATGAACCCCATCGTTTGATATTTCCCGCTTTTTACAGAAAAAATTCTTTAGTGTCAACACTATTTTTTTGCCAATCACTTATGCCATATATCAGGTCAGGGATCAACCTTAATATTATTTTCTTATCGTTATATAAGTTTCTACTAAAGAAAACCAAACACTCTCAAACTAAGACCTACGACTATACCCAATACCTCGGTGGACGTGACTATGTTTTTGAACTAGCTGATAACCAGGCGAAAGGTTACATGACAGGACAGGGTAAAGGTATCAAACGCGGCGATTACATCATCTTATATAACGGGTCTCAATCTTGCCGCTATCAAGTCGAGGAAATTGATTACTACTCTGAGCCACCAGATATGTGGATAGCTTTACTTAATGATGTAAGCTCTCAATAAGAACTGACTTATCATAACTTTACCTTCATACAGCCAGATACCATAGTTTATAACAATTGGCATTCATAGTGTACGTAGAACTTTTCTCTGGCCTAGCTTTACCCGCTCAAAGAATCTTTCGGCTAGCAGCAACTTAATATTTGTCTCGAAGAATAAGCAGACTTCCTATAATCAAGGTTCTACATTAAAATTTAGACAAAATTAATTTCAATGTGTTGTTTTGATAAACTTGCGGATAAGTTGAGTAAAAAAATGTATCCTGTACTAGGATAGGTAGGAAAAGAAGCATCTCCAAAGTTTATACACAGGCTTGGTTATTTAAGTAGGAATCTACCACTGCGTAATAGTAAACGCAGCTATACATTCAGAATTGCAAATACTTTAATTTCAGGGAAGTTTTATAAGTGGATGCATCCGTTGCATCACTTATATCGGTAGAAACCTTCAAATATTGGCAGTGTGCCTTGTTTAGGCAAGGTGCTATTTGGGTAGCCATAGCAGAATTACACATCGATAATAGACTTCAGCTATGATGATTTCAAAACAACTAAAGTACGAAATTTCAGAATCGTCTATAGTAGTAGCTGCTGTAGAGCAAATATCTTCCGATCTCGGCGGCGAAGCGGTCATCCTGAATCTCAAATCAGGTGTATACCACGGTCTGAATGAAGCGGGAGCGCGAATTTGGAATTTGATTGAGCAACCCAAGTTTGTGAAAGATCTTAAGCAGGTGCTTCTGGAAGAGTATGAAGTTGAACCAGAAGTTTGCATGAACGATCTGTTGGCACTGCTAGACAATTTGAAAGATGCAGGGCTAATAGAGGTTAAGAATGAGACGGCTGCGTAGCTTTTTCAAGCTTTCTAAGGGGGATCGCCAGCTTTTAGCTATCACCTTTGTTTTACTGGCAGCAATGAGGCTGGGGCTATGGCTTTTACCCTTTCGGAATTTACTGAAGCTTCTGCAAAAGATTAGCAAACCAAATTTTCTGCTTTCTCCTGAGGATAAAAGCCAAATTTCCGCAAGCAAGATTGTCTGGGCTGTGAACGCAACCAGCCGCTATATGCCAGGTGGTGTTAAGTGTCTAGCCCGTGCTTTGACGGCTCAAGTACTGATGAATTACCACGGTCATACTCCTGAACTTCGCATAGGTGTTGCTAAAGGAGAGGGAGGAAAGCTAGAGGCTCACGCTTGGATAGAGTATCAGGGAAGGGTTGCGATCGGCTATCTTCCAGACCTTTCTCGGTTTATCCCACTGCCATCTCTTGAAGGAGTCAAATTATGAGCGGCATTATCGGTATATATTACCTTGATAGTCGCCCTGTAGACAGTGCAGACTTGGGGCAGATGATTGATATTTTGGCGCATCGGGGACCTGATGTTTCAGACATTTGGGTTGATGGATCTGTTGGTTTTGGACATCGGATGCTATGGACAACACCCGAATCCCTCATAGAAAAGTTACCTCTCGTCAATCTAACTTGCGATATAGTTATGACGTGCGATGCACGCATAGATAATCGCGATGAACTTATCTCTGCTTTACAGTTTGATAACTGTCCACCCGAAAAAATCACAGATAGCCAGTTGATTTTGACGGCTTATGAAAGATGGGGCGAGCAATGTCCAGAACATCTTTTAGGTGACTTTGCCTTCACCATTTGGGATAAGCGCAAGCAGAAACTTTTTTGTGCTAGAGACCATTTTGGAGTCAAGCCCTTTTACTACTATCATCAAGCAGGTAAAGCCTTTCTCTTTGCCTCTGAAATAAAAGCACTCGTTAGTTTGCCGCAAGTACCACGCCGCTTGAATGAGGTCAGGATTGCCGACTACTTGGCATTGATGATGGAAGACAAAGCCATCACGATTTACCAAGACATTATGCGGCTTCCCCCTGCCCACAGTATGGTGGTAAACCAGTCTGGTATCAGGTCATGGTCTTACTGGTCACTTAACCCCGATCATGAAATCCGGTTAGCTTCTCATGAAGCTTATGCAGAGGAATTTCGCAAAATCTTCACAGAGGCTGTAAGTTGTCGCATGCGGAGCGCCTTTCCCATCGTCAGCCACTTGAGCGGTGGATTAGATTCTTCTGCGGTGACCTGTGTAGCTCGGGATTTACTGACGCAAAATAGTACCAATTTACACACAATATCAAGTATTTTTGATAAAATAACAGAGTGCGACGAACGCCCCTACATTAACGCAGTGTTGGAGCAGGGGGGGTTCATTTCTCACTACGTTCATGGAGACGAGTTTGGTCCATTATCTAACCTAGATGAGATTTTCCAGTACGAAGATGAAGCTCTACTAGGACCCAGTCATTTTTATCCTTGGCATTTGAACAAAACTATTAAAAAACTGGGACTGCGAATTAGCCTCGATGGTTTTGATGGCGACACCACAGTCAGTCACGGTTCTATGAGACTCACTGAACTGGCACGCCAAGGAAATTGGCAAAGTTTTATACAGGAAGCCAAAGCTGTTGCGAAAAACTTTAATGTCTCATGTTATACTATACTTGTGAGTCATGGTCTGCCATACCTCAAGGATTTGGCAAAGGGGTGGCGTTGGATAGCGTTTGCCAAGGCGGTGCAGCAAATCCACAAGCATTTTGGTGTTTCGCGCAAAAAGTTGATTTTGCAGCACGGACTCAAATATCTGGTCCCAGAAGCAATGTGGCAATGGTGGCAGCGGCAGTATAAACAAGAAAAATCTCTCAGTTCTGTAGCCTGCCAGACTCCCTTAGTCAATCGTAACTTTGCAAAGCGTATTGGACTAGATGAGCGTATCCAGAAATTGGAAAGCTCCCCTAAACAACCCCTTACCGTTAGAGAGGAGCAATGGCTTACTCTCAACCATGGATTACTGGGTTACACCTTAGAACTGATGGATCAATATGCGGCAATGTTTTCTCTGGAAGCCCGTCATCCATTCATGGACAAACGACTCATTGAATTTTGTCTGGCATTGCCCTCAGAGCACAAGCTGTACCAAGGATGGGGTCGGATAGTGATGAGGCGCGCCTTAGAGGGGATCTTGCCAAAAGAAGTTCAATGGCGTGCGGGAAAAGCGGATCTATCGCCAAATTTCACTGACGGACTCCTCAACCGCGATCGCCAACTTTTGGAAGAGATCGTGCGCGACAAATTAGGCAGTCTTGAAAATTACATTAATTTAGATGTTTTGCAAGGAGCATATCAGCGATTGCTCTGCGATGGTAACAAAGCCAGTGATGAAGACAGCATGGCAGTTTGGCAGGCAGTTATTTTGGCTTTGTGGTTCGACTACAACCAACTGATGCCGTAAGTCCAACCTCTTGGCAGGTTGTAGATTGGCTTAATAAATCATTTATAAGACCAAGACACACCGTAAGTCCAATGAGCAGGGAGCACTACCACAACCAACAAGTCGTCACAGTGGATAGACAACAAGGAGTTCAACTCATGAAAAAAACTTACAACGCACCTAAACTGACCAATCATGGAAGTGTGGAAACAATTACCCAAATGTTTGGCAACACTTCACAGAAGGATTTCCTCTTTTTCAGCGCAGGCAATAATGCTGGTGTCCCAGCTAACACGCCAATAGACATAAATACCGATGGTTCTATAGACGGGATTGTTGTACCCAAGACCTAGAGTTCTATTCAAAAACTGCATTGAATACAACTCTGGATGCATTAGTTGCAACTTACTGCAAGGAGCAAATCAGTTTCTCTGCTGCTTGAGCAGTCATCTTGGTTTGAGGTTTAACGACAACCAACTGATGCGGTAAGTTCAACAGCTTGGCTGGTTGTGGTTTTGGTTATTGGGCTCTTCCCGGCTACCAAACCACACCGTAAGTCCAAGTTTTAAAAGCGCTGAAGAAAAATAGTTCTACAGAAAATATCTTCGGATTGGATCTGTAAAAACTATTTGACTATGTCGATCGCTACAGGGGCAACACCACATTTCTGGTTTGTCCCTGTGGCAATTCAATAGGTCTGACGCAGAGATTTTGCACTACAGGTTAAGCTTCCGTCCCCACATTGCCCAAAGACACTCAAGATATGAAAATTTATCAAGCCTACAACATATGCATTGCTTCAGAACTGCTCTTGCCGGAGCTTCTTGAGAGCGAAGGCAAGCCAGACGTGATTGTGCGGTTCGGCAAAGTTAATGATACAGGCGAGACGCAACATGATGGCGGTAACACTTTTCAGGGAGAAGTGGCAGAAGTAGGCAAGTTTTTCATTCGCAAGGGACGTGAAGTTGTCATTGATCCTGTTTTGGGAGTCGAAGAAGCTCTCCTGCGGACTATAGTTTTGGGTCCTATACTATCTATACTGCTTCGGCAACGGGGACTGCTAGTTCTCCATGCTAGCTGTGTTGACATCAACAACAAGGCTGTGGCATTTATAGGTGGATCAGGCTGGGGTAAGTCAACTTTGGCAGCAGCTTTTTACACTAAGGGATATGACATATTAACAGATGACGTTATGCCTGTGGAAATTGTTGCAGATTGTCCCATTGTCTTTCCTGCCTATCCTCAGTTCAAACTTTTTCCAGAGGCACTAGCTTCTTTGGGACAAGATAGTGAAAGCTTATCTCCAGTTTCGCAAAATTCACCCAAACTTTCCTACAAATTTGCTCGTGGTTTCCAACAAACTCCCTTACCGCTTCAGCGGATTTATGTCCTGGATAAAGGAAGCGCTCACAAGATTACTAAGTTACAACCCCAAGAAGCCTTTCTCGAGTTAGTGCGTCATACTCGTGCCATTAGCTTAGTGACAAATCCACAATTTGTGACTTCCCATATGCGTCTTTGTTCTGAACTTATTAATAATGTAACTTTTTGTCGCTTCACTCGTAAACCCTCCCTGACAGACTTACCAGAACTTGTAAAGTTAATTGAGGATGACCTGGCACAAATCAACACTAAAGATTTAGACCAAAAAATGATAGCGAGAGTTCCCTAGCTACAACATTTAGTTATCTGTTATCCGTCAAATAAAATCGAACTCTATTCACTATCTCTAACTCGGGGGGTTTTAGGTTGTTTAGGAAACTCCGTGGCGCAAATACGATACTATCTCATCTACACAAAACTTTCAGCTTGGTCTGGGCAGCGTCACACTACTGGACTGTAGCTTGGATGGCTATGCTGCTGGTTCAAGGATTGCTGCCAGCAATCTCTATTACCCTAACCCGACAGTTGGTTAATAATTTGGTAGTAGTTGCTGGAGGTGGCTTTTCTTGGGAAAGTCTTGAGAAGATTTTGATGCCAATAGGGTTGATGGCGAGTATCTTGCTTCTAGGGGAGTTTTTCAATGCTTGTGGTGAATGGATTCGTACGGCTCAGTCAGAATTAGTACACGACTACATAAGTGGTTTGATTCATAAACAATCAGTTGCCGTCGATTATGGCTTTTATGAATACTCAGAGTTTAATGACAAGCTTAACCGCGCCAGGGAGGGAGCGAGTGGGCGATCGCTTGCCTTATTAGAAAGTACTGGCAGTTTATTGCAAAACAGCGTGACTTTATTTGCTGTAGCAGCAATCTTGCTTCCCTACGGTTTTTGGCTGCCGCTTACTTTGGTCATCAGTGCCTTCCCTGCATTCTATATATTGATGTATTTAAATAAAGTTCAGTATCAATGGTCGCAGCGGACTACGACTGGTCGCCGCTGGCTAGGGTACTATGATTGGCTATTGACTAATAACTCCACGGCGGCGGAAGTGCGGTTGTTTGACTTTGGAGATTACTTCGAGTCGTCTTATAAGAAATTGCGTCGGCAACTCCGACAGGAACAACTCAGGCTCTTGAGGCAGCAAACTTTGGGTCGCTTCGGAGCTACCATCATAGCACTGGCTATTTTGGGTTTTGCCGTACTCTGGATGGGACGGCTGGTATTGCTGGGTGTTTTAACTTTAGGGGATTTAGCCGTATTTTTACAGGCGCTTGGTGAGGCACAAGGCGTTATTAAGACATTGTTAGGCAATCTGGGGCAAATTTACCGCAATAGCTTGTTTATTAGTAACTTGTTTGACTTTTTACAAATCAAGCCTAAAATTGTAGACCCGCCCAATCCCGTCCCCGTACCGTCAATACTCATGCAGGGAATTGAATTTCGGCAAGTCACCTTCCGCTATCCTGGCACAGAAGAACCAGTATTAGATAACTTTAACCTGGTGCTGCCTGCTGGCAAAATTGTGGCGATTGTTGGTGATAACGGTGCTGGAAAAAGTACGCTCATCAAGCTCTTATGCCGCTTCTATGACCCTGACTCAGGAAGCATTGAACTAGACGGCACAAATATACGCGAGTTCCCAGTAAAGAAATTCCGGAGGTTAATTACTGTTTTGTTCCAGTCTCACATTCCCTACTACACCACAGCTGGAGAAAATATTGCTTTGGGCGATATATGGGCACCATCAAATCAGGCAGAGATTGAAGCAGCAGCTCAAGCCTCAGGTATTCACGATAAAATTCTGCGCTTGCCCCAAGGTTACAATACTATGTTGGGTAAATTGTTCCCTGAGGGAAGTGAGTTAAGCGGTGGTCAATGGCAGCGTTTAGCGCTAGCACGGGCATTTTTTAGACGCGCCCAAATTATTATTTTGGATGAACCTACAAGTGCAATGGATCCTTGGGCTGAACACGACTGGCTAGAAAGATTCCGCACATTGGCAAGCGATCGCACTGCAATTGTCATTACTCACCGCTTTACCTTGGCAATGCAAGCAGACATCATTCACGTAATGCGTGCTGGCGAGATTGTGGAATCTGGAAACCATGACGAATTACTTGCTTTGGATGGTTTTTATGCCAAATCTTGGTTCGACCAAATGCAAATGACTAGTGAAAGTTCAAGTGTAGAGAGTAGAGTTGTTTAGGTAGGCATACTCATTTCAAATCGGTCAAAATCAAATAAACTTATTCCTAATTTCGGATGAAAACTTTATCTAAACTTAATATAAAAAATCAGGCAATTCATGCTGTCCCCGAGATAGAGCTTATTTTGTGTTGTGTTCGTCCACAAGTTGATGATGCTACTACTGCACGTATCAAAAGCTTGGTCAAAGAAAGTAACATCGACTGGCAAATATTAGTTCAAAAAGCGCGTAGCTATTGTGTTGTGTCCCTTCTTTACACGCGTCTCAACACCATTTGCCCAGAGTTTGTACCAGAAAGTATCCTAAATCAACTCCGCAGCTTCTTTGGTGCGATCGCTCAGCGCAACTTGTTTTTAACAGGAGAACTCATCAAACTCCTAAGTTTAATGCAAGAACAAGGCATTGTGGCAGTGCCTTACAAAGGTCCAGTTTTAGCGTCCTTAATATACGGTAACGTCGCTCTGCGACAGTTCGGAGACTTAGACATTATCGTTCAACAGAAAGATATTTTTGCAGTCAAGAAACTGCTGCTGGCTCAAGGATATCGATGCAAAGTTAATATGACTCATGCAGAGGAAATTGCCTATCTGCAATCTAAAACTGAGCATACCTATGACTTTATTCATGATGATAAACAAATTTTTATAGAAATTCATTGGCGAATTGCACCAAAATATGTTTCTCCCATCGAACCTCAACACTTATGGAAAGACTTGGAACCATTCTCCTTAGCGGGTACAACTGTATCTAACCTACCTAACGAAGACTGGTTACCAATTCTATGTGTACACGCATCTAGACACATCTGGACACGTTTAGCATGCCTGTGCGATATTGCTACACTTATTCAAAATAACCCTAACCTGAATTGGGAGAAAGTGCTGAAACAAGCTAGCGCCTGGGGCTGTAGACGGATACTCTTTCTGGGGCTTTTTTTGGCGCATCATCTTTTGGAAGTCGTTTTGCCAGAGGAAATTTGGCAGCAGGTGAAAGCTGAGCCTAGGGTAACTACTCTCCTACCCCAAGTGTACAATCAACTTTTTCATGAGATCGAAACTTCAAATAGATTTCTCGGCACAACTTTGTACCACATACAAATCAGGGAACGCTTGCAGGACAAAGTTTTGTATTTCCAATCTTTCTTTTACTGGTTGATGACTGCTCACACCTCAGGTGAATTCTAGGGAACTGTTTGCATCTGCATTCAGGTGTAAGGAGCGCTGGCGTGCTTGACGAGCAATCTGTCGCTCCTGCCATTGCAGGCCAATCAAAATAGCCACAGTAAGAGTTTGACCAGCCTCTTCCATCTGAGTAAAAATTAGACCGAAGACAAAGATAGTGAGTATCAACAGCCGGGAAAAGTCATCTTGGGCTAGACGACTCCATAGGATATAGCCAAGATACAGATAAGCCCCTAGACCTAAAAACCCTAAGTCTCCCCAGATGCCAGCCCAGCTGAATAAAGGCATGAACATTGAGGACGAAAGAGCAAGCCAACTAGCGTTTACAACGTTCCAGCTTTCCATGCTTACAGGATGAGTTGTAGCCCCTAGCGGAGCCAGCAGATCCCAATAATCCCGGAAAAACCACCCTCCTAACCGTCCAACGGTATGACCGGGTCCAAGACCTAACAACCAATTTAAGGGTGACTTATAGTAAGAAAGGATAAGGCGAATTCCTGCCAATTTAAGATTAACAGCCTCACCATCAGGACCGTAAATATCTGTCTTAGAAAACCACACTTTAAAACCATCTAAGCCTGGTATGTCTAGGTTTTGCACAGCCCAATAAAAACCTAAAAGAAAGATAACTATGCCTATAAAATACATTAGCACCTTGCCAAAATTGTGGATTTTAGTAAATGACAAAAGTACCCAGGCTACCACAAATACAACCAATACCTGCTTGGAGTCGGAAATTAACATCTGATAAAACGCAGCGAGTAACCAAAATACACGCATCCAAATAGAAACCGACTTAGCGTTTAGCAAATAGTACAAAGCAACGGCTATTGAAACGGAACAAGATACATAACCGCCAGCTCCTGACAAATAGAATACCCCCTGAATAGCATCCTGCGGAGTGTATTGAGCAATATTAAGCTTACCAGCGTCTATAAGAGGTTTCTGAACCAAAGCTACTAATAAATTAATCAGGGCAGAACCTAGTAGCCAAGCTCTCAATTTTTGAAAACTTGCTGTCGTTAGGGGGATACAAACTATCGCCAGCAGCAGCAGGAAAGGCTCAATAAGTATCATGAAACCCAAGAATACATTAATCACACCTGCCTTATTCAAAAGCGCACTGGCGATCATGATCCCAAAAAAGAGCAAACAAGCAGTTATAAGTTCCCACGAAATTGCAATTTGCTTCCTATCCTTGGTTGGGGTCTTAGTTATCGCAACCAGGAAAGCAAATGGAACAAGCAAAAAATGTACAAAATTGATGGGTTTAGGAGCACCTGCTGCACTAATAATGCGGGGAAAGAAAGCAGTAGCAAAGGCTGTTATTATTAACGTTAAACTGGTAAGATATACTTTGTTTTTTGGTTTGAAAAACGGTTTGTTCACGGAGTTGCTATTGTACATGCTTTGACAAGCTTGTTAGTTTGAATTTATTTTTAGACTATAATAGTCATAATTCAAAAAAAATATAAAAATTAAGTATTTTATAAAATTATTTTAATATAGAGTAAAAAATTAGATATTGATGTGCTATTTTTTCTTTTGAAAAACGAGAATCAGGATAAATCTTATCATCATGAGGCTGAGCTAGGGAGCAAATAATAGCTTGTGAAAGATTTTGGACGCGATCGCCTTGTAGTTCAAAATAAGTGCAGTTAGATGAGCCAATTTCTCTAAAGATAGGAATATCTGAGCAGACTACTTTACACGAAAGATATAGTGCCTCAGCTAGTGGTAGGCAAAAGCCTTCTGATGAAGAAGGCACTACTAAAAGTTCACTGTTTTGATACAGCCAACACAGTTCATCATCATCTATTGATGAAAGCATTAGCACGCGATCTTGTAGAGAAAGTGCCCGTATTTGTTGACAAATATTTTCCGTTTCAGGTCCTGAGCTACCAACAAGAATAAGCTTAGTTGAACCTTTTAGCTGATTATTTTTTAGCAGTAGAGAATATGCCTGTATTAAAATATCTAGATTCTTGTTCTTGCGATGCTGAGCAACAGAAAGTAAGAAAGGAGCATTAATACTACTCTCTATACCATTAGGAATTCTTGGTTCAAGATGACTGAAATCTACATAGTTATAAACTACAGTAGTTTTTTTTCGCTGTTCAATACCTGGAAAATAATTTTTTAGATATTCCAATGTACGTTTTGAGACGCATGATAATCCGTCGCTATTGTTGATACATTGTTTCAAAAATAATTGATTAAATATAACATTTGGATAACCAAAATTTTCTGGACACTCATAGGGATACAGGTCATGAATGGTGGAAACGACTGGGCAGGGAAAAAGTGAGCGAACAAATGGAAGTGGAAATGAAAGATGGACGATATCACAATGGAGTTGTTTGGCAAGTTTTGGTAAATTGAATAAAAACCAAATATTTCTAGAAACTGAGTTATTTTTAATGTCTACGCTAAATAATTTAATTTTTTTTGGATCCAGAGTAAAAGATTTTTCAAAGTAATCTTTTTGCCATGCTCCTACAACTAAGGTAACTTTGATAACTTGGTCAGTATCGGCAAGACATTGAGCGAGATTTACAGCATGTCTACAAACACCAGTTGGTTTTGAAGGCCTGTGTAGAGCAGAAATCAGGATATGCATATGGGAAATAATCAATTAATGACATTTTTTATTTTATTTAACTTTTCTGCTATATAGCTCCCAACCGCAGTCTCTGAACATTTATTTTTCCACCAATCTAATGATTCTTTGTGTAGTTTTTTCATCAAATAACTGTCTTTACTCAAATTCTCTACTATTTCCTCAAGTTTATTCCAATCCTCTATCTGAATAGCAGGTGAACCATCATAAAACCATCGCGAAGGTAATGTCTCTGCTATGACAACGCAGCCATACCTCAATGCCTCAAAAAAACGAAATGTTTCAAAAGAACTCCCTCTGGGAACTAGGCATATTTTGGCATCCATCAGCTTTTGCGAGTATGTTTTTGCTGCTATGTTCCTTGCTCCTTGATAACCGAAGCTAGGCGTAAGTGATAATTCAACTTTAACCTCTGGATGTTTTTCTTGAATTTTATAGACACTCGAAACCATTTGTTTTCGAGCCATAATTTTTGGAGTTTGAAGCCAATGCCTTATAGACCACAGAGGATATGACTTGAAGGCTACACTTCCAGCAAAAAACACATCATTTGATCGTTCTTCTATATCCTTAATTGGTAAATCTAATTGATTGAAGTATCCCAAAGGAATATCATATATACATGGCAAGTTGTCGTTCGACTTTGAGTATCTAAATTGCTGAAACCTGTAATTAAGTAAGCTTGGTAAGCGAATAAACCAGTTCTTCAGAAATTGAAGCAGGGTTAGCAAGTTAAGGAAAGAGGGTCTGAGGAGAGGGTTAAATCCGAGTTCTGGAGAGATACCATAGGACTTGAATACAGCTCGTACTTTATGAAAGTATTTTGGTATACGACACCATTCATCTCCCAGCACAACGGCAACAACATTTTGCCCATACGATGGAAGTTCATCGATACTCCAAGTAAGATAGAATATTAAACCTCTTTCCTTCAAACTACTTTCCATCGCCTCAAAAACTTTGCCGAAATAAATACAATCAGCATTAACTTTTTCATCAGCATCAGGGATATTCCAAGGAATTGGATTCAAAGGTGTTTGCTGTCCACAGATAAAAAATTGATTGGAAAGCTGAGCTACACACATACAGTTATACTTCCTTTGCCAAAATCGTTTCTATCGAAAAGCGAAAATATGTAACTTAAATGTGCAGTCTTTTTATTAGGCTAATCTAGGCTTGAAGATAAAGTTACAAACATATGTCTTTCCTAAGGAGGAGAGACCTACATAATTTTTTCTGTCTTGGTGTTCTTTGACAGAAAATTCATCCAAGCTCCTGAGTTTTCCGTCCAGAAGAAAGTAACCTTCATAGCCCAAAGCCTGAATCTGGGAAAATACTTCAGATATATCCTTATTGATATGTCTTTGCTCAATTTCAATCAGAAGATTCGGTTGTTGCTGCTTTAATAAATTAGTTGCTCCTGCAATCACTAGTTCTTCGTGTCCCTCAACATCGATTTTTACGAAGCCAACATTAGTGTGTTCTTGGCCGTCGAGCCGTTTGAGTGGAACCTCAAATGTCCTGACTGGTCCTGTGGTAATCTGTTGTTGCAGAGATCCAAGTTGGTCGTATGCAAAATTATCAATAACTGGTATTGATAAAGTTGCTTGCCCTTCCCTATCGGACAAAGCTATAGAATAGCTAGTTACATTGGAGCAACCAGATTGCGCAATAAACTTTGCAAGTTCCGGATTGGGTTCGTAGGCAAATACCTGACGTGAGAGTCGAGATAGAAAATATGTATATACACCCTTATTTGCACCAATATCGATACTGTTCTTCTTGGGATCAACGAGAGATTTGAGGATTCTAAGCTCAGGTTCTCCCTTTCGGTAATGCATTATGGACATCAAACGGATAACTACCGAGGGAGGTAATAACCTTCTGAGAAACTGTTTTCCAAGCATCATAGTTAGATTGACTTCCTCTACTAACCTTACTACAGGTAGAACTTGCACATTAGCTACACTCATTTTGTAGTGCTGTTTAGCTAGGCATCACATAGCTTCCAGCAATATTCATGCTAACTGCACCACTTCATCACTTACCTTGAAATTGGCGCATTGCTTTGAGTAATAATGGGTTATCATATACTGTGTTTTTGATAGATGATTTAAGTTTATTACCCAAAGAATAGTCTGGCTGGTTTCGATAGAAATTCACTTCTTTGTAAGTTTTGTAGCTAATATAATTTTTAGCTTTAAAAAGATTACCAAATTGATACCCTGATGGAATGTAGTGTGCAGTCAAAGACTTTCTAGAAAAGCGGGTATCAATTGTTGGTAAAGCACCATGAATCGTTTTTGAATTCCAAAAGAGAACATCCCCTTTCTTCAAATCAGGGGCTTTGATATCTTGTTGATGAGCATCTACATATTCTTTGATTCGATCCAACCACTCACTATGAGATAGATTAGGTTTGTCACTGTGAAAATCAGGATTTTTGTTTGATTTTGGCAGTACATAGAACCGACCAGCCCTTTCATCGATATCTTCCAACGCTATCCAGGCAGCAATTAAATGTCCATTAGGTACGGTGTCTAAATACCACCAGTCTTGATGTGGTTGTGTTTCGGTGTTTGCGTCAAACAGCATCGTTTGCATCAAATTAAAGGAGTCAGAACCAGTTACCTGTTTCAGTGCATCCTGAATCTGGTCACTGCAATATATTTCCTTAGCAGTATCGCTAAATTCAGGATACTTTTCATAGTCATGAATATCTAAAAAAGACTGTTTGACGTAGCCAAATTCATTAAGCTGATTCACTTCATATTGGCTGGTACTCTGTCTAAAAAACGGATAGGTTGATGGAAGAATTTTATGAACATACAAATCTAGCAATTTCTCAATTAATTGCTGGGGTATCAAATTACGAAAAACAACGTAGCCATTCTCTTCATAGTATGATTGGGTATCCATCTGAAATTTCTCCTTCTTCAATTAATGAACACTATTTTTTTGTTTACTAAGAAGCAACTCTAGATGAGTCGCGACTAGATATTTTTCGTACCTGCTACGCTTTGGTTCATAGAAAAAGCCTGAAAACCTTATTCTGTAGTTTTATCTGGAATCTAGAAGTATCAACTCTTACTACATTTTCAGAGGTAACCTGTGAAGTCCGGATATTTTTGGCAGTCAATCAATGCTGCAAGTTTTACTTTCTCGTTCATATGCTAGCTTGCAGTTTTGCTAATAAAAGGTTATTTTGACTCACTGGAACTGAGTGCAGCCGTATCAAATTCTTTCAACTTGAAAACCTGTTGTTGATTATAAATTTCTTCATACAGCTGTGCTAGATGACTCGCTTTGACTTCCCAGTCAAACATTTCACTTACCCTTCTACGCCCTGCCTCACCCATTCTTACACGCAGATCTAAGTCCTTAGCCAGACTTACCATCCCCTCGGAGAGATCCCGCACCGCTTGCTCAGGAGTGTGGGCAGGAACTTTAAAGCCAGTTTGCTCTGTTACCTGAACAGCTGGTCCTCCCAAATCCAAGCAGAGTACTGGACGACCTGCTGCCATTGCTTCCAAGCAAACCCATCCTCCAGAGTCATGTAAGCTTGGATGAACCAGTGCAGTACACTCGCCTAGCTTACGCAGAGTTTCTTCCCGTGGTAGCTTGTTCCAAAACTTGACTTGCTGTGCGATGCCTAGCTTGTCAGCTAGACATTGAAGTCTTTTCTTCTCAGGTCCATCCCCAAAAACCCAATACTCAGCATCAGGCAACTTGGCTTGAGCAAATGCACGTAGCCCCAAGTGGAATCCTTTCCAGTGCAAAAGCCTGCCAACACTAGCAAACCTCACTGGTGAATCGCTAGACACACTGCACTGGGCAAGACGAGCAATTTCTTCTCTAGGTAAACCTGACTCTGAATAAACCTGTACATTCCTGGCACCCATTTTGCGAACTCGTGCTGCCGTGTCCTCGGTGGTTGCCTTAGCTAAAACGCTTCGCTGAGCGGTAAGGCGGGCGAAGGGGTCAGATTCAAATACCCAACAGGCAAGCATACGTACAGTTTCGTGAATTTTATTACTTAGGCTGAAATCTTGCCAAAAAGCCCTTGGCGCGAATTCACCCCCACCCACCGGACCCCAGATGAATGGAATAGGAAGTAGGCATAAAAAGCTAGGTCTTGAATACTTTACAAAAGTTACATGGTGGACGAGGTCGAAGCCTATTTGACGGTGGAGGCGACGAGCTACAAAATAAGCTTGAATTTGCCACAGGTAGTAATGCAGTTGCATTGCTCCAAACCTCCACTTCCACCCACCACCCCAAATTGGCAAGGTGAAGTAAACAAAGTGCAAGTTAGGGATTGGGTTACGGGCTAGTTCTGCTTCAATAACTTCTCTTCCTTCATCAGGTCGAGTTAGTACCCAAACCTCATGATACTTGGCGACTGCCCGAACAAAATTCCAGCCTACTCCAGGTTCAGAACCTTTACCTGGTTCGCACGAGTAGGCGGACATTAGGATTTTCATACTTAGAGCGCCTCTCCAAAATAGATAAAACAACCAGAAGCATTAAGCTTTAACAGAAATACATTCGTGCAAGAATTTTGTAGCAATTTAGTTTTAAGTATTTGCTACTTTAAGTCTTAGCAACTACTTGTAATTGTTTTTTATATAAAATTTTTTCATATATTTCAGCAATTTTCTCTGCACTTCTTTCCCAAGTAAATGACTTAACTCTTGCCAGTCCCTTTTCTACCAACTCCTGATAGTAAACAGGGTTTTTATGAAGATGACACACTGCATCGGCTATTGCTTGATAATTAGTTGGATCTACTAGAACACCAGCATCTCCTGCTACTTCAGGCATAGCTGAAACATTCGAGGTGATGACTGGAGTTCCACAAGCCATGGCCTCCAGAATAGTCATGCCAAATCCTTCATAAAGTGAAGGTGCTAATAGCATATCTGCAGCACTATAGATTTGAATCAAAGTAGATTTATCTGGTTTACCTAAGTAACTAATATGCTTTTCAAGACCTTGATTGTTTATGATTTTTTTTTGCTCATCGGTAAAGTCCGCACCTACCTTCCATAAATGGAAAGGCAGGTCTCGCTGCTGCAATGTTTGTATTGCTATGAGAATATTAGAAATATTTTTACGTGGATGAATTGCACCAACATTAAGTAAGCAAATTGTTTCAGGGGAAATGCCATATTTTTGACGTACAGCCTCAACTTCTGTTTTGGGCGATGGTTGAAATATAGCATCAACAGCGTTAGGAATTACCGAAATACGTGCTGGCTCAATATTCAATATTTGAGTTGTATCTTTGGCTGTAGCAGAAGAGACAGCAACAATATGGTCAGCATACTGCATACCTTTGACAGAGTGTTTCCAGAAAGCTGTACTGATGATTGGCAGTTGCACTGAAGTTTGGAGATTACTGGGGTAGGAAAAGTTGATTAAGTCATGACAGGTTACGATAACGGGTTTAGCTCTCTTCCTCAAGCCATAAACAATATGAGCTTCGCAGGGTTCGATGATGTGAAAGATGTCGGCTGCTTGCCGCTCTACCATCCTTGGAAAGCGCCAGAAACGCTCGTAGTTTTTCCTGATTCTGACAGACAAAGAACTACTGCTTCTATCAACAGGTACTGGTCTGAACTCAACAATCTGCCAATTTGGTCGAACAACTTTTAGCCCTGCAATAATACCTTCTGTATGGGCATCTATGCTAGGTTCGGGCATTGTACGCACGATCGCTACACGCATTGCTAATTTCTCACAATTCAAACAACATCAAAACCACCTTGAGCAGTGCTGTGTCAACTTTTCCTAACTCATGGCATACTGCCTACTTTTGCGATTGAGCAGTGTTTGCCACAGGCTAAGCAACCGCTCCGCAATCCGTTCGTGTGTGTAATCCTGATACACTCTAGTCATGCAGTAGCGTCCAGCTTCTTCCCACCACTCTGGTTCACGGATCATGCGCTCCAAAATAGCCGCTAGTCCCTGAGCATCTCCTTCTGGAAACACTAAATCGGGTCGCCCAATTACGTTGGGAATTTCGCCAGAACTAGAACCAATCACTGGCACACCCATTGCCATTGCTTCAATCAGCACATGACCAAACTGCTCTTTCCAAGTTGGGGCAGTCCGTGAGGGCAAAACTAGGACATCAAATTTGCTGATCTCTTCGGGGGCTTTGTGGTGGGGTACTCCTCCTCGCCAAGTAACCAAATCGGCAATTTGCTGCTTTTGCGCCTCCTGCCTCAAAGCTTCTTCACCAGAACCGGAACCGCAGAGGGTAACCCGGCACTTGAGTCCTTGCTGTTGGAGTTGGCGGACAGCTGCAAATATGATATCAAGACCCTTTTCAGGTACTAACCGTCCTAAAAAACCAATGTGAAATTCATCATTTGTCCGCTCAGGCGAGCGCATACTAGCAGCAAAAAACTGAGTGTCTACTCCCATCTGGGGCATGACTTCAATTAACCCGTTGTAGCCCCATTGACGCAGCAAATCCGCCCCGTCACGATTGCCAGCAATAATCAGCTTTGCCGTACTCATAACGAATTGACGAACCCAGTAGCGTGGAAGCGGCAGTTGTCGATCCATGTTTTCCCATCCAAACATGACTAGGGGCTTCCCTGTAAGCCTGCTCCAAATCGCTAGCTCCAAGGCACAAAGAGAGAATACTTCTTCCTCAACCTGCACTACATCTGGTTGAAAGTCGTTGAGGAAGTGCCAAATTTTCCAAGGTGCATAGATGTGAGCGCCCCCTTTACCAGCAAAGAGGACGGGTGCTGAATAGGTTTTGATATTGGGGTAGGGTGTTTCTAGTGGAAGTACGCGATTCCACTCTAATGCTTTCCAGTTGCTAGGAGCCAGCAAACCTACTTCAGTTCCAGTTTCAGCGATCGCCTGAAGCTTTCCCTGATTTACACCGACTACATAAGCGTGACTGATAAAAAGTACGCGTAGGGATGAAGTGGTCATTACACCTTTTCTCCTCTTTGGTACATAGGTGATTGGAAATCTGAACGCTTAAGCACTAGCTTCAGCCGCTTGAAAAACATAAATACCTCGAGCGAAAGTGCATTGTGTATTTCTTTGCTTATTGTGTTGATGCCTTAAAGAATTGCCAGTTCAAGCGTCTCACTAAGCGTTTCAGGGGACTTACACCATACACCTGATTAAATAGAATTGTAAAAAGTACATCAGGTAGATCCCATTGGAATAACCACCTCTTAGGATTAAACCAGTTAAACTGGGTATCAAACTGGGGGTGAGTAATGAGTTGTTGATGTGCCTTTCTGCGCTCAACCTTGCATGCATCTTTCAGGCGGGTAATTATGTAGAGGTCGTGGCAGATTCCTATGCTGGACTGTAAATCTGTTAGCTTCTGTGCAATCTCTGAACCATAAACATCTGTCAGCAGCCGTTTCTGCTCTTGATGCACACGCGCATGAGAAGCTTGCTCCCGCTCAAAGAAATCTGCAGTCGAAGTCGATTGACTGGAAGTGTTTTTTCCGTGCAAACGAAACTTAGTTAGCACCTCCGGTACAGATTTGATTACCGTTAATAATACACCAACAGAGATCATCAGAGAATCTGCATTACGCAAAAACGCTTCATTAATTGGAAATATGTAGTTAGCAACTTCGCGTCGAATACTGAGTGCAGAAGCTGGCGGTATGTTGCCAACATGTCCACCATTTTGCAGAGCAAATGGTGCCATCCATCCGGAAGCCAAACTCTCAAACATCGGTGTCGATTTTATAAAGTTGCCATCCCCATCAACTTGAATCACATTGTGAATTACAAAACCGCACTGTGGCTCAGACCTAAATTTCTGTACTACCCTTTCCAACTTGTTAGGCATCCAGAGATCATCCGCATCTAATATACAGACAATCTGCCCCTTACTTTGCCGATATGCTGTATTCATAGCGGTAGCAACCCCTCCATTTTGCTTGCGAATCAGCTTAATCCTGGGGTCTTTCTGAACATAGGTTTCTATGATTTCACAGGAGTTGTCGGTAGAGCCATCATCACAAACGATTACTTCAAAATGTAGGTAGGTTTGACAAAGAACACTTTCTAAAGTTTCACTGATATATTTGGCATAGTTGTAGTTGGCAACCAACACTGAAACCAATGGATTATCAGGAAGTTGGGGCAGTTTAATGGGTTGCAGTTTTTCAGTTTGCAGTTCTTGCATACGTTGCTCCTTGTACTTCAATTAATCCTTGATTCTGAGTGTAAGTTATTTTAGTATTCAGACTATTTGATTATGACTTTGCTACAAGACTCAATGAATTTCTCGCCGTTGTAAACTGGGGTCATTACACTAATCATGCTTGGCTTGTTTCGGATTGTAGGATCATTTTTTAATAGAATGGCGATAAAGGTAGGTAGATAATTACCGTGTTACTACTGGATTCTTCTGTAACCTCTAGAAGAATCAGGATTAATCGGAAGAAATTGTTATCTAATTTTGTAAAGCTTTTGTAAAGACTGGTGGTACAGAACTGTTTAACGACCAGAAGGGCGAGCCCCTGAGGCGGTCAGTACAGTTCTAAACCTTGATTTGCTGGACAAAAGTAGAGAAATTCTGCAAAAGAATACCCCTCTCGTCTATAAACTGGACGGCAGTGTTTGCAATTGATACTCTGTCTGCAATTGCCTTTAGGTGTGCTGAAGTCAAACTTTCCTGTGGCTCTAACCGCAATGTCTACATAAACACCTTTTTTCCATATTTGTTCCCAAACCTTGACAGCTTTGTATCAACCAGCATAGTATAAGATCATACTAGCGAAGGAGAATAATAACCCATGGAAGGCGTTACAATGCCGCTGCAAAAATCTCCCCAAGCTTCAGACCAGATTTCGCTACATCTCAGATCTGTATTTGAGGGGGGGGGATTCCTGAAATCTCAGGATGTGTACAGAACCATGGGTGCATCACCGCTATCGACTGGGACTGACATTAGCAATGGACTAATGCAGAGCAGCAACCTCAATCCGCCCTTTGACCCAGCAGTTAAAGACACTACCGTATCCAGTGCGGCTGATCCTCTTCCTCAGAGTGCTTCTCTCCTCTATGATTCCGGCAGCAGCGATAGCCTAATCGGCAATTTGAGTGACAATAGCTTTCCCCAAAGCAGAGCTGCCTCCATTGGATCAGATTCAACTGTGCCCGACTCTGGGCAAACCTACAATACGACTCTGGAAAATCCGATTAATTTTCCAGACGGCTTCATGAAGAGCATCCTTGACTACGGTGCTAAGCCTGACGATGGCATCGACGATACTGCTGCTATCCAGAAAGCGCTTGACGATGGGCGGCGTGATGCTAACGGCAACCCGTTATTTAGTGTACCCGATCAGTATAACGGTCTGCCCAAAGCACTTTACTTGCCAGCTGGTACGTATGACGTGAGCGATACAATCGATTGGGTCGGTTGTAACGTTACCCTCCAAGGTCAGGGCAGTGGCAAGACCGTCATCCGACTCAAGGATAATGCAGCAGGCTTCAGCAACCCTGCTGCCCCCAAGGCAGTTATTCAAACCCAAGATGGCAACATGGCTTTCCGCCAGAACATCTGGAACCTCAGCGTTAACACTGGAAATAACAATTCTGCTGCCATCGGCATCGACTACGTTTCCAACAACGTAGGCTCAATGAAGGATGTGACGATTAAATCCGAAGACGGCAAAGGTTTTGTTGGTCTCGGGATGGATCGCAATTGGCCAGGTCCGTGTCTGATCAAAAATGTCCAGATTGACGGCTTTGATTATGGCATTCGGGTTACTCCTACTGAGTATGGTCCGACTTTCGAGAACATTACCCTAAACAACCAGCGGGTAGCAGCTATTAACAATGTTGACGGCGCGCTAACGATTCGCGGACTGCACAGCAACAACTCCGTACCAGTGATTAAGCAAAACAGCTGGGCTGGTATGGTTACCTTACTGGATGCCAACTTGCAAGGGGGCGCAGCCAATGTTAGCGCCATTGAAACCGAAGGTCAACTCTACGCACGTAACATCACCACCAGTGGCTACCAGTCAGCGATTAAGTTGCAAGGCGTGGTGGTTCCTGGCGCAACGCAGACCGAATATGCCTCGAATACCTCCGAGTTATTCGACAGTCCGAACAAGTCTCTCAACTTACCAATCAAGGAGACTCCGGAGTACCAGGACAACAATATGGACAACTGGGGACGTTTTGACGCTGGGGCGTACGGCGATACCAGTAGGTTGCAGTCGGTGCTCAACTCTGGTAAGTCCACAATCTACTTCCCCTTCGATCACTCTGCATATGAAAATGGTGCGATTCTAGAAAAGAACGGTGTATACTTCTCCTATAACGAAACCGTGGTAACGGTTCCCGCATCAGTCAAGCGCATCATCGGGTTTTCATCGGTGGTCAATGGGGCCGGCGAGGGCATAAACGGCGGCGGCATTAAGTTTGTGGTCGAGGGTGATAGTTCAGATCCGCTCATCATTGAGCAGTTCGGTTATGGAGTGAAAGTGGAGCAAAAATCATCGCGACCGGTAGCGCTTAAGCATGGGAACTATCAATACACCTCAAGCCCTGGTGCAGGTGACTTATTCCTTGAGGACGTAAATATTGAACCCCTTTATGTTCAGCCTAATCAGAACGTTTGGGCACGACAACTCAATGACGAATACGACGGTGGAACCAAGATCACCAATAACGGTGGCAATATCTGGATTTTGGGACTCAAGACCGAACACGATGGCACAGTTCTCGAAACGCGGAACGGCGGGAAGAGTGAATTGCTCGGAGGGGTGATCAATCCGGCGCATAAGTTTTCTGCTCAAGAGAAGCAGCAACCAGCATTCATTAACAAGGACTCAAGCACCTCGCTGGTTTATCGCCATATCAACTACGATCCAGACTATACCTACGACATTCTAATCGAGGAGACGCGCAAAGGAGAGAAGCGTCAGTTTTTAGCCACCCAACTCCCGCTTCTGGTGCCGCTGTTTACAGGGTATTCATAAGAACCATTGAGAAGGCAAAAGGCAGTTATGCTGAAGGGAACCCCACAAATAAATTCGGGGGATTCAGAAAGGAAAAATTTTTTATTTTTTCCACGAATAAATGCGTTCGCATATATCCTTTTCGGTCGCAAGGCAAAAGTTTTACTGAAAAACTTCATAAAACCTTCTGACCTCTGTCTTTTTACTTCTGCCTTCCGACGAAGTCGCTCAACACTTGTTCAGCCAGAGTCAGTTTTCCGAAATGTTCGGTTTTAGTACTATAAGAGAGTAGCTCCGCTTTGGTAGTGGAGCTACTCTTTATCTGGGCGAAGCTCCCTAAACTTGTCCCTTGCGAATCATGTTCTATAAATAGCTAAGCGCGAAATTTATACAAAAATTATGATAGGCATGATTTGGTTTAGGGTTGTTCGACTCCGGAGTTTACCGTGTTCTCCGTTTGCTCCGCATGGATCGCCGCTTTCCCCTTAGCTTCAGCCTAGAGTCTTCACCCCCTCACATTTAACTAGACGGGCGGGAAGTCCCCCGCCATAATCTTTGTTATTTTTATCCAGGCGATGTCTAACGACAAGCCCTTCTCCTAAGGGAGACGCTACGCGTCTCCGCTTTTGAGCAATTTTTTATACAAAATCCTAATGAACCTCTTTTTTGACAGCAACAACTAAATAGAAGCTCCAGAGCCTAACCGCCGTCTACATGAAGCTATCATCTAAATTAGGAATGCGATTTCTGTAAACTAAACAGGCGCAGTTTGTGTTATAGATGTTACAAATTAATAAATATGCGTAGAAAATCCTATTCTTCCTTCGCTGGTATTACATGGAGGTTTGCCCTCGCTTGTCTTGTTCTTCTTACTTCCTGCTTCTTCTTCTTTAAATGTGTGAACTCCGTCACCAGCGATAAATTCTTCCCAAAAGCCATCGCCATCAATGTCAAAACTCAGTACGGAGCCAAAGGCGACGGAGTCACCGACGACACTAAGGCAATTCGTAAAGCCATCCAGGAAAACCACAGAAGACCCATCTACTTTCCCGCCGGCACCTACCTTGTCAGCGATCGCCTTGAGTATCGGAACCTCAGCGGAAAGTTCGAGGCGTTCACGTGGCTTCAGGGACAGAATCGGGCTACCACGACTATTCGCTTGAAGAACAATGCCCCTGGTTACGCTGACCCCACCCATCCGAAAGCAGTAGTATATGCAGCATCGTCAAACGACGGAAACCATGTAAGCAAGGAATATTTGGAAAGAGGCGAAGGAAACCAGGCATTTGCAAACTATGTCGAGGACATCACAATCGATACCGGGAATAATCGTGGAGCGATCGCGCTTGACTACCTTGCGAGCAACCTCGGCGCTGTCCGCAACGTGATTATCCGTGGTCGAGGGGTTGTTGGGCTAGACATGAGTCGAGGCTTAATGGGTCCAGGTCTCATCAAGAACCTTCTCGTCAAAGGCTTTGACTACGGCATCCGGGTCTATTCAGGAGCAAGCTACGGCGTGACGCTTGAACACATTACGCTTCACAACCAACGTAAGGTCGGAATCGAGAACCAAGGCAACGTCCTTGCAATACGAGACCTCTCAAGCACCAACAGCGTCCCCGCAGTTCGCAACAACACCGTAATCGGCTTGATTACGCTTGTTGACGGCAACCTCCAAGGCGGCAACTCCTCAGTAAGCGCTATTGAGAACAACAACGACGGTCGTCTCTTCGTCAGAAATGTTCGGACGTCCGGGTACCGATCAGCGATCAAGCAGAACGGTCAGGTGGTCAAAAAGACGACGGTGAGCGAGTACACTTCAAGCCCTCCGTTTACGCTCTTCCCCAACTCACCGAAAACCTCACTTAACCTTCCTGTTGAGGAGCCGCCAGCCTACCACGACAACAACCTATCGAACTGGGCGAACGTGGAGGATTTCGGCGCGCGAAAGGTGGGCAACGACAAGAGCGTTGACAGTACGAATGCATTTCAAAAGGCGCTCGACTCTGGCAAGTCCACCGTATACATCCCACTCGGTATGTACTCCATACGAGGCACGTTACATGTAAGGAAGAATGTGCGGAGAATTATCGGAGCCAATCCCACGCTTGCTCCGACCGGGGAGGCGTTTGCGAACAAAGACAATCCGCAGCCACTATTCCGCATTGAGAATGGAGCGCCTCAAGCCGTGACAATCGAGCATATCTGGATCAATGACCCCTCGAACTCTCCTCACCCCGGATTCATAGGGTTCGAGCAGGCGACGTCCCGAACGCTCTTCCTCAAAGATATCCAATGTGGCACGCCGTCTTTTAAGTACACGTTCCGCAACACCAAAGGCGTGGGCAAGCTCTTTATTGAGGATGTGAGCGCCATCGGGTGGCAGTTCGAGCATCCGCAACAAGTGTGGGCACGACAGTTCGATCCTGAAGGCAGCGTAACGAGGGTCTTCAACAACGGCGGAGCGCTCTGGATATTAGGATTCAAGACTGAAGGATACCTTAACACGATCATCCACACGACGGGAGGCGGCGCGACTGAACTTCTCGGAGGGGCTCTCTACTACAACGTAAACGTCTCACCAAATGACGTGGCGTTCATCAACAACAACTCGCGCGTCTCGCTCTCCTACGGGACGGTAGGCTTCGGAGTAACCCAGAGCAAAATTCACGTTCAAGAGACTCGTGGTTCCAAAACTCGCGACCTCATCCAAGACAAACTCCTCTGGCGCGGTGAAGGACGAGCCGTGCCGCTCTATGTCGGTCGATAAAAAACATCATTCGTCAGTAATATAAGAGAGTAGCTCCACTACCAAAGCGGAGCTACTCTTTATATCTACGGTTCGTCGCCGTCCACCCGTCTTTGCTGGTGGAATCAGTGATTTTATTACTTGCCACTGCGCGTCGCTCAGATCCGTTTTATACTCTTTTCTGGTCATCTGCCACCTGTAATACCACGTTACATAGGGCATCATACGCGAGTGCTTCTTCGCGAAGCGATGTCTTTAAATTTCCTTTATAAATCAGATCTTATGTAAGCTTTTAAGTTTGCTCATTGAGCCGGAGATACTCTCTCCAAAATTCAGGAGATGTGAAATGGTTGAAAGCATTTTTCCACTCTAAGCTAACAGAGGACCATCTGGTACTACTCTTAATGATGAGTTGCAACCATCTGATTAAGATTCCAATACCGGCGGCTCTATTCATTTGATTTTCACAAAGACAGTTATCCGCTTCCCTAAAAATAACAACTTGCTTCCTTGGAAATGACTTGTACCAGGGGTCAACATAGTCAGGACGGACCCAAAGCAGTACTCCATCAGCGCTAACCAATAAGTTTGGTAGGAAATGACCATTGAGAGTCAATATGCCAATTAGTTTTTTGAGTTTTCCAATGCTTAGTTCCTTTGGAAGCTGCTTGTTAACTTGAGGATTAAATTGTATGGTTTGACTTTTGTGTTTTTTGCTAATCTCTAATATTTTAGAGTGCAATACCTCTGGAGCGTTGCATTTAATAAATCGAGGTCCTTGTAGGTAATCCTCAACACCATTTATAATCATTTCTGCAGAATTATAGTCAAACACCAATAGCTTATAAAGAAGCTCTTTTGTAAGTAACTTAACTGCTTCTATATATCCTAGTGTTCCACGAATAGAGTGAGCTATCAGACGATTCCGAATCTCATAATATGTAGCCCACACAATATGTTTCGCATAAAAAGGCTCATGCCAAACAGCTATACCTGGGAAAGGTACTATTACATTACCAAAATGTTCTTTAATTCTTAGTCCAAACTCGAGGTCATCTACCTTTATAAAGAAGGGCATTGGTAGCCCTATTGCTTTAATAGTTCTTTTAGAGAAAGAGAAAAACCAAAAACCTCCATAATCAGGACTATCTTCTGACAGCAGAAGATTAGTCATCTGGGGATTTTCCAAATTAAGTTTATATTTTAAGGGAGTAACTTTGAGTGGATGATATCGATAATCTCCATCATTATTTAATTCTTTAGCATACACTGCCCCTGCCTCATACAATATATGCTTTTTATACAAATCCAACATACTGCCAGCTATGGCAAAGTCCTGATTTGCGTATTCGTACAAGGGGAAAAGCCTGTAGATAGATTCGCTCTCTAACTCAATGTCATCATCCATGAACAGGAAATGTGTATGAACATCCTCCTCGAGAGCTTCGAGCAACCCACGGGTGAATCCTCCAGATCCACCCACATTTCTGTTAGGAATCAATTGAACCCTTTGGTCGTCGAAATCATCTTTTTTGAGAGTTCTGCCATTATCAACAACAAAAACCTTAAAATTTTTGTCTCGCAAAAAATCATCTTTGAAAATGGCGCTTACCGTATTTTTTACGTAAATTTCTTTCTTAAAAGTACAAGTAACAATACCCAAAGATACTTCCCTAAGTTTGGGTTGCTCGGTTGCAATGAATCCCCCTGTAAATGAACCGTGCTCACTCAAGCACTTAATTTCAAGATAAACTCTGCCAGCATCCTCAGTCCGCCAAGAATCTGGTAGCACAATTTTCACAGGCTCCAAAGGTTGACAGTTCTCAAAGCTTTGTATGTGAATGAGTTCTCTGTTCTCTGTGCCATACTGTTCTCTGTAAAGAGATACTTGAAAATCCCCCTCAAGCTTCAATAAGTAATACAGAGAGTAAAGCTCTGTATATTTAGCGTAGAATTTTTCATAGAATGAATTAAAGTAAGTGTTTAAGGATAAAACACCATTTCTAGTTAACGAAACCTCTGCGTGTTCTGTATGCAAATTAAGGGAAGCGCCCTCATTACATTTCATGTACAAGCTAGAGGTTTCAGGTGTACGAGGAAATCGAATTCTGCTTACTACGTTCATCTGGCTCCTGCTCGCTCTTTACACAATTCGTGTTTTTTGGTAGACACAGCATCTAGATTTAATATCGTTGTGTATCAGTAATTTGCTGCTGTTCACTACTGACAAATCTCGGCTCTTTGACAACAAAGAAGGCTTCTGCCTTCTTCTGATGTTATTTTTTACTCATGCAGACTTCGCTATCTCTTTCTCAAATACCCCAAGCGCCCGAACCACTGCTTGATCCATGTCGTAGTATTTGTAATCTGCAAGTCGCCCTGCAAACAGTACTGAACCGTTGAGTTTTTCTATTTCTTTGAGGTAAAGTTCTAGACGCTCACGGTTCTCCTCATTGAGGATCGGGTAATAGGGGTCATTTTTCCCTGGTACATAAGCTTGGGGATATTCCATCACCAAGGTGGTTTTGGGTGAGGTTTGTCCTGACAAATACTTCTGTTCAGTGATGCGGGTGATGTCGTAGTCGTTGGGGTAGTTGACTGTACCTACCTCTTGATACTGCTCTTGATCCAAAGTCTCGAAGTGAAAGCGCAGGCTACGGTAGGGCAGTTCGCCATACATATAATCGAAGAAAGTATCAATTGGTCCGGTGCAGAGTATCCGGTTAAACTTAACCTCGTTGATAATCTCGCGGTAATCTGTGTTCAGCAGGACCTTAATGTTGGGGTGAGCCAGCATTTTGCGGAACATTTCGGTGTAGCCAAGCTTGGGCATAGCTTGGTACGGGTCTTGAAAGTAACGGTTATCTCGACTGATATATACTGGAACACGTCCTGTGACTCCCCGATCTAGTTCCTCTGGTTTCACACCCCACTGCTTCATGGTGTAGCGGAGGAAGACATTTTCATAAATGTATTCAGCTAGAAAGGTAAGGTCACCACTAGCGCTTTCACGCAGTTTTAAGATGGGTACTTTGACCCCAAAACCGAAGTTTTCTAGAAGTAAGTTCTCCAGCTTTTCTGCATACTTTGGAGGAAAAAGAGCATAGAGGGAATTGAGATTAAAGGGGATGGGTACTTTCTTGCCTTCTACCACTCCCAGCACATGGTGATAGTAATGTCTCCACTCAGTAAATTGCGAGAGATAATCCCAAACTTTTTTAGATTTGGTGTGGAAAATATGAGGACCGTATTTATGAACCAGGATGCCATGCTCGTTGTAGTAATCGTAGGCATTACCGCCGATGTGATCCCGTTTCTCTACAATCAGCACTCTTTGCCCAAGCTCATTAGCAACTCGCTCCGCTATGACACAAGCAGAATAGCCAGCGCCTATGATTAGCCAATCAAATTTCATGTGATTTCTCCTTGTATGGTGTGCGTAATTTGGATGTTAAGATGACATCACTGATTCAGCTTTTTCAGCTTTTATATAACTGCTTTGATAAATTTCAGTTAATTCCTCAAAATGTTGGTTTAATGATTTTACTGGTCGTGCCTCTTTCCAAAACTCGCTTAGCAGGTGTGGGTTTTCTCGAATAGTCCGAAGTTTGCTCTGAAAATCTCCTTCCTTATCAGGATCAAAAATGAAAGCAGGGTGGCGAACGTACTCCTGAGCGCCTCCTCGATTTGAGCAAAGTACAGGCACGCGACAAGCAAGTAACTCCAATGTTACCTGTGGCATATTATCTTCCCACAACGGTGGAACAACCCCTAAGTGAACTCCATCCAGAATGCTAGGAATATTTTCGTAAGTGTAACCAGGAGAGTAACGTAAAGAATGAAGGGATTGAGCAAGAGATAGTAACCGTCCTTTATTGTGAGTAGCCATTTTTAACTCACTTCCATCAGTAATTTTAGCTGCCACCACTAAGTCAAGTGACCTTAATTCCTCCTGTGTTAAACAACGTAGTTGTTCTAACAAAAAGTAAAATCCCTTATCTGCTCTTGCTGGTCCGATGTAAATTAATCGAAAAGGCTGCCCTACAGAGTAGGATGCTGGGTTATTGGCTGGCGCTTGGAACTCAGTTGCTTTGCTTCCTATGTATTGTGTCTTCAACCGTACAGGATCAATTCCATATTGCTGATAAATGGAAGCGGTGCGCTCAGAAACCGATAGCGCTACATCAACATAGCGGTTAATGAGAGAAACGATTTCTTGTCTACGATGGCGGTACAAATCTGCTTCTTGGGAAAGCTCTGTGCCTGTAATATTCAGTGGTTGGATAAGGGGAGACTTAGTTGGTTTGAACCAATTCCAACCTTTAAACCAGACATAATACAGTTTTTTTGGTAGACGTAGCAGTGTTGATTGCTCATCAAGACCTATTAAACTTCCTAAATGAGACATTCGTCTATAAGACAATTGCATGTCTAATTTATCTGCGCTCGGCAGGCAGGCAACACAAGCTCTTCCATCAAAATAATCGTCACAAGCACTATTCTCTAACCTCCACAAATTTACCTGAGGACAAACAGACCAATAGTTGTGCAAACTAAACACAACCTTTGCTCCACTTTCTTTTGCTAACTTAAGGCAGTTAGCAGTTAATCCTTCTAAATTATGAAAGTGAATAATATCGTATGGCTGTTGTTCAGTAAGCACCTGTTCAAAGCATTTCTCCAACTGTAAATTTTTGACATTTCCTAAAGGATTGTCAAAGCTTAGAGAAGAAGGTGCAGGAATTGGAGAATTGACTATTGAAAAAGTTTCTACTTGAGGATGTCGCTTGTTAGAAATTTTCCGTAGATAAGGTTGTTTAGGAAAGTAGCTATAATCGATCCCAGAATAAAGAAAATTGATTTGATAGTCTTTTGACTGAGCTAGATAATCAATCAAATTACGACAATATATGGATACCCCGCCGCCTTCAAGTTTCTTTTGAAAATAAGGATCCCAGTTGTAATAAAGGATTCTGTATGACATAATAAAATTCCTAATTTTGGGTTAGTCAAGAGCGTGTGTATAAATGCTGCAAAATCCTCAATAGTTCCACCACAAGTACAATGCTACCTATCAATCTCACGCAGTGCTTAAACAGCAACGCTCGTTGAGGTGCAAGCACGACCGTAAGATAGTGCCTGCACAAGCTTATTTCACGCGATTTCTCCTTTAATAGGGGTAAATAGAGGTTTGGAACTTTCACACTTGACTGAAGATTTTCTGCTTTCGTTAGGTTCTAACTCACTCGATGAAGATGATAGTACAAGTTGATGTTAAGTAGTTTTCATGGCTTTTTGGAAAAAATTACGTCTAAATTCGCCCAAAATCTTTTTGATTTTTAAAATCATGCTGTTTTTGCTGTTGTTTTTTAATTGAAAGAGTTTTCTTGCAATGGCGTTAGCTCTGGTAACTGAACCAGGAAACCAGACATCTCCATGTGGATGCTTACCATAAACCACTAGTCTCCACCAGTCAGCTAAAGTGTAAATGGGTCCTAGCTCATAGAAGTCATTTTCAGTTTGATCTCCAGACATTACAAAGGAGCCAAAGACTTCCGCTTCCTGAAGAGAAGGGTTTCGCAGAAATTCTTTTGCCAAAATTTCAGCTGCCTCTAGGAAAGAATTAGTTGTACATTCTTGCTCACTTAGATTGGTCGTTAATTGCTCTGCAAATTTAATAGCAGCGCTTTGCAGTGTATGTAATCCCCAATTGATCGCATGTTCGTTTTTTGGGTAACGAAGTACGGGAATATACTGCTCACCGCATCGCTCGTAGTTCATAGTGCTACCGTGATCTGCTGCAACGAAAAGCTCGAACAAACATCTGTACTTAGTGATAACATTGCGATCACACGGTTTGTCTACATCATAAAAATAAGCTAATAAATTATCATTTTGAAACGGCTTAACCCGACTCTCAAGGGCAAAGAAAAAACCACACACACCAGATTCTGGATAGAAACCAGCAATGTCCAGTAATTTACTAAAAGAGCGTTGTGTGTTTCCACTCCAGCCCACATCAACATAACCAAAGGGAACGCCATCGTCTAGCCCTTCTTGGCGAAAATAGCCGATCACCTTTTCACGATAGGTAGCAGCAGTTGAGATGATAAGTTCAGTAACCTCTTTCTCAGTGAAAATCTGCTTTAGTAAGTCACGTTCGTGCTGGTGAAGATTAAGATCCCATTTGGCTGCTGGAAAACCATAGCGACTCAAAACATCTTTAATTTGGTCTGGTGATATGTTAACCCGATCACAAACGGAACGAATTGATAAAAACCGGATGTCACTATCAGCGTGAGCCAAGATCCAGACAAGCTCATCTTCCCCAATCTCTTGGAGAGCAGGTGTGTGCCATGCTTGACGAGAACCATATAAGTAGCGGCAGTCGATTGTAAATCCCCAATTCTGGCAGATAACTTGAGCTATTTTTTGCAATATCTGCCCATCTCTGGCAACAAAGTATAACCTTTGAATCCCTCTTTTTTGCGCTTCTACTAAGCACCAGTGAACGAAACCGAACAACATGGGAGCAACTGCACTTGCTGTCGTGTCCCAAATAACTTGTTTATCAGGACTCGTTTCTTGAGACTGCAAACGGGTGAGCCTGCTAGCGCCTGCTAGTAAGGATCTAAACTTTAAGGGCAGATGAGCGGTGTCCGCTATTTTTCCTTCGTAGCGATTCAGGTGAGTTTGAGTGATGGGTTCGACTTTAACCCCCTGTTTTTTTGCCATTTTTACATCGGAGTGGAAGTTGTCTCCAATATGATGTAACTGAGAAGCTTTGACTGACTCCTGTCCCAGACAATGTGGAAATAATTTACCATTTGACTTGCTCATTCCTACTTCCGATGAGACATACAAACGGCTACCCGGTGTCCAGACATTATTTTCTTTGAGGAAAGTCCGAATCGTTTCCTCAGATAAATACATATCAGACATGTAGATGAGCTGCTCATTTGCTTGCTGTAGTGCTTGTATTCTTTTTTGAATGGCGGGTACTGGACGCAAAGAAGCCAACTCTAATGCAATTTCTTTATGCATAGCTTGTTGGGCTTGAGTTGTTGACCAACCCAAAAAACCAGCTAATTGTTGGTAGATTTGTTCTACAGTCACTTCTCCGGTTTTCGATGCTTCTCTTGCTGCGCTTTCTGCTTTTATCCGCATCTGCAGCCAAGTGTCTGCTGATATGTCAATAAGTTTTTGTTGCCTTAGTTGTTCTCCCAATTCCCAAAATAAGTCTGTTGGTTTTGCCCAAACCCGAACTAAAGATGTTTCAAATACGTCGAATGAGTAAACTGTCTTTTGCATGGGAATTTAACCGATGTTTTTAGGGTATTCAACGAAAAGTGCAAGGTTTGATTTATTTTTTTGTTGACAGTTTTAGTCAGGAAAACTGAGTGTACGTATGGGCATTTGTGATTTAGTTGTGAAACATACTACTAACAGAACTTTCTTTGTGAATGCGGAAGATTGTCTCACCGATCAGATTAGCGACAGATAATACTGTTAATTGTGGAAAGCGGTTTTCGTCCACAATGGGAATGGTATTTGTAACGATGACTTCTTCAAGGTAACCGCTTGATAGACGTTCAATTGCAGGTGGTGAAAAGAGTGCATGGGTTGCACAAGCATAAACTTGGCGTGCACCTTCCTGACGAAGCACTTTTGCCGCTTCGGTGATGGTGCCTGCGGTGTCGATCATGTCATCCACAAGAACAGCGGTTTTACCTTGCACGTCACCGATGACATTCATGACTTCAGCAACATTGTGTGCTTGGCGACGCTTATCGACAATGGCAAGCGGTGCATCGTTGAGTTTCTTGGCAAATGCCCGTGCCCGCGCTACTCCGCCCACATCAGGGGAAACGACAACGATATCAGAAAGTTGCTTACTTTGGAGATAATCTAGCAGGATGGGAGAGCCGTAGACATGATCCAGCGGAACATCGAAGAAGCCTTGAACTTGAAATGAGTGCAGATCCATTGCTAGAACGCGATCGGCACCCGCTTTGGTAATTAAGTTTGCTACTAGTTTAGCTGTAATCGATTCCCGTCCAGCTGTCTTACGATCTGCTCTGGCATAGCCAGAGTAGGGCAACACTGCTGTGATTTGCCTTGCCGAAGCGCGACGACACGCATCAATCATGATCATCAATTCCATGAGGTGATCATTGACTGGACGGCATGTGGGTTGAATCAGATAAACGTCGCAACCTCGGATTGATTCCAGAATTTGAACATAAATCTCTCCATCGGCAAACCGCTTACGGATTGTAGGAGTTAGATCAATGCCAAGATATTGAGCAATTTCCTGAGATAGCGAGACATTGGCTGAGCCAGAGATCAGGCAAAGACGGTTATTCTCAGAAGCAATTGAGGTAGTGGTTGAAAGTGTTAGAGTTGGAGTGAAAACCATATTATTCCTCAAATGTGTTTTCTGTAACGCAATGCTTGACCTATCTCTTTATTACAGGTTCAGGCTCTACAACAGACGGTCTGGATATTTTCGACAATGAATGCTCAAAATTCTGATAAAGTTGTAAATGCTTCTCAAGAAATACAGTCTTTGAAAAATTATTTTCAACATCCTTTCTTGCCTGCTGACCCATTGCCTCCAAATCGATGGATAGTAATGCTTGGCGCAGGGCTTGGTTTAATGCCTGCTGGTTAGTAGGCTCAACTAGGATACCGTTGCGTCCAGTCTCTATCATCTCTGGAACACCCCCTGTGGAAAAACCAACGACTGGAGTAGATGCAGCCATTGCTTCCATAACAGTGAGTGGCAGGTTATCGGCAAGGGTGCAAAAGAGCATAACATCTGCTGCAGAATAGACTTTAGCCAAGAAGTTAGGGTCTGAAATATAACCCATCTCTCTGAATTCAAGTCCCTCCAATGCTTGCTTCAACTCATTGTTGCAAAACCCTACAACTAGAACGAATGGAGACAAATCACGTACACTTTGAAGGGCTGCGATCGCATACTTCACACCCTTACGAGGATCATTAAGTACGTGCGCTGAAATAACAATTACTTTACGGTTTTCCGGAATACCTAGATTAATTTTTATATTTACCTTTGTGACTAAGGGAAAAGGTTTTAAATCAAGACCATTGGGGATGACTATAGGTGAAATTTTAAATTTTAGAGCCTGTTGAGCCTGTTGAGCCATCCAGTGACTCGGATATATGTAGCGAATATGGAATTGCCCAGAAACCCATCGTTTGATTGCCTGGATTTCTCTTGTGCGATCAGGTATTTTATCTTTCTTTTTACCCGGAGGTAATTGAGGACACTGGTGACAATGGGTAGTAAACTTCTCACACCCCATTGGGTACAGACAGCCGCCAGTAAATGGAGAACAGTCATGTACTGTGAAAAAAGTGGGCTTGCGTCGAGAAGTTAGAGCTAGAGTCACCGGAGATATGGCGGTATGTAGATCATGAAAATGAACAATATCGTAATTATCGAGAATTCTGCTCAAGTTTAACCAGTATTCAACAGGCAACAGTTCTGGGAAACCGTATTCTTTAGTCTTTTCATGAATCCTTTGACAGAGCCTGTATCTACGACCTTCTCCGTAGAGATTACGCTGGAATGAAAGAGGCTCTTTGCAGTGAAAAGCAACAAAATGGTCAGTTGGATGTCCAGCATCATTTAACCAGGTAGCAAGTTCTTCGGCAACTCTACTTGCCCCACCCCCATTTCTATCAGACTTGCTAACAATAGCTATTTTCATATGTACAATAAATATTCAAACCATGAGGCAAAATAGCTTAATCTTACGTACTGAACAAGTAAATTTTGAACCTTTTATAAATTAGGTTTCTTGTAAATTCAGTACGAATCTTCTCTATGTTCAATCTACAGACAACCTATTTTTATCAAACAGACCAAGTTTAGATTCTAAATAATGACTAATCTTGATTTGGTATCAAAATGCGTGGAATGTCGGCATCCCAATTCACCCGAAATTTACGGCTTATTTCACAAGTAAATCTTTCAAGATACCAACCGTAAGCAAACCATTCTCCATTTTCATCTTGTAGAAAGTTGGTCCCGTACATACCTGTTTTTTCACTGCCAGGGACAATTTTAAATTCAGAAACATGCTTATAAAGTCCATCAAGACTATCAGACACGTAGCAATATAGAGCAGATTTATCTAAGTTTAGCTCACTGTAATAGTCTAATGCATTTGGGTTGATGGTATGACCCCATGCTGAGAAAAATAAATAATATTTGCCATTTTTTATAATTAGTTGAGGTCGTTCAAGCTCATAAAATATTCCGTTATTTATTTCCTCATGAAGATGAGGAAATAATAATGGCTTTAGTAATTTGTATGGACCGTCTATGGATTGGGAAACCGCTAAACCTACACAACCACGATAGTGATCATGTGCATCAGAGATAGCAGTTGAAAAAATCAAATAATACTGATTTGTAACGTCACATTTTAAAACATAAGGGTCTCGACATTGACAGTGTTCATAAATTGAATCAGTACGCCGCGAATTAGCATAAATTTTATAATCTAGAACTATTAATACATCTAGTTGCTGTTGCCAATTTCGCAAATCATTGGAAACTGCAAGCCCAATTCTTTCCGTTAGAATATTTGGTTTTTGAGGAGACGCTGAATAAAATAGATAAAATTTATTATTCTCTTCAACACACGAGCCTGCAAGAATTCTACCATTTCGCCATTGACAATCATCTGGTTGCAGAGTTACGTCTGCAAATGACCATTTTTCGAGATCTTTAGATACTAAATGCAAAATTATACCAGTCATCCAAAATGGTTCTTCAGTTATCAAACTTGCTAGACAGAATGCATGATACTCATTGCCCTTTTTCATAATCCAAGGATCCCAAGTTCTGATCATCTTAAGCTGACAAAGCAAAAAATAAGCAAACTTTACAGAATAACTGTTATTTTGGAGAAGTATTTGATACAATAACGTTCCCAATCGGTAACGTAATTTTCTCTTTATTTTGTTGAAAATATTGTATGTTCTCCCTTTCAATTTAAGAGCGAAACTAACCATCCTTAAGGAATTAATATACATAAATCTTTACACGGTAGTTTTTTCTACAAAAGACCATTTGGTTGTATGCCACAAAAATCCACCTACTCCATTTTTTGGCAATTCTAAATAAAGTATTTTGAGTTTTATTAGCTCATCATCATAAAATATTGCATCCTCTTCTGACTCATCTCTAACTCCAAATACTACATGATATTCACCAGGAGATAATGATGGTAAATCTAAGTCACTATCGATTATAACCCGACCTTTTAAGGGAGTTTCAAATTTAAAATGAGCATCTAGTAAATGGGAAGTAAATATTCTTTTACCTTCATCATCAAGTAGGAAAAAACCTGGATTAACTTGACTAACTGGTTCAAGGAAGTTAAATTCAAATCTTAACTTATAGCTTGAACCCCATGCATATTCAGATACTTCTTCACCTTTATCATCAATCCAAAAAGGACGTTTAAGCTCAAATCTGCCACACTTAGAGCGCATCACTGGTCTGAAGTTAGAAGTTTTTGTTACTGATAGGTAAGCACTGGTAACTTCATCAATATTCCCCTGACAATAAACTTGACCACGATTTAGCATAACTCCTTGATTGCAATATGATCGGATTACTCCTAAATCATGGCTAACAAATAAAATTGTTCTTCCTTCTCTTTCGGAGATATCTTTCATTTTTCGCATACATTTCTTGCGAAATTCGGCATCTCCTACTGCCAACACCTCATCCACAATCAAAACCTCTGGCTCCAAATGAGCAGCCACCGCAAATGCCAACCGCACATACATTCCAGATGAGTATCGCTTTACAGGAGTATCTAAAAACTTCTCAATCTCTGCAAAATCGACAATTTCATCAAACTTGCGTTGAATCTCTACCTTGCTCATCCCTAGAATTGCACCATTAAGAAAGATATTCTCCCTACCGGTTAACTCTGGGTGAAAACCTGTTCCCACTTCTAATAAGCTGGCAACTCGCCCCTTTATCCGAATAGATCCACTGGTTGGTTCCGTAATTCTGCTGAGAACTTTTAGTAGTGTTGATTTACCTGCACCATTACGTCCAATGATACCTACTCTGTCGCCCTGCTTAATCTCAAACGACACATCTTTCAGTGCCCAGAACTCCCCCTTGGTGGGTCTTGCTTCCTTCTTGGCACGGGGATTTAGCGCATTACCAAGAGACTTCGCTGCATTGGTCATTGCCCCACGAAATGTCTTGTAACTACTCCCTTCTTCCTGATGTCCAAGGACGTACTTCTTAGCTAAATTCTCAACCCGGATTACAGTATCTGACATTTACGTCACTCCTACCTAATACCCTTTCACTTTTGTTCGGCTAACTACACGTACTGGTGTGGACAAGGCTGTCATTACTTGAACTGACCAATCCAAAATCCAAAATCTATGGCTCCAAAATCGGTACGCCTAAATCACGTCTGCAAAAGTGCGTTCCATTCTGCGGAAGTACCAAATACCGCTCAACAGCAGCACAACCACCAGAACCAGAGATAGTGCAAACCCAGGTAAATATATCTGCGACTCGCCGCCCAAAATCGCCCAGCGGAAACCGTCGATGACTCCTACCATTGGGTTGAGCGAATACAGCAGCCGCACCTGTTCGGAATACCGTTCAGCAATTATCTTGCTACTAAAACCTACAGGAGAAATGTATAAACCAAACTGGACTAGAAACCCCACGATATAGCGGAAATCCCGATACTCCACAGTCAAAGCCGCTAGCCACAATCCCACACCTATCGACGCGGCAAAGGCAATCAGAATAAACAGTGGCAGAGTCAAAATGCGCCAATCGGGTACAAAGTTATAGTAAGCCATCAACCCCAGCATTATCATGCCAGATATTAAGAAGTCTACAAAGCTGACAATCACCGCACTCGTTGGCACAATCAGACGCGGAAAGTAGACTTTAGAAAGCAAGTTGGAGTTGGCAATTAAACTGTTGCTGCATTCTGTAAGAGCACCAGAGAAAAACTGCCAAGGCAACAAAGCGGAAAATACCATAATGGGGTAAGGCGCATTCCCCTCTGGGGGTAGCTTCGCCAAACTTCCAAACACAACACTGAACACCACCATCGTCAAAAATGGTCGGATCAATGCCCATGCCATGCCAATAGCCGTCTGCTTGTAGCGCACCAAAATATCACGCCAAGCCAAAAAGTAGAATAACTCTCTGTATTTCCACAGGTCTTTCCAATACTGCTTCTCAGCCCCACCTGCCTCGATTGTGAGTTCTTTTGTGCTCATCTACTTACCTGTATGTTGCATTAATTAGACAACGCGTGATTGTTTGCAGCCAAAGTATCTGAAGTCTCAGAAAAAACATTGTTCTTCTACTTATTTCCTTTGGTAATCTTTAGTATCAGGAAATATTTGTATATTTTTTACACCTTCATCTAATCTTTAAAATTTATTAAATAAAATTACTAGTATTTATCTGACAGCAACTCAGAACAAGCAACAGTGCTAATTATCATCAAATTGATTATGAACGTCACGAACCAAGCACCAACTCTAAATTTCTTTGCCAGCTAGGCAAAGCTAACCCAAATGTACTAGAGATTTTCTGAGTATCTAATGAGGAATAAGCTGGTCTTTTCGCTGGGGTTGGATACTGCTGTGAGGAGATTGCTACCAATTTGTCTAGCTTATGTTCGCTGCGTTTAGAGTCATATTCAAATATCACTTTTGCAAAGCCATACCAACTCGTCTGACCACTAGCCGTGAGATTGTACATCCCACTGTTATTGCTTAAAAAACCAATCAAATCTTTTTTGCTTTGAGACAAGATTTGTGCTGTAGATTCAGCAATCATCCGGCTCCAGGTAGGAGATCCGACTTGGTCATCCACAACTGTGATCTCTTCACGCTCCCGTGCTAATTTCAACATTGTCAGCAAAAAGTTTTTACCCCTCAAGCCATAGACCCAACTTGTTCTTAAGATGAAATGAGGTACACCAACTGCTTGAATTGCCTTTTCACCTGCTAATTTTGTTTTTCCGTATACATTTTGTGGATCAGGTTCATCTTGCTCTGTATATGGCGTTGTATAATTGCCGTTAAACACATAATCTGTGGAGTAATGAATCACTCCTGCACCCAGTAGCTTTGCTTCCTCTGCAATCACACCCGGTGCAGTCCCATTAATAGCCATTGCTAATTCAGGTTCTGTCTCTGCCTTATCCACTGCAGTGTATGCCGCCGAATTTACAATTAAGTCAGGCTGAACTTCACGAATCACATGACGAATAGTGTCAGGCTGAGATAGATCTATGCGTAAACCAAGGGAGGAGATTTCACGTCCTACAGGAATGACTTCACCAAGAGTCATTAAAGTTCGTTGCAGTTCCCAACCAACTTGACCCGTGCTACCTGTGAGTAGTATTCTCATCAGGCAAACACCTCCGCCTCTTTCAGTCGCTTACCCGCCCTATCTTTAGCAGAGACAATGGGTTCTACTTCAAGGGGCCAGGCGATCGCCAAATCAGGATCGCTCCACAAAATGCTACGTTCATACTCTGGTGCGTAATAGTCTGTAGTTTTGTAAAGCGTCTCAGCATATTCTGAAATCACCAAGAAACCGTGAGCAAATCCTGGTGGTATCCATAGTTGCTGCTTGTTCTTGGCGCTCAAATGAATGCCCACCCATTGACCAAAGTACTTAGAAGTAGTTCTCAAATCCACAGCTACATCAAAGACTTCACCAATGACAACTTTAATCAATTTGCCTTGAGGTTGCTTGATTTGGTAATGCAGACCGCGTAGTACATTCTTCGTTGAACGAGAATGGTTATCTTGAACGAAGTGTTCTAGAATATTTGCCTTTTCTCGCAAAACTCGTTCATTGTAGCTTTCGTAAAAAAAGCCACGTTCATCTTCAAAAAATCGCGGTTCAATGAGCAGTACATCAGGAATTCCAGTTTGTATAATTTTCACAATGTCACCCTCTCTGTTCCTGGCAATTCCTGCTTAAAGCCATTTGCTGATGGAACTTGATTCATCTGCTGAACCTGCTGGGCGTGGCTATCATTATTGATGATGTCCATCAGGTAACCCCCATAGCTACTTTTAGCTAATGGTTGAGCAAGTTGGTACAGTTGGTCGGCATTAATATATCCTTGGCAGTAGGCAATTTCTTCGATACAAGCTATTTTTAAGCCCTGCCGTTGTTCCAAGGTTTGAATAAAGCTAGCAGCTTGGTGAAGCGATTCATGAGTACCCGTATCCAACCAAGCATAGCCTCGACCTAAAATCTCGACTTTCAGTTGCCCCTGACGCAGATAAACCTGGCTTAAGTCAGTAATTTCTAGTTCATTGCGGGCTGAGGGTTTGAGAGTGGCAGCAATTTCACAAACTTGATAATCGTAGAAATAAATACCAGGCACAGCATAGTTAGACTTAGGAATCTTGGGCTTTTCCTCTAAACTTACTACCTGACCTGCTCTATCAAATTCAACAACTCCATATCGCTGAGGCTCAGCGACTCGATAACCAAAAATAAGTGCCCCCTCACGCAACTGAGTTGCACGCGTTAGCACATCAACTAGACCATGCCCGTAGAAGAGATTATCGCCTAAAATGAGGCATACGGAGTCGTTACCAATAAAATCTTTGGCTAAGATAAATGCCTGTGCTATACCTTCAGGTTTCGGTTGCTCAACATAGCTAAACTTGAGACCCCACTGGCTACCATCTTGCAAAAGTTGCTGAAACAGTGGCAGATGGGCGGGTGTAGAGATGATGAGGATTTCGCGAATCCCAGCCAACATGAGAGTGGACAAGGGGTAGTAAATCATCGGCTTATCGTAGACAGGCATGAGTTGTTTGCTGACCACTTGAGTCAGGGGGTACAACCTTGTACCAGAACCGCCAGCTAAAATAATGCCCTTCATGGTTCACTCCTCAGATGGTTGGGGTTTCGTTAGCTTGATAATACTGCCTCTCTATCTCCATAGTTCTGCTTAATCCAGTGTGCGTAGGCACCTGATTGGACTTGCTCAACCCAGATTGGGTTGCTGAGATACCAGTGAATGGTTTTCAACAAACCGCTATCAAAGTCCTCTTTTGGTTGCCAGCCCAAATCTGAGCTAATTTTACTACAATCAATTGCATATCTTCGGTCGTGTCCAGGGCGGTCTTTCACAAAAGTGATGAGAGAGGAGTGGCGGAAATCGGGTTTAGGAGCCAACTCATCTAGGATTGCACAAATTTTTTCAACGACTGTTAAGTTTCTCTGCTCGTTGTTACCACCAATATTGTAAGTCTCTCCAATACGGCTGTGTTGTAAAACTGTGTAAAGGGCTTCGCAGTGATCCACAACATACAGCCAATCTCGGACATTATGTCCATCCCCATATATTGGTAAAGGTTTACCATTTAAAGCATTGAGAATAATTAGGGGAATCAGTTTTTCGGGAAACTGGCGTGGACCGTAGTTATTAGAGCAGTTGGTTATTAAAGTGGGGAGACCATATGTGTGAAAGTAGGCTCGTACAAAATGGTCAGAACCTGCTTTTGATGCAGCATAGGGACTATTGGGAGCATATGGGGTATCTTCCCGAAAAGCTGAATCTGTCGGACCTAACGAGCCGTATACTTCATCTGTAGACACATGCAGGAAACGAAACTGCTCTTGCTTGTGCGGGGATAATTTTTCCCAGTAAGCTCTGCTAGCTTCCAAAAGTTGGAAAGTTCCCACTACGTTTGTTTGAATAAAATCCTGGGGGCAAACAATTGAGCGATCAACATGGCTCTCGGCTGCGAAGTTGATAATTGCGTCTGGTTGGTACTGCTGTAAAAGATTACGTAACAGCTCAATATCACCAATGTCTCCACGGACAAAACAATATCCAGAATCATCCTGCAACTGTGCTAGATTTTGAGGATTGCTGGCATATGTCAACTTATCTAGATTGATAATGTTAGCCCACTGTTCAATTCTTGCCTTCAGAATGAAGTTAGAACCGATAAAACCTGCTCCGCCGGTTACCAAAAAAGTCTGCATATTCCTAGTTTGTGATTGACTGTAAAACATAGGGAACAGACAAACATTCTTCCATTAACGCACCAAAATGTCACGCCATGCCAGAAAGTAGAACAGTTCCTTGTATGTCCACAGGTCTTTCCAATACTGTTTTTCAGCCCGACCCGCCTCGATTGTAAGTTCTTTTGTGCTCATCTACTTACCTGTATGTTGCATCCATTAGACAACGCGTGATTGTTTGCAGCCAAAGTATCTCAAGTCTCCGAAAAAACATACTTCCTCTACTTACTTACTTTAGTCATCTTTAGTATCAGGAAATATTCGGAAATTCTTTTGCATCTTTATCCCACCTTTAATCGAACTGCTACTGGGGCGAAAAGTATTTATTACAGGTGAAAATTTTTGCTCAAAAACTCTAAACTGTATACCCACTCTAACTTTGGGTAACATAAATTGTGACGAAATCCAACGAAACTTTTAACACAAATGTATAGAAAATACCTTGATTATCCTGGATCTTTTAGTATTTTCTCGGTGGAGGTGCTGTCATATCCTTCTATTAAAAGCTGCTCTGTGAGATGAGAACCAATAAAACCAGCTCCTCCAGTGACAATAAAATGCATACTTTCAAGTCTGAAAATAAAACCATCTCGACAGTTGCCTAGCAAACTCCTCACCATCCCAATCCTGTACCACAAGGCGAGGCAGCTCAAAACAGTCAATATTTCGCCGTACTTTGCTAGGAATAGTGGAGCAAGCACAAACGAATCCGACTTCACGAGCAAGAGCGGCTGTTTCTGCGGTGTAATCACCATGGGGATAGGCAAAGCTATTTACCGGACGCTCTATAATTTCTTCTAATCGGGTTTTACTATGCTGAAGTTCGTACTGCTGCTTAGCTACTGACAGTGTAGAGAGAAACGGATGGCTTACCGTATGAGCACCAACCTCTATCAGTGAACCCTGGTCCAGTGCGTACACTTCCTCTGGCGAAAGGAAGCGGTGTGTCGAGCGGCTCCCACTCTCAGCACCAGACCATGTTATAATCTGATCCATCAGCTTTTGGCGCTCGTTTGGCACCAAAGGGCGCAGTAGCTGATAAAGTGTGCGGTAGAGACTCTGGCGTGGACTGGGATCAGCCTCCTTGGGCGTACACCAAGTCCAAGTGCAATGGCGCTGATAGGCATCCTCACTGTAGTAGGCTGCTTCGCCTAAATCCCATTCGTAGGTGTTGCCGTTAATGCTCAGGCAAAGAGTTTTCGGTAATGTGCCTGGTTGCAACAGCAGTCGCTCCAATTCATCCCACCAAGATTCCCGTTCATGCTCAAGGTAGCCAGTCGATACAAAAACCGTTGCAGGAATGTTATGCTGCTCCAGCAATGGTTTAGCGTTATAGAGATTATCAGCGTAACCATCGTCGAAGGTAATTGCTACCGACCGATTGAGGGACTTTCTATCCTGCACCGCTTGGACTAGTTGTTGCAGTGGGACTGGATAGCTATGTTTTTTCAATACTTCCAGGTGTTCAGCAAAGTGGCGCGGCTTCACGCACAGCTCAAATGGGTCCGATGGCACTTCAGCCACGCGATGGTAGAGTAGGATGAGTCCCCCCGGTGCGAATCGGTTCTTAAGCCGCGCCGCTGCCCGTCGCAATCTGCCAATTCCACGTATTTTCATAGCTTTACCTATGGTTTCACCGCCCTGACTGTGATTAAAACTTGATAGCTGGGATCACAGTGGTCTAATTCTTTCTTCTGCAGTTCCTCAGTTGCCACCCCTTGTAGAAATGAAGTTGCTGTCAGCACATTCCCATAAGTTTTGATCGTCACATTTGTCTTTGGGAAAACTTCCTCAAACAGCCGTTGTGCGGATAAGTTAGTAAATGCCCAATACCAGTAATCTTTCCATTCATCAATGCAAATTTGACTGATTCCCGGAAAGGTCATCAGCGCAACTCCGCCAGGCTTCAGGATGCGGTTGATTGTTTTGAGGGCGGATTGCACATCGTAAATGAGGTGGAGTGTTTGTGTGAGGACAAGGCAGTCAAAGGTATCTGATGGAATATGGTCAGCGTTACTTAGATCTCCAACAATCGTTGCATCTGGGTTGCCTTCTATGACGTGAAGGACATCGCTTTTCGTAACGCGATCGCCTCCGAACTTCCGAGTATAAAAGTTATCCCCAATTTCCAGTACACGCCCTTGAATATCATTAGCTTGGCTGGTAAGAAAGTTTTCGACATAGTAGCGGTCAATAGGAAGACCTCGGTCAAAGCCAAATACTCGACTCAGGGGCGTTACCCGTCGCAGATTACCGAATTTTACCGTTCCTACGGGTGGGCAATATTCAGTTCCTTTCCATTGAGCCCGTAATCTACCACGGATGGGGGCAGGCAATGTCTGCCGTGCGATCAACTTCACTAGTCCTTTCATACGTCCTTTTAAATATTGAGTATATTGTGACAACCGATATAAGGTTGGATGATGATAGGGCCATAACGCTTTTCTGAACGCTTGCCAAACCTCAGTGTCCTTGACTCCTTGTTCGGACAAATACTTCTCTAGCCAGTTCAAGACAGTCAGATGAAAAGGATTCGGCTTTTGTGGCTGGAACTGTCCCTGACTTAGCGCCACTTGACAGCAGCTACTTGGATGCTGCCGATACCTGTCCCAACAACCACTTTCTACAAACACAGGATATTTGAGACAGACTTTGTAAAAGAAAACTTGATCCTCATATAATCCCCGGAAGGACTCCTCAAATCCGCCGACATCTTTGATGACCTCATGTCGTATGAGGACACTACAAGTGCCTGGTGTAAGAGCTGTGCCTTCTAAGTAGAGAGCGAGCAGCTTTGGCGGTTTAAACAGAGTATCAGGTTGGACACCCAAAGGTCGTTGGAAATCAAGTTGAGCAGCTTCAGGATTACCAGTCCAACTGAACCACTGGTATGTTGAACCATACACCATACCAGCTTCCGGCTGTGCTTCCATGATTGCCACTTGCTTGTCCAGTTTCTGCGGCAACCAAATGTCGTCCGCATCCAGTAAGGCAACGTATTTACCTTTAGCGTTGCGGATGCCCAGGTTACGCGAGGCACTCATCCCGCGATTTTGATGATATTCGTGTTCGAGATAGCGTACTTTACCGGGATTTTGTTGAGCATACCACAAAGCAGTCTTAGTGCTAGTGTCACTTGAACCATCATCAACTAGCAACAGTTCCCAGTGGTCATATGTCTGGGCAAATACACTCTTGATCGCCTCTTTAAATACATTTTTGCTCGTCTGTTCAAAGAACTTCTCAGCGTTCAAGAAGATCATGATGACAGATACCAGTGGTTTGCTACTCATTTCAAAATCTCTACTTTAAATACAATTTTTTCTTTCTGCACGATTGTATAAAGATTCTTACTAAGAACTTACTTGTTGGAGATATATGTTAAGCTTTATTAATAAGTATTTTCTCGTAGTAATTCAGAAATTCTTGCACTGTCTGTTCAATTGCAAATTCTTGAACAAGGCAGTCAAAGAAATCTGATGGAATATGCTTAACAATTCAATCAAACCCTCAACATTTGTACCTTCATCTGGTTGCACCTTGTAGTTGAGTTTGTAGCCAACGACGGATAGGGACAGGCAAGGTCTGCCGTACGAGGAACTTCACTAGTCCTTTGATACCTCCCTTTAGATGTTGAGTATATTGTGATAAGCGGTATAAGGTTGGATGACGATAGGGCCACTGCACAATTCTGAGCGCTTGCCAAACTTCGGTATCGTTGACTCCTTGTTCTGATAAATACTTCTCTAGCCAGTTTAAGAAAGTTAGATACACAGGATTCGGCTTTTGTGGATGGAACTGTCCCTGATTTAACGCTACGTGACAGCAACTATTTTGGTGCTGCCGATACCTGTCCCAACATCCACTCTCCACAAATACTGAAGCCTTAAGACAGACTTTGTAAAAGAAAACTTGATCCTCATACATCCCCCGAAAGGATTCCTCAAATCCGCCGACATGTTTGATAAGCTGATGTCGTATGAGGACGCTACAAGTACTTGGAGGTTCAGCCCCTTTTAAGAAGAGAGTGCTCAGCGCTGGCGGTCTCACCAGAGTATCGAGATGGACACTAAGTTCTGGCATAAAGTCGCGTTCGACATCTTCAGGGTTGCCTGTCCAACTGTACCAATATTGAGTACGCCCATAGATCATGCCAGCCTCAAGCTGTGATTCCATAATTGCCACCTGCCGTTCCAGTTTTTGCGGCAACCAAACGTCATCAGCGTCTAAGAAAGCGATATACTCACCTTTGGCATTGCGAATGCCCAAGTTACGAGTAGCACTCATACCGCGATTCTGGTGACCTTCATGCTCCAGATATCGCACCTTTTGTGGGTATCGCTCGACATACTTTTGAGCAATTACAGTGCTACTATCAGTCGAGCCATCGTCTACTAATAATAGTTCCCAATTGTTATAAGTTTGGGCTAGTACACTCTCAATCGCTTCCTCAAAAAACTTTTCAGCTTGGAAGAAGATTATGATGACAGAGACCAGTGGCTTGCTACTCATCTTTTTACTACTCATCTCATTTGACTTCACTGATTCAAGATGTTTTAGATGAATTACTTAAGATTGCCTCGTAATAATTCAAAAGTTCTTGCACTGTCCGTTCAATTGCAAATTCTTGAAGTTTAAACTTTGCTGCTTGACCAATGTCATCCAAATTAGGGTGCATCCATGCTTCATATATTTTGGCGGACAGTGCATCCAAGTCACCGACAGGCACAAGAAAGCCTGTTTCCCCGTCTGTGATTAATTCGTCAAAGCTAGCTCCAAGTGTTCCGATCACAGGTTTGCCCAACCCCATAGCTTCTAGGCAGGCATTAGGTAAGTTATCAATCAAAGAGGGCAAGACAATGAGTCTAGCACCAACGATCACAGGATAGAGCTGTGCGTGTCGTAGCCGATCAATGAAGATCAATCGATCTGCATTTTTACCGCAGAGTGAACTGGCATACTCTTTCATGGATGGAGCAATCTTAGTTGCCATATCCTCTCCAACGCAAACAGCATAGGAGTCTGGATATGCCTGGAGAAACTTTGGCAGGGCTTGAGCTAGGATATGAAAACCTTTGTGGATCTGAAAGCGACCGAAAAATAAGAGGTATTTTTTGTTCTTCAAGTATTCATCGTAGATAGATGAATCCCAATTAAGAGTTTCCAAGTAGAATGGTGTTCTGATAACTTGAACATTTGTAATTTTGGACCTTTGTGCTAGTATCTGTTTGAGAGTATAACTTGGTGCATAAATGTGAGGACTTAGGCGCATTTGAAGCCACTCCAGCCACTCTACAGTTCTGACATCCAGATTGCGATCCACTCCAGTCAGATCATTCCAGACAGGACTATAGCCGGAACAGCGTACCACAAAAGGGACACGCAAAAACAGACTTGAGATGATGCCGCAGGCTGTATAGTCTGGAAATTGGACAATATCGAAGGACCTTTGTTTGTTGAGTTTCTTTAACTTGAGATAAGCCTGAAAGCTGAAGTCAAGCCAATGTGTCGTATCGAGGAAGCGATATCTAGTCAAGCGATTGAGCCTTGACCAGATTTTCCTGCTGCTTATCCGATGAACCTGAATACCGTCTTGCTCGAATTCAGATTCGTCAGTTTCAGAGAAGGTTATGACATGAACCTCTTGCTCTAAAGAAACTAATGCTTTTGAAACCCGATAGACATAGTTTGCTAACCCGCCACCAAAACCGTATGTAGTGCTTTCAGTTACGAATTCTGGAGTAACAAATCCAATACGCATTTTACTATGCATAATCTTGCTTATGCAACCAAAATTTATAATTTCAACTAGGATGTTTTTGTCTAACTTTTCATATTTACCGAAAAGGAGTCATTTCTTTAATTAACCAGTCGCACCTTATAAAAAGGTGACCTGGTTTGCCCTGATATTTAGCATTACTTGATGAAGCCACTTCAACAACTGTAAATCTAAAATTATCCACACTATCAAAGGTTCCTTCCTGAGGAGACCAAAGGTTAGCTCTAATTCCGTATGTATTAACTAAAAGAATTTCCGGAGGTAAGGACACAATGGCGTTATATTGTCCAGGATGCTCTGGGGGAACTATACTTACATCTTGGGAATTAGATGCAAATATTAGCTCTCCTTTACTATCCAAGAGATCTAAACTGAGATATAGATTATGGCATTTGCGTTGAACAACATATTCCATAACTATCCTAAGTGAACTCGCTGTTGTAACATATTGAATCCCTTCCCCTGTCTCATCACTAAGATAAATTTTTTGAAAATAGACGCTGTTTTTTGGTGATACTGAACGTTCCCAGAATAGGGAAGAAGTAACGCCTTCATCAAGATAGGCTTTAACAACTTCTGTAGATGGTCCCCAGGTACTTACTCGTCCTTTATTTAACAGAATTGCTGATTTGCAAAGCCTCTCAACTGTTGTCATAGTATGGCTTACAAAAAGCACTGTTCTTCCTTGTTTACCTATTTCCTCCATCTTCCCAATACACTTCTTCTGAAACTGAAGATCGCCTACTGCCAATACCTCATCTACAATAAAAATCTCCGGTTCCAAATGAGCCGCAACCGCAAACGCTAGTCGTACATACATCCCAGAGGAATAGCGTTTAACTGGCGTATCTAAAAACTTTTCAACTTCAGCAAAAGCGACGATTTCATCAAACTTACGTTGAATTTCTGCCTTGCTCATACCCAGAATTGCACCATTGAGAAAGATATTCTCTCTGCCAGTAAGTTCCGGGTGAAAACCCGTTCCTACCTCCAACAAACTAGCGACTCGTCCCTTAATCCGAATTCTTCCTTTTGTCGGTTCTACAATACGGCTCAAGATTTTTAGCAGCGTTGACTTACCTGCACCATTACGCCCAATAATGCCAACCCTGTCGCCTTGCTTAATCTCAAACGAAACGTCCTTCAGTGCCCAAAACTCCTCGCGGCTTGGGTTCACTTCCTTCTTAGCAACGGGGTTTAGCGCACTACCAAGGGACTTCGCCGCATCAGTGATTGCGCTACGAAATGTTTTGTAACGAATACTTCCCTCTTCTTGATGTGAAAGGACGTACTTCTTAGCTAAGCTTTCAACAGAGATTACAGTATCTGACATCAGCCTAATTCCTACCTCAACCACACGTCTAAATCACATCAGCAAAAGTGCGTTCCATGTTGCGGAAGTAGCAAATACCACTCCAGAGGAGTAAAATCACCAAAACCAGAGACAGCACAAACCCAGGTAAATATACCTGCGGCTCTACCATTGGGTAGAGTGAATACACCAACCGCCACTTTTGGGGCAGTATACTGCTCCCGGTATGTCCACAGGTCACGCCAATACTACCTTTGAGTCCAACCTGCCTTGATGATGAGTTTTTTGTCTTCATCTACTTAGTCCATATGTTCCATCAATTAGACAACGCCCGCTAGTTTGCAGCCAAAACATTTACCATTTCAGAAAAAATACTGGTTTTGTTATCTGTATAAATATTTCCTTCAGTAATTCTGATATCAGGGGATATTTGTATCTTGATTTATATCTTCATCTAATCTTAAAAATGGAATTTGAAGGACTTTGTAGATTGACTGGTTAGCTTTAAGGTAGCGATTCTTGGGGTATAGAGCGATCGCCCCACCTTTGAATGAACACCAGTGACAGGGGCGATCGTCCTTGTTTGTCTAAAATCTGACGGTACAACTCGATGTACCACTGTGCCTAAGCTTGAGTTTACTTTAGACAACTTAAACCCCTACACGCACCAACAAAACATTTGTTGATGCGTGTAGTTAAATGCTTCCCTGATAACAAAGGTTCTTGGTATTTCCTCCGAGGACATACTGTCATATCCTTTCAGAGATTTTTTTATGTTCAGGACATTTTCATCAGAAAATCTACTGATAGTGCTCTAGATTTTTCCGAGGAAATTTGCGGTACAATTTGTGCGCAGTACATCTTGATGGCAATGAAACACTAACTGTTGAGTTTGATTAAGTCACGTAGCATCTGTTGCTACTGAACTTTTTTGTCCGAAAGTGGGAACGCTTAAATCACTACAGTCACCAATCAACTAATCTCTCCATCCCAAGTAGCGTTCGCGAATATGGAATGGCGTACTGATAAAAGAAGTTGATGTTAACAGTTGTTTAAAAGCCAACCAAAGAAACGCTGGGATCGTCTTAGTATAACGACCCCACAGGCGACGGGGTTCTTGTAACCACCGATATAGCCATTCCAAACCTAAATCTCGCACCATGCGCGGTGCTCTTTTATGGATTCCTGCATAAACTGGGAAAGCACCACCTAGCCCAAGCATGACTGCGTGTATTTTATCTTTGTGCTGAGCCATCCAATTTTCTTGTTTTGGACACCCTAAAGATACAAATACTAAACCAGCGCCACTGGAATTGATTCTTGAAATCAGTGCTTCGTCTTCAGATGAAGTCAGGGGACGGAAAGGCAACGGTTCCATCGCTGCTATTTTCAGATTAGGGCATTCCTCCTCTAACCTGCTCTTCATGCGAGCGAGAATTTCTGTTTGAGAACCCACGAAATAAACGCTGACATTCAGTTTTTCAGCCAGCGCACACGATGCTTGTAAAACATCCATCCCGGCTACGCGGTCTTGGTATTTTGCTCCCAATAGCTTCATCATCCACACTAGAGGCATACCATCAGGAGTGACTAGGTCTGCATTCTTAAGCACAGTACCAAAGTCTGGATTCCAATAAGCCTCCATTACCATATGTACATTGGCGATACATACAGTCTTACTCTCGCGAGCTAGAGCCCATCGCAACAGTGTTTGTATTTGATCGTTAAAGCGTAAGGCAGTAATCGGAAAATCTAGCACTCTTTGAACAGGTAGAAAAGCTCTTCCTACCATAAGGTCACTCCTTGTGTCTAACAGAGAACAGAACATATACGAAACCATTCCAAACATTGAAAGTGTCAGGTTATATCCCTGTCTGACTCTTTCAACTCTTGAAGCATGGTCGAAAGTTAACACATGGAGATGCAGTAGCTTTTACAGTCAATCGCCGAATTCCCTGGTATTAATTCGTTTCTTTTTACCTGTATAGTAATTTACTGTAAAAATCAGCCAGATTAGTAGTTAATTGTTAAGATTTACGAAACCTTTATATTCAATTTATATTTACTTTATATACTTTTTTGTAAAAATTAACATATATTGAATCAGCCAAAAATTTAAGTCTCTTAATCAAAATTACAGACAATAAAACTGACGAACTGTGATATTTGAAAATTGATAATGAAAACTGTAATTGAAGATACTTATTTTCTTAAATGAATATGCAAAACAATTGCTTTATGAAGCGAATGGCACTCTTTATATAAGTTTCACGATTTGTGTGAGATGCTATCACAAACTTTGTTTTTGTTTTAAAACAAAACAAAAAAACAGGGGGAAGATTAAATTCTCTGCCCCCTGTCTTTGCTTTTTACTCTTATTTAGTTTTCTACTATCTGGTTTGTTGTCTTTTTCGGGTTTGTTGCCTTCCTTAAGTTTCTGCCGGAGCCTTTGCTGTTGTTTCTTAAGTTGTCGCTGCCTTGCAGAACCACCTCTACCCTTGTCATTTCGACCTTCTCGCCGGGGAGATTCCCATCTTTTCAATCGCATAGTGATAGTCCTTCCTTAACTTCACAAATCAAACAATAGTTAGATAAGCAAACTTCTGTTAATGCAAAGATGCAGATAGACTTTTGCTTTTCTTTTGCTTTTCAGCTATATTTTCTATCTCTATTATAGTTCCTAGTTATTTTGTCGTCAAATTATAAAACTAGAACCCGATAAGGACAAATATTGATATTGTGCAGCTTTCATGTGCATTCTCCAAGCTGTATGCCTAAATACATAAAAACACTCATAGGACAGACTTTCCTACATGAAGAGTTACCATGTACTCCTTAAGTCAGAGTTGAGGAACCAGACAATCAAGGGTTCATTTCTCAAAAGCAAAAGTCTTGTTCATTTTTAAAACCTCTAGCCTTTATACTTGGGGATATTGCAGCTTCTAACGTCTGTGACCTGAATCTTTTGCATGGGTGATGACCTCTGAATTTACAAACTCTTTACACTCTTTATAACTATTCATCATGTCTCAACGATTATCCGGAATGAGATGTATAAATCCATCAAAAAAATACATAATGATATCTAATCAAGATCATCCTCAGCAGAAAAGGTTTTAACTGTGCATACCGTAAAGTTGCCAGTGCGGTTTTGCCTCCAGGTAAGCTAGCCAGAAACAACGCCGAATAATATCATGCCCGGTTGAAGACTTATCATTAAGGCAGCAGAGGGGCACAGGGGCACAGGGGCAGGGGAGAAGATTTTAAAGTTTTTGCACAGAGCCACGGAATAATAACTAATTAACCGGACTTGATATAACAAAATTCCCGACTTCGCCAAAGTTGCCGGGAATCTGAATATGCGCGAAGCGCAGGCACTTTCACACAAATGTGCGGAGGATTGCTATATGAAGAGATTATGATGGGAAATCGATTGTTACAGCGCTTTTCAAGTAAATAAACCACGGGGTAGGGGCTGTTGTGTGCCGTGCCTCTAGGAAAATCTGTGGTTCAATTAACTGAGCTTTTGCAGCAGCAGCCCCGCGCTCTACCCGAAGGGTGAGCGTCGGATCGAGTTGCGAGCGAGGTGAGGAGGGTGGGTCAATTCCTGCAAATTCTCTCAATCAAGGCTGAAAGAGCCGGATTGCTGGCAATTGCTGTGAACCCAAACGGTACAAGTCAGAACTGCTCTGGATGCGGTGCGAAAGTTCCAAAAACGCTTTCGGACAGGCTTCACGTCTGCCCTGAATGTGGACTGACGCTAAACCGTGACCACAATGCAGCAATCAATATCAGATACTTGGCGGTAGGGCATTCCGTCAATAAAGCTCAGGCAACGTCCGATGCAGTAGCAGGAGTCACGCTCGTTGCCCGCGCTCTATGCGCGACTCATGAGCGTCGGGAGTATGTCACAATAGCTGTAACGCATCAAAATTGGTTCTAAAGATGAGGTATAGTGCGATGGCACGGAGTTGCCCGCCTACGGCGCGATCGGCGAAGCCGACACATACCACTGCAAAGGCCGCTGCGCTAGGAGTGCGATTGCAATTCGGGGCAGTGGCAAAGCCAATCGCAATTCCACAACAAGCTGTCGTTAGATCGCAATATGCTGTGGTTAGGAATGCACAAGCTGTCGTTAGATCCTAACAAGCCGTTGTGACAGCGCAATATGTTGTCGTAACGACACGATAATTTGATGTATTTACTCTCTCAGCAGTCGTCCTGATCTGCCGCGAATGAAAACCGCCATAACTGCTGTTGGTGCGACACAAAAACCAAAAATAAAGAAAGAAGAATGAAAACTTTTTTTCGTTCTTCTTTCTTCTTTCTTCTTTATTCAAGTGGGCAGGAGGAGAATCGAACTCCTATGACCGCAAGGTCGCCACATTTTGAGTGTGGTGCGTCTACCAATTTCGCCACCCGCCCTTGGGTGCAACTTCATTATTATACTCTATTTTGTGATTTTGCAACAACTTTTGATATTCTTGGCTGCTTGCCCAGCGGTCAATTTCTCTTGCACGCAGGACTGGCACTGGGTGAGTCAACTGAGCCGTCCGCGCTTCTTTGACCATTTCACCCAGTTCGGTCTTGCTAATATCATCATAAGCACGAGCCTGGGCAATAAAAGCATCGAGGTTGAGTTGCGGTGCGATGGTGGGTGAACCTCCAGCAAGTTTCATCAACACCGACATCACAACTTTGGGGTTTTGGGTTGCTAACAATGCTGCGCGATCGCACGTAAATTCTGCACAACGTACCCATTCCAAAAGTTGCGCTTGTATTGCTTGAGCTAGAATTGTTCCGACAGTGGGCACCGCTGCCGCAGCTAATATTAATATATTGACTGGAGTCAGGTAAACGCTGTGGTCACACTTGAGGTGTCCCAATTCATGGGCAATCACCGCCTGAATTTCTTCTGGTTCCAGCATATCAATCAGGGAAGTGTGCACCACAATAAAAGGTTGTTTTCCCCGCATCGCAAAGGTGTAGGCATTGGGAGCAGGATGCTGCCTAATATAGAGCTGGGGTGGATCTATATCCAGTGTTTTACAGGCTGACAACAAGAGCTGATGCAGATGGGGCAGTTGTTTTTCACCCACAAGAACGCTGGAAGCGATGTTTTCCACATAGAAAACCTGCTCTGCTAATGGTCCCAAAACATTCCGCACCATCATATCCAAGCCAGGTATCTGCTTGAGTGCTTTGGTTGCTTCTAGGTCGAGGGGATGACGAAATGAATCTGCTTTGAGACCAATCAGTTGAGTGTTTTGGGGTAACATGGCTGCATCGAGCTTGGGGAAATAAGGGAGTTGTCAAACTTAGAACTGGTCTGTTGAACAGCCCCACACAAATAGTATAGCTATAGCAAAACGAACAAGGAAGGTAATTCTTCCTTGTTCTGCTGCTTTTGTGGTCTTTTGTACCTATGGGCGTTTTAGCTAAAGGGACTTTGACGCTTGAGGCTCGATGGTGCTCTTAGCAACTTCTCTATTTGCCTGTGTCGCTGGCACACGCTCGATTCTTGCTCCCAATTGGCGCAACTTTGTATCAAGTCTATCGTAGCCCCGATCTAGGTGATGCAATCCCTGAATGGTGGTTTTTCCATCTGCCGCTAGTCCTGCTATAACTAACGCTGCTGATGCCCGCAAATCCGTTCCTAATACAGGTGCGCCTGACAACATCGGTACTCCCCGAACAAAGGCAGTGTTGCCTTTGACGCGAATATCTGCCCCCAAGCGATTCAACTCTGAGGCATGACGCAAACGATTCTCAAATACAGATTCGTTAATCACGCTGTCGCCTTCAGCCAGTGTCAGCAATGCCATAAATGGCGCTTGCATATCTGTAGGAAAGCCTGGATGGGGGTAAGTTTCAATATCAGTTGCCCTGAGGGTTTCTGCTGCCAAGGTGCGTAAGCAGTCAGGCGCTTCCTCAATGATCGGCACTCCAATATCTCGCAGCTTGGCAATGACTGGTATCAAATGCTCTGGAACGACTGGCGAGAGGGTAAGCTCTGAACGAGTCATTGCTGCTGCTACCAAAAACGTCCCTGCTTCAATGCGATCAGGAATGATACTATAGTCAGTAGAGTGCAACTTTGGCACGCCGACTATTGTAATTGTACTGGTTCCTGCACCGTAGATTTTTGCTCCCATTGCAATACAGAAGTTCGCCAAATCGACGACTTCCGGCTCACGTGCAGCATTTTCGATGATGGTTTCGCCATCCGCAAGAGTAGCCGCCATCATCAACGTTTCCGTTGCCCCGACGCTGGCAATGTCCAAATAAATCTTAGCTCCCTTTAATCGGCGATCGCGACCAGGAACATAGGCATTACAAATGCCATGCTCAATCTGCACTTCAGCTCCCATTGCTTGCAGTCCTCGGACATGCAGATCCACTGGTCTTGCTCCAATGGCACAGCCTCCTGGTAACGGCATCTGCGCGACTCCCAGTCTAGCCAGAATCGGACCGATGGCAAAGAAACTCGCTCTCAACTGCGTAACCAGTTCGTAGGGAGCCTTTGATGTTTTGATTTCTCTGGCATCAATGTCTAAAATGTCTCCAGTTTGCGTTAAGGGAACGCCTAAAGCCGATAAAATCTGACCGATCCGTGTGACGTCTGCCAATAACGGCACGTTGCGGATGCGACATTCGCCTGAACACAGCAAGGCTCCAGCCATGATCACCAGTGCTGAATTCTTTGCGCCGCTAATTTTGACATGACCTTGCAAACGATGCCCACCCCATATTTGCAAGACTGAGGAGTCTGCTGTAGGAGAAGATTTAGCATCTGGTAAGCCGCTAGAAGGAATAATAACCCTATCCTCCAAAAAAATTTACTGATTTCATACGTTTAAAGTTGGTTTCGATTCTACACGATAGTTTTTGATTGTCTACATTTTTGCACGACATACATTTAGAGTTAACAAATTGCCCTGCCGCTAGGCTTGACAAGCGAAACCCTCGCTATATCGTTTGCCTGGACTTTTAATAACACATAGTATATGCGTTATGGGAAAATGAGCAGTACAAAAAAAATTTTCCCTGACTGAATTTATTTGCCCTGCCTCGTTTTCCTAAAGTGACTTGGTGAACAAGTGATTTGTGGCATAACCAAAGAATATTGTGATAAAAAGAATAATTACTTGACACAATTAAATAATTAGGTGATAATTAAAGACGGTCAAGAAATAGTGACATTCGCGGAACTGGCGGAATTGGCAGACGCGCTAGATTCAGGTTCTAGTGCCGCAAGGCTTCCGGGTTCAAGTCCCGGGTTCCGCATTTCAGTAGTGAGTGTTAAGTAAAAAAACTTAGCACTCAAAATTCAGAAATTTAATGCTAACAAGTACACAAAATCCTCTAGTCAAGGAAATCCGGAAACTGCACTCCCCAAAGGAACGCCACAAGCAGCAATTGTTTTTAGTGGAAGGAACGCACCTGTTAGAGGAAGCTTGTGCAGTGAATTACCCGTTAGAAGCAGTCTGTAGCACTGCAGAATGGCAAAACGCCCATCCTTTGCTGTGGGAAAAAGCGTGTGGTCTTTGCGAACGGGCAGAAATTGTCAGCGAGGAAATTTTAAAGGCGATCGCCACCACCATGCAACCGGATGGCGTAGTCGCGACGGCAAAACGAGGTTATCGTGTTGGCGAAGTGCCATTTACTGGTATCGTGCTAGCATTGGAGACCGTGCAAGATCCAGGGAACTTGGGTACAATGATTCGCACTGCTGCTGCTGCTGGAGCTTCTGGATTGTGGCTGAGTGAAGATAGTGTGGATTTAGAGAACCCAAAAGTCTTACGTGCTTCCGCAGGACAGTGGTTTCGCCAAGCAATGGCAGTGACTTCTGATTTAAAAGCGACAGTACAGCAAAGTAAACAAGCAGGAATGCAGGTTGTCGCAACCTTACCGAGTGCGACTTTGACTTATTGGGAGGTAGACTGGCGCAAACCCAGTTTAATTTTGTTGGGCAATGAAGGTGCTGGTTTGTCGCCAGAGTTGACGGCAATGACAGATTTGCAAGTGAAAATTCCCCTAAGTCCAGGGGTAGAATCCTTAAACGTGGCAATTACCGCTGCTTTAATGTTGTACGAAGCCCAAAGGCAGAAAAATTATGAATAAAAATTATGAATAAGAAAAAATTAGAATTCATAATTCATAATTCACAATTTTGCCTGTTGCGTCTGCAAGAATTTCTCTAGCAATATATCGGGAATTGGTCGCGGGCGCATTGTTTTGGGGTCTACCCATACCCATAAAGCCTCAGCGGTGACTAACAGATCTTCTTGATTTTGTTTGCGAATCTCATACTGCCGATACGCACGAGTACCACGCATTTCTCTTAACCAAGTCGTGACTTCTAGCGTATCGCCTGCTACTGCTGGACGCAGGTAGTCAATTTCCACGCGTCGCATGACAAATACACCACCCAGTTCTCGGTAGAGATCGAAAGTTAAACCCAGGTGTTCAGAGTGTTCAATGGCTGCCTGTTCTAGATAGTTTTGGTAAACTGCATTGTTGACGTGTCCCAAAGCGTCCATTTCGTAGTGCCGAACCCGCAGTAGCGTTTTGAATATTTGCATGGGTGAAATGAGTCAGAAATTATCAATAACGAGTCAGGGCGCAAGGTATTGTGACCGTACAAAAATTATAGATGTATCTAAGTACTATTCTTGGTGACTATTGGCGGAACACCACTGACCTATTGGTTCGCAGATCGCCTGCTGGATCAATTCCACGATTTGCGATCCCTTGCATCCGTAATTATTTGCTAGCAATTCCTCGGCTTGATGTTTTGCCTCATCAGCAGACACACCAAATGTCATTATTTCTTCCTCTTGATTTCCTGTTATGCTCTCAACTGGAATTACGCAGATATATTGTGGTTCACCTGGTCTTATTTGTTGCACCATTTTTTGCTCACATATTTGAACCGATAATAGCCGTCTATTCTCAATATACTCATAATTCCAGATATTAAACTATGAGAGTGAATCCGTGGAATTCTCGTGCTTTTGTGTAATTTCTATAAGGTTGGAGATTCTAAATTTCTGGTTTCAACAACGGCAAGCAAGCATTAAGAATTTTCTCAAAATTGCAAAATTTGGAAGTGTAAACACTTAGCGTATGCGAAAATACATTCTAGAGACAACAAATGTCTTTTTGTAAAATTTTCTTTTTTAAACAAGAAAGTGCGCCTAGAGCCACGCATTTGCGTGTGCTCCATTAACTTACTTTCATCTCAGTTGCTTAATCCTTGGTAGTTCTAAGGACAAATTTAACATAACTGAGTTCAAGCTTGATTAGTGGCGTCTGGTACTAGCGAGCGTCAAAATCGGAGGGTAAAAATGGCAATACGTAATAATTTTGTCACAAATTTGTGGCAGAAATTACAACAAGACTCTGTGAGTTGGGGGGCTTTAATGTTGTGGGTTGCTGGATTAGTTGTACTACTAACGATAGTTACAATGTTTTCTACCACCTAGAATTGACAAATGCAGCATGAACTTTAGAATTCTAGTCACTGCTGTAGTACTAACCACTACTGGCTTAGTGACTCCTGTGAGATCTCAAGACGCCCCTACTGCTAACCCAGCCAAACCAAATCAAGTTCTCAATGCCTGCATCCAGAACCAGGCAGAAACGTTGCCTGTACCCTTTAGCGATGTTTCACCGGATCACTGGGCTTTCAAAGCCGTGATGACGATGCACTATTGTGGCGCTTTCCGTCAAGCAACGCCACCGGCTTTGTGGGAACGGCTGAAACCAACAGAAAGTCAGCAACTACCCCAAGAAGAACCAAAAACTCCAGTAAAGTAGTTTGTCACAATTAAAGGGTAAAAAAACCCGGTTTCTCTGAGAAATCGGGTTTCTTTGTTTTGTATCTAAAAAGGCACCCTCAAGGGTACTGTCATAGCTCAGTTATCCCAACCATAATACAGATACTACATGAAAGCCCTTGGGGTTTTTGAACTTCTTCCCGTTGGACATTGAGCCAAGACAACAAATATAGTTCAAAGAATTAGTACCTACCACTAGGTAAAAGAACAATATCTATGGCTTCGCCCACCGTTAAACCAAATCCAGCAAGTACAGTAAGTAGCAAAAGCCTATCTCTTTTGCTAAAGCCAGCAAAACGCAGTTCCATTACAGCCAAAAGTGTAGTTGCTAAGGGCATAACAATGAAGGTCGAAAAAAGCGACCAAGTGGCGATTAAAGCAACTGATGCACTTAAAACCAAGACGACAACTAAAGTCTTAGAACCAAATTTAATCAAACGCTCTAACCAAGAAAGACTCCTCCAAACCACAGCTAACACTAATGCTGCTACAAAAGCTCCCACTAGCCAAATAATGTGATTAACAGACAAATACCATCCCAGCCAAGTATAAGCCAGCCAGAGTAACACTAAAGGTTGCAAAGGAACCCTGTTAAAATATCCGATATTCATAACCGAATTGTTAACCCAACCGATAAACGGATGGCAAATGTACGTAGACATGAGTATCCTGATAAATTCTAGATCAAGCTTTGTGATTCATGTCTACTTCACCAGAAAGATAACCGTCTTGGTAGCCCTGACTTTATCTGCCTGCATACAATACTGTTGGCATTGAGACTTAATATTAGTTTGAGTACTGGTGATTCATACTTCAGAAGGTCGTAATTTCCTGTTGCTCTACGTATGGTTGAAAGAGGAAGGATTTAATGAAGTTCGATCTTTATCAAATAACCATGCAAACCCAATCAGAAGAACGGACACTTAATCCCAAATTAGAAAGAATTGCCAACCTTTTGCGCCTTGTTGGTTGGGTGAGCTTGTGGTTGCAGCTGGGATTAGGGGCTGCTGCTGGTTTGATGGTGATATTCACTATTTCCGGTCGCAACTTCTCTCAAGCACTGACGCCACCTACGCCAGGAGTAGGAGTAGCTACTTACACTCAAGGAACAACACCAGGAATTGGTATCAGCATCTTTTGGGCAGTTTGTGGAAATTTGGCATTACTTTTTAGTATTTATTTAGCTTTTCGTCTAACTCGCTTTGCCAGACGGCTTCGCAATCCAAACCCAGATTTACATCCTAAAAAAGCACAGGTGATCCAATTGCTGCGAATTGGTGTGATTGCTGGTTTAGTGGGAATGCTGCTGTTCATTTTGGGAGGTGGATCTGGTTTAGGAGTACTGCTGTTAAAATCCATTGCCCAACCTCAAGGCGTCGCAATTTACGATCCAAGTCGTATTATTCGCTCGCTTGATATCTTTGTCGCAATGGCAAATATGACTGGTATTGCCGCTCATTTTATTGGAACAACCGCTTCTTTGGGGCTTTTTAGCTGGTTGCATCGAGAGTCATGAGAAGATATCGCCCTAGTTTCTAGAAACCAAAGGCTAAAAAGCCACCATCAACCGCGATACACTGTCCAGTAATGTAAGTAGCTGTTGGCATACACAAAAACGCCACTAAACCTGCGACTTCTTCTGGTGTACCAACTCGCCCCATCGGCGTGCGCGATACAACAGAGTTCAATACATCTGAATTGCTCAACAAAGGTTCCGTTAAAGGGGTGAGAATAAACCAGGGAGCAACAGTGTTTACCCGAATTTGATTTCCTGCCCATTCTACAGCCAAAGAACGGGTCAGTTGTACAAGCGCCGCTTTTGTCATCCCATAAGGTGCGCCTGTGCGAACTGCGGTTAACCCAGCAACAGAACCTATATTAACGATGCTACTGTTGTTTCCAGCTTTCAGCAAAGGGTAAGCCAGTCGGCACATTTCAAATATAGAAGTTAAATTGGTTTGAAATATAGACTCATACTCTTGTTCTGTGTATTCCAGCGCCTTTTTGCGAATGTTGGTGCCAACATTGTTGACAAGAGTATCTAATCCTCCTAAAGTTTGATTGACTTGTTCAATGATTGCCTGACGACCCTTAGGTGTGGCAACGTCTGCGGCAATTCCATGAGCTTTCCATCCTTGCAATTGCCAGTTCTCAAGCTGCTGCTTCACTGCTTCTGCATTTCGGGCAACAATCATAATCTCAGCACCCAGGGACAGGAATTCTTGGGCGATCGCTAATCCAATGCCCTTCGTTGCTCCGGTAATCAAGGCTTTTCTTCCTGTCAATGTCCAGCGGTTATTGTCCATTGCCTTTTTCCAAATTCCCCTTGCTCATTCTTCTATCATCGTTGCACAAGGATAATCAACCACACCAGTGTCAAGGCGAATAGAATCACATCGGTGGTTCTTGGTAAAATTGCTAAATAAGCGCTCAGTGATACTCATGAATTGCCTACCGATGTCACCTGCTATCCCTGGAGTTGTTCGGTTGCGTCCTCACGCTCGTGTTGTCAGCAAGCAGTCAATTTGGCTACAAATAGCGGTGGGGTGTCTCAGTATTGGGTTCATCCCTACCCTAGCCGCCCGTCCTAGCTTGGGTGCAGAGCGGTTGACCATCTCTTATGGTATTGCGGCTCGCTCTATTGCTATTAATTCTCTCGAAACTTATGCCAGAACAGGCAAAATAGACGATGATTTGGCTGCGTATGTTCAGTATGCAGGCAAGGAGCAACTCAACCTGCTACGGCAATTTTTGCTGACTCCCATTCCCCTAAATGCCGTAGCTGTTTCGCAGTTTCTCTACACGCCTATTGGCAAGAGATTGTTAGAAAATTTGGGAGAAGTTGTACAGCAGGGATCTCGCATTAATGGGTTTTATGCAATTCGAGCCTCTCTGATTCTTGCGGCTGCTGATCCACAAGGGTTAACGTTATTAAACGTGCTACGTAAGTTTCCCTCAAGAGCAATTTCGATAGATTTAGTGCGCAGCTTGGAGATTGCAGGATCGTTCCAAAGGCTGGTGAATCAAACTCAACAGGCGATCGCACTGATCAATAAGCAGTCCTCATTGAATGCAGGCACGCCTCCCACATTAAATAATATTTCAGTGACTGAGCTGCCACGACCAGGAAAATTTAGTTGGCAAAAGCGAACTATCATACTCAACGATTCCTCTCGCGAACGCATTTTTCCTGCTGACATCTACCTACCAAATGTATCCAGCCTTCGTCCAGTCATTGTGATCTCCCACGGACTTGGCTCTGATCGCAACAGTTTTGCTTACCTTGCTGAATACCTTGCTTCTTATGGCTTTGTCGTCGCCGTTCCAGAGCATCCAGGTAGCAACGCCCAACAATTGCAAGCACTCTTGGGAGGTAGGGCGGCAGAAGTCACAAGCCCCAAAGAATTTATTGACCGACCTTTGGACATAAAGTATTTGTTGGATCAACTCAGTAGCCTATCTCAATCCGACCCTACTTACAGGGGGCGCTTGAATTTGGAACAGGTAGGCGTGGTGGGTCAATCCTTTGGTGGTTACACGGCTTTGGCATTAGCAGGAGCAGCAATTGATTTTAAGCAACTTGAAAAAAATTGCCCACCTTCACCAGATGTACTCAATGTTTCGCTGTTGCTTCAGTGCTTAGCTACCGATTTACCGCAATCTAAATATAACTTATCAGATCCACGGGTCAAGGCAGTTATTGCCATTAACCCTGTTGATAGTAGTATTTTAGGGCAAGCCAGTCTCAGCCAAATTAAAATCCCAGTGATGATGGTGGCTGGTAGTCTTGATACCGTTGCTCCGGCTCTTCCAGAACAAATTCAACCGTTTACCTGGTTAAGAACCCCAAACAAATATTTAGTATTAATTAATGGCGGAACCCACTTCTCGGTAATTGGGGCATCACCAAATGATACCGTACCAGTTCCCGAACAGGTGATTGGTCCAAGTCCTGCCTTAGCGCAGCGATATATCAGAGCTTTGAGTGTTCCCTACTTCCAGACCTACGTCGCCAATGAGCAGAGTTACCGTCGCTACTTAAGTGCAGATTACATTAATGCCCTCAGTCAGGAACCGTTACCGCTGAGTTTGGTGCAATCTCTCAGCCTTCAAGGTTCTGCCTCCACTGCAACTCAAGAGTTAACTACTGTCAGTAAGCTTGAATCTGTGCTTTTAACTGAGCAAGCAAGCCCTTGATTGCATGAATCCTCAACTTACCATACTAATAACGATAATTAGCAAACCCACCAAAATATGTAACACAGAAAAAATGAAGACAACACGCCCCTTTGGTGTTTCAAGATTTATTTCGAGATTTGCAACTCTTAAGCTACCACCCACCCAAGCAATGACGCCAATTATTGCAATTACCAGTCCAATAATGGTCAAAATAGAAAAATTTGGCATTTTAACCCGTAAATCGCTTTTCTTTTTACAAAGGATTTACTATAAAACGCTTTTAATTTCTCTAACGTCTGCTAAAGGAATGAGTCAAGTATTAAGTTAAGTTAAGTTGTCACCTAAATCATAAATAATTACTTTGCCGTTGGCGACAACCGCTACATAATCAGTTTGAGGTAATAGCCTTAAAGGCTCACAGCTAGGGCTGTATAGTTGATCTGCCTGTGAGCCTTTAAAGTGCTAGCCTTGCTTATCGATAACAGGACGACCTTGGGTATCCACGTCTAGCTCTTCACGTCGAATCGTATCAGTTGCTTCAGCTGTCTCGTGTTCTACAACCTTCTTGACTCGGACTTCTTCGCGCACAACAGCCTCTTTGCGGATATCGGCCGTTTCTTCGTAAATCTCCACACGAGCAACTTCACCTTCACGGAAGTTGGCTTCGCCTGGATTTACAGCTGTAACATCTGTGGGAGTTGTACGCTCAATGACGACGCGCTCTTTATCCACGGGTACTGCAACACGAGCTGTTTGTGTTTCCACGTGTTTGCCGATCGTCACTTCTCCAGTCTTACGGCGCTGTTTGTCAGCAATCAACCGCTCTTCATACAGCTTCAAGGTTTGCCCCTCGCTGTCATTGCTGTCATTAAGGTTATATAGCGACGGTTCGTGCTCGTAGTTGTAAGTATTGCGATCGTAAGTAGATTGAGTCACGTCAGAAGTCGCTGCTGTAGCTGCTGTAGCTGCTGTAGCTGCTGTAGCTGTAGTAGCTGCAGAAGTACCAGCGATTGGACGGTATGCACCGCGTACCTGCTCTTCGTAGTCAAAATCAACCTTTTCCAAGTTATCGTAATTAGGCAGGCTTTCGACTTGCTCTTTGCTCAGACCATTGACAGAAATCCGTCTTGCACCATAATCAATGTTGCCAAGACCAACAGGCAGTAAAACTTTCTTGCCAAAAACCCAAAAGCCTGTGTCTACAATGAAATAGCGGAATTTCCCTGTTTGCTCATCGACTAAGATATCGTAAACCGAGCCGACTTTATTATCTCCTTGAGTATAAACATCAAAGTTCTTGATGTCATCTATATCGGAGTGTTCTTCACGATAGTCAGGGTAGAAGTCACCAAGCTTTACGAGTGCCATCTATTTTTCTCCTGCATTGCTTCTTCCTTTTTCATATTAGAAATATTCAAAAATTATTCATCTTTCTATTGAATGAGAAAATGTATCAAAACATCTATACCTATTAGGCGAAATTCTGTTTTTAATGCTCTGATAGTATGAAATATTACAAATTTCTCTCCAATAAATGGGAAATTCTTAGCGTCTAGATGAAAGCAGCAGCTACCCGACGATTCATATCAAGTCCGGTTAATTAGTTATTATTCAATGCATCTGTGCAAAAAGAGTGAAAATCCTCTCCCCTGCGCCCCTGTTCCCCTGCTCAAGAGCAGCCTTAATGATAAATCTTTAACCGGAGATATCAGAGGTTCGTTGGGTTATACTGCTAGGAGACAAATAACCAGACGACTGCTTTTATAAAGTCTGGGTTTTCTCAATACAAGCTTTTAGCTGTTCGGCAAGAACCTGGATATGGGGTTTTCTCAGCATAGTTAGGTGATTGCCAGGAATGTTATGAATTTCCACTCCTTTAAGAGCGATCTCACTCCAGCCGATAGTTAGATCTCGCTCAGCAATGCTTGACTGAACGCTTGTTCTAAAAAGAGTTATTCGCTGCGGATAGACTTGTGGGACATAGTTGAGAGTTGCTTGGCTGTTGGCATGGAAAACACGAAGCATGGGGCGAATTGTTAACTCGCGCAAAATCCGTGACTTGGACTCTTGAGGTATAAAGTGCGAGAACAGATTGGTTTCAATGCGCCGAACAAAGTTATTAAAAATAGGATTAAAAATAGGAAAACGAGAAGTCAAACTGTCAACTTGATTCTTGTTAGACGCGGTCATGAGATAAAAATAATCGAGGAAAAATGACCATATATATCGCGCCACTGTAGTGAAAAGAAACCTCAAACTATCGCCAACAGAAGGTTTATTCCTGGGAACTGGTGCTACAGTGTCAAGCAAAGCAAGTAGAGCCACTTCATGACCGCTTGCTTGCAGTTGCTGAGCCATTTCAAAAGCAACCAAACCTCCAAAAGACCAACCTCCTAAAAAATAAGGACCTCTTGGCTGCACTGTACGCAATGCTTCAATATAGTAAGTCGCCATGTCTTCGATGCGAGTCAGTGGCGAGCTTTCTCCGTCAAGCCCCATAGGTTGTAGCCCGTAAAATGGTTGATTTTTACCTAACTGCTGAGCCAATTCGTAATAAGGGAAAACAACACCAAAAATGGGATGAACACAGAAGAAAGGAGGATTTGAACCACTAGGCTGAATGGCAACTAAAGGAGACCAAGGCAGAGAATATTTTTTTGAGGATAGAGATTTTGCTAAACTTTCAATTGTTGAATTTAAAAATAAGGAAGATAGTGGTAACTCACGTTCAAATTGCTTGTGGATTTGCTCTACAAGGCGTACAGCTAGCAGAGAATTCCCTCCCAAGTCGAAGAAGCTGTCGTGAATACCAACAGATTCAAGGTTAAGAACTTCAGCCCAGATTTTTGCAAGTGTTGACTCGGTTGAGTTACGAGGAGCAACAAATGCTTTATCTAATGAGCGGCTATTAGGACTATAGGGTGTAGGCAAAGCATGGATATCTACTTTCCCATTAGGCGTTAGCGGCAGAGATCTGACCACTACAAAAGCTCTTGGCACCATGTATTCTGGCAATTTTTCTTTTAAAAAGTTACGTAGTTCAATATTTGTTGCTGCTTGTGTTTGATGGAGAACAATATAAGCTACCAAGTGCTTCTCACCAGAGACATTCTCTTGAGCAATGACCACCGTTTCTTGCACGCTTTGATGTTGTCTCAGCACCGTTTCAATCTCTCCCAATTCGATGCGGAAACCGCGAATTTTTATCTGATTGTCAATGCGATCGATAAATTCAATATTGCCGTCTGGTTGATAACGAGCTAAATCACCTGTTTTGTAAAGTCGCGTTCTTGGGAGAAACTCGGTTTCTTGTATAAAGCGAGTTTCTGTTAATTCAGGGCGATTAAGGTAGCCTCGGGCAAGCCCATCACCACTGATATATAATTCGCCAGGAATTCCAATTGGTAAAGGTTGTAAATGCTTATCTAATATATATATTTGAGTGTTAGCAATAGGGCGACCAATCGACGGTTTTTCACCAGTAGCGCTAATTTCTGCAACAGTTGACCAAACAGTTGCTTCAGTTGGTCCGTAAGCATTAAAAAATCGGCGACCAGATGCCCAACGTTTTACAATATCTTCGGAACAGGATTCACCTGCACAAATAATAGTTTGCAGTGCGGGAAGTTCTGCTTTTGGTAGGACTGCTAAAACAGCAGGCGGAAGGGCGACATGAGTAATAGCTTTTTCGCGCAATAGTTGGATCAAAGCTTGTCCGGGTAGAAGGGATTCTTTGTTTGCTAAATAAAGAGTCGCTCCTGTTCCCAATGCCATGACAATCTCAAAAATTGAGGCATCGAAACTTAATGATGCAAATTGTAGAATGCGATGATTTGGTTGTAAGTTGAAACTTTCAATCTGCGCTTGTATTAAGTTGGATAGTCCTCGGTGTTCGATGAAAACACCTTTAGGTTTTCCTGTTGAGCCAGAGGTGTAGATGATATAAGCTAAGTTGTCAGATGTTACGCAGTTCTTTGGGTTTTCTTGGCTTTGTTGTGTAATAGTCTGCCAATCTTGATCTATGCAAATGACAGTCAATTCATGTTGCTGATCCCCTGAATCTTTGTTGGATTGCTGGGTGTAGGGGCTGTTCTGTGCAGTGCCCCTAGGAAACAAGGAGGTTAATGAAGAATGAGTTAGTAAGATGGACACTTGAGCGTCTTCCAGCATGAAGTTAAGACGCGCTTGAGGATAACTGGGATCTAAAGGCAAATATGCTCCACCCGCTTTGAGGATGCCCAACACTCCGATGATCATCTCAAAAGAACGCTCTACGCAGATCCCAACTAAAGTGTCTGGGACTACCCCCAGTTGTTGCAGGTGATGTGCAAGTTGGTTAGCTCGGATGTTCAGTTCCCGGTAGGTTAAGTGTTGGTTTTCAAAGACTACTGCTATGGCATCAGGAGTTTGCTCTGAGAGTGCTTCAAACAACTGATGAAAACACTTGTTCTGCGGGTAGTCTCTCCTGGTATTATTCCAATCAATCAATAACTGCTGCCGTTCTCGCGCAGTCAGCAAAGGCAAATCTGAGAGGCGCTGTTCTGGATGAGCAACAATGCTTTCTAGCAGCGTTTGGAAATGTTTTAGCATCCGGGTGATGGTGGTGTCATCAAATAAATCGGTGCTGTACACCACTTGTCCTTTCAGACTTTCCAAATCCTGCCACAGGTGGAACTCCAAATCAAGCTTAGCGGTTTTGCTGTCGAACTCCAACAGCGACAGCGTTAGCCCAGGTAACTCTAGCGCTTCAATCGGAGTGTTTTGCAGGCTGAACACGACTTGGAACAGCGGATGACGGCTTAAATCTCGCTGCGGATGCAGTTCCTCCACCAGTTTTTCAAAAGGCAAATCCTGATGGGCATACGCTCCCAAAGTGACTTCTCGTACTCGATTCAACAGTTCCCGAAACGTCGGGTTGCCTGATAAATCAGTTCGCAGCACTAAGCTATTGACAAAAAAACCAATTAACCCTTCTATTTCGCTGCGGTTACGATTGGCAATTGGTGAACCTACTACAATGTCCTCTTGCTGCGTGTAGCGATAAAGCAACGTTTGGAATGCTCCTAGCAAAGTCATGAACAAGGTAACGCCTTCTTGATGGCTGAGGGCAACTAGCGCTTGACTCAAAGATGGCGGGAGTTCTAGAAATTGTCTTGCTCCTCTGTATGTTGGCACTGCTGATCTTGATCTGTCGGTGGGGAGATTTAGCACCGAGATGCCGTTCAATTGCTTTTGCCAGTAAGCTAATTGAGTTTGGAGCACTTCTCCCACAAGCCACTCGCGCTGCCATTGAGCGAAATCTGCATATTGGATGGGTAGTTCTGGCAGGAGTAATGGCTTCTGTTCAAGAAAAGCTGTGTATAATGCCCCCAGTTCTCGAATGAGTACTCCTATAGACCAGCCATCGGCAACAATGTGGTGTAGATTGATCAACAGCAGATATTCTGCTTGATCCAGTTGTAGCAGCGTCACTCGCAGTAATGGACTAGTGGTTAGATTGAAAGGACGTTGAGCCTCTGCGGTTGTGAGTTGTCGCGCTTGTGTCTCGCGTTCTGTTGCTGAAAGATGACGTAGGTCTATTAAGGGAAGGGGTATGGTTAAGGTGGGGGCGATCGCCTGCATTGGTTGCCCTTCCATCAACACAAAAGTGGTGCGTAAAGTTTCGTGGCGGCGTACAATTTCGTTGAATGTCTCCTCTAAGGCAGTTAAGTTGAGCCTCCCTGTCAGGCGAAGCGCTGTTGACACATTATAGAAGGGATTGCCCGATACCAACTGGTTGAGAAACCACAGCCTAGCTTGGGCGAATGATGTGGGAAAGATAAAGGCTTCTGCTTCTTCAGGAATATTGAATTTTTTTTCAGCAGCTGGGGAGGAGTTCTCAGAAAAATACTGGCTCATAAGCTGGTGATTCGGGTTTTCTAAGTGTGTTGACATTTTATTTTCACTTAGTTGTAACAATTGTAATAACTAGAATTTATTTACGTTAGTTAGCGATTCCACACCTAATATCAGGTTTAGAGGTAGTATGCATTACAATTTGAAGATTAGAAAGATTGGTAACTCTTTAGGAGCAGTATTTCCTAAAGAGTTACTGCAAAAGTTAAATATTCAAGAAGGGGATAATATTTTTCTCACAGAAACTCCTGATGGAGTTCGGATGACTCCATACGATCCTGAGTTTGAAGCAGCAATAGACATCTCCGAAAACTAATTTCAAACCCTTGCGCTGTCTGGGTTAATGTTTAATTTCTGGAGAGGTCTAATGGAGGCTTTTGAGAAAACTCGCAAGAACTACCGAAACGCTCTTCGAGAATTGGCTAAATGAAGGAACCGCGCTGGATGAGCGAATCAGCAGTCATAGCCATGCACGAAGAGTTAATTGCAGAGCATGGAGGAGCTACTGCCATAAGAGATTCTGGGCTACTTTGCGCTAGCTAAGCTAGCGCAAAGCATTTATTTACTTTTGAACTCTCCTGGCTTTGGAAAAACCAGGATTCTAGACTGTTGTTGCTACGTGGGCTAAAAGCCACACTCCCTTCGGGTATGCCTTCGGCACGTCTTCGACGAACGCAGTCGCCTGGCTGTCGGGAAACCCTACCAAGAGCGCTGTCTCACCGCAACGTTGTCTCATGTTTTTTGTAAAACACGTTGACGAGGGTAAGACAGCCCTACCCGCCTCGACCCTTGGACAAGCTCTTTCTCTGTGCGGCTACTTGTGTGTTCGTTCCAACCATGAAGATTTTACGTGTTGATGGCTCTGAAAAGACTTTTCAACACAACCCCATATCTTCAATTGTGAGGGTAGGTATGGCATCACGTTTGTTTTTTGGAGTTTTTCATCCTTGTGTTACCATAACATCAGTATAACATCTAAATGATGTCAAAAGTAGATTTAGTGCAAGATTTTCGCTCATAAGAGTATGAAGAATTGGTAAAACTAAGTAAACGAAAACAGAGGTCAATGAATGACTTAATCACAGAAGCGGTAAGGCAATACATTGAAAGAGAAACAAAGGGCTAAAGCCTTACGAATCGGGTTTCATCCCCTGGCTTAAAGCACAGATGTAGTTTTCCTCCGTGCGTCAAACTACATCTTCAGGGGTTCTCACCCTCTCGCCTTCTTTTGATAGCGATCGCGTAACTTTGTTTGATTTAGCAGCAGCTTATGCTTACGGTTTTGCAAAAAATCATGCTTTTATAGATGGCAATAAGCGAATTGCTCTTGTTGTCATCGACGTTTTTTTACGTTTAAATGGGTACGAGTTGATTGCACAAGAAGCAGAAGCAGTGATCAAGATAACCAATTTGGCAGAAGGGATAGAGGAGCAAGATTCTATAGTAGCTTGGATTGCAGCAAATTCTCAGGAATTAGATTTAGAGTAGATGGCGATTGAAGGGGCAGTGCGCTTTGGGCGATTGGCTTTGCCACTGCCCCTTGGGCGATGGGCAAAGCCCCGCCTCCGGCGATCGCCTGCACAGCTTGCCCTACGACTATGAAAAAGCAACCTCAAAAGTTTGTCCTCCCACCGTCACTTTATCGCCCGATACTAATTTCCGTCCTCGTCGGGTTTCAATTGTACCATTGACTTTTATCTCACCTTGTTGAATCATCAGCTTGGCTTGCCCACCTGTCGGGGCTATACCTACAAACTTCAAAAACTGGTCGAGTTTAATCGTATTGTCGCTTGTCGTCATATTGAAAAGTTAATTCTATGGTGATCTGATTGTGGCGCGACTCTTGGTTATCTCTGTTCGCTTTCTTTATTCAGCGATGATAACTTCATCCGCCGGCTCTCACGAGAAAGCGGCACTAAAGCTGGAGCTTTACTTTCAACATTGCTATCTTTCAAACTTTCAACCACCTTAGATAGTTCTGCAATTGTCGGTGCCTCAAATACACTACGCAAAGGTAACTCCACTTTAAAGGCGTCACGCACTCTAGAAACAAGCTGAGTTGCCAGTAACGAATGACCTCCCAAGGTAAAGAAATTATCATGAATACCCACCCGCTTAACTCCCAAAACCTCAGCCCAAATTTTCACCAGCACTTGTTCAACAGCAGTTTGAGGCACAACATAACCTCCTGTCAATTGTGGCTGAATTGGATCGAATACTCTTAAGGCGCGACGATCCACTTTGCCATTAGGCGTTAAAGGTAGTGACTCCAGCACCACGAAAGCTGAAGGCACCATGTACTCAGGTACCTTTTCTGCTACATGAGTCTGCAATTGTGGCACTAACTTACGCGCTGCTTTGGCTTGTAGGGGATTATTGGCGTAAGATTGCCACGGACGCGCGTGAGTGCTATGTGGAAAAATAGTTCTTTGCTTTGATGCACCTTGCTTGAGAAAAACCACGTTGTAGCGTCCTTCACTACCTGAATCTGACCAGCTAATATCAACGTTGTAAGGTAATTGTTTAGCCAGCGCATAAAAATCTTCTGGATCAACTCCTAAATTCTGGTATCGTTGCAAAGCTTCACGCATCTGACCGACAGTTTTAAATTCTTCTGCACCTGACAACCATTCTGCTGTTTTAACTGCTGCCATCACCCGCGCATTAGGCACATTAGTAATGCCTAAGATTTCTAGTTGATTCTCAATCAATAGCTGACGAACTGTTGCGACTGTTAAGTTATTGTCTTGCCAGTTCAGGCATTGTGATCCCCCCTGCCCCCCTTGAAAAGGGGGGTTCTCAAGCCCCTGTTTGTCAGAAGACTTTTGAGAACTTGCCTTCTCAAGCCCCCCTTGATAAGGGGGGTTGGGGGGATCAGTTTCACCGCCAATATGAAGAATCACATTGTAACGAAACTGAGTTAATTCATTGTGATAGCGACCCCGCATCAGTTGAATTTGTACGTGACTAATTTGGGGAAGCCGCTGCTTTAACGCAGTGAAAAAAGCTGGGTCAATGACTAACTCTGTTTCTTGGAAAATTTGCATTTGTACCTGTTGCTGCAATTGTTCATGTGTGAGAGAAGGTTCAGTTTGATACAGTTGCACCGATGCATGGAAAGCTTCCAACAGCGGTAAACTCCGGATATCTCCTATGAAGATAAAGCCACTAGGAGCAGTTGCCTGGACAGCACCTTCTAATACACGAATAAGATACTCAATACTAGGAAAATATTGAACAACAGAGTTAAGAATCACGGCATCAAAAGCTTGTGCTTCTACTCCCTGAAAATCAGCAGCCATCTTTTCAAACAGCGTTACCTGCGGCATTTGTGCCAACTGCTTTTGGATGTAGTTAAGTGAAGCTGGGGAAAAGTCTGTTCCACAATATTTAGTGCAGTGAGGCGCAATTCTAAACAGTAATAAACCTGTTCCACAACCAATTTCTAGCACTCGGCTGGGTTGCAAAGCCAGAATTTGATCAACTTGGTTATTCACCCACTCGCGCATCTGTTCTACTGGGATTGGCTGATTTGTATAACTGCTATTCCAACCGATAATATTGAATGTCGGATCACAATCAGCAGCAGGTGTATTGTAAGTTTCGTTATAGAGCATCTGCCATTGCAAAACCTGCTCATCCTGCAATGGCGTCTGTTGGATTTGCTCTTGTTGACTGTTGTATTCAGCATTCAGCGCCACATAAGCGACTAAGCGCTTTTCCCCTTCATTCTCACGAGTCATGACTACTGTTTGCAGCACTGCTGGATGCTGATTCAGCACCGCTTCAATTTCTCCCAACTCAATGCGGTAGCCACGAATTTTCACCTGTTCGTCGAGGCGACCTAAAAATTCGATGTTACCATCTTGTCGATAGCGAACTAAATCACCTGTTTTATAAAGGCGTGCTTTTGGCTGATTGCTAAAAGGATTAGCAATGAATTTTTCAGCAGTTAAATCAGGAGAGTTTAAATAGCCTCGCGCCAGTCCATCACCAGCAATGTACAGTTCTCCCGGAACGCCAATGGGTACAGGTTGCAAATGTTTATCTAGTATATAAACTTGTGTGTTGGCAATGGGACGACCAATTGCAGGTGCTATGTCCGCTTGATTCGTAACAAAAACCTGACCGGAAGTTGTCACAACAGTATTCTCGGTTGGTCCGTAATTATTTATAACTTGAAAAGGAGACTCAGCTAAAGGATATTGATGTAGTTTGTCTCCGCCTGTGAGTAATATTCGCAAAGCTGCTTGATTCGACCAATCTAATAATAAAAGTTTTTCTGCTAAAGGTGTTGGGACAAAGCTAATTGTTATCGCTTTTGACACTAGCCAATCTCGCAGTTTTTCAGGAGAAAGCCTCGTTTCCTCATCTGGAAAATAAATACTTGCTCCAGCACTAAGATAAGGGAAAATTTCCCAACCGCAAGCGTCGAAGGCAACTCCGGCAATTTGCGTGACTCGGTCAAGCGGTGAAACTGCAAAGGTTTTTTGATGCCAAAAAACAAGATTTAACAATGCCCGATGTTCAATTTCAACCCCTTTCGGCTTTCCAGTTGAGCCAGAGGTGTAAATGACATAGGCGAGGTTGTTTGCTGTAACGTTGCTATTAGGATTTTCTTCGCTTTCTTGAGTAATTGTCTCCCAATCTTTATCCAAAAAAATCAGAGGTGAATTCTGCGTTTCAAGACGGTTCACCCATCGTTGCTGAGTTAATATAACTGGAACTTGAGCATCACCAAGCATAAAGCTTAAGCGTTCAGGGGGATAGGTGGGATCTAAAGGCACATACGCTCCACCCGCTTTTAGAATGCCCAACATTCCAATGACCATATCAAAAGAGCGCTCTACACAAAGTCCTACCAAAACGTCCTCACCAACACCCAGTTTTTGTAGGTAATGTGCCAGTTGGTTACTGCGTTTATTTAACTCTTGATACGTGATTTTTTTCTCTTCAAATACCAACGCAAATGCATCAGGAGTTTGCTCTACTTGAGCCTCAAATAGCTGATGAATGCATCTATCTTGAGGATAACTTACGCGGGTATTGTTCCATTCCACTAACAACTGATGTCGTTCAGCTTCGCTTAAAAACGGTAAATCTGCAATTCGTTGTTCTGGATGAGCGACAATACTTTCTAGCAGCGTTTGGAAATGTCCCAGCATCCGAGTTATGGTGCTGTCATCAAATAAATCGGTGCTGTAAATGACAAAACCGCTGATGCCTTCTGAGCTATTGACCCATAATCCATTTTGAGGTGTTCGCTCCCACAGGTGAAACTCCAAATCAAACCGCGTTGTTTCAGTATCAAATGGCAAGGGACTAAGAGTTAACCCAGGTAACTCTAGCGCTGACATTGGCGCATTTTGCAGCGCAAACACCACCTGAAACAGGGGATTTTGATTTAAGTTGCGTTCTGGATGCAGTTCTTCCACCAACTTTTCAAAAGGCAAATCTTGGTGAGCATAAGCTTCTAAAGCTACGTCTCGCACTTGACTCAACAGTGAGCGAAAAGTTGGGTTCCCTGATAAATCGGTACGCAGCACTAAACTATTGACAAAAAAGCCAATTAACCCTTCTATTTCACCCCGATTGCGGTTGGCGATCGCTGAACCCACAGCAATATCTTCTTGCTGCGTGTAGCGATAAAGTAAAATCTGGAATGCTGCAAGCATTGTCATGAACAAACTCACCCCTTCCTGCTGCGAGAGAGTTTCTAGGGCTTCGCTGAGGGTTTTTGGTAGTTGCAGAAATTGCCTTGCACCCTGGTAAGTTGGAGTTGCTGGTCTTGCTCTGTCGGTTGGCAGATTTAGCATGGAAACGCCTTCCAACTGCTTTTGCCAGTAACCAAGTTGCTTTGCCAACACATCCCCTTGCAACCATTGACGCTGCCAGTGTGCAAAGTCTGCATATTGGATGGGTAGTTCTGGCAGAGGGGAAGGTTGATTGCTGGCAAAAGCTGTGTAAAGCACTGCTATCTCTCGAATCAGCACCCCGATAGACCACCCATCGGAGACAATATGGTGCATATTCAACAGCAGGATATGTTCTGCCTCATCCAACCGCAGTAGCGTGACTCGTAGCAATGGATCAGTTGATAAATTGAAAGGACGTTGAGCTTCCTGAGTAATTAACCGTTGCGCTTGGGTTTCACGTTGCTCTTGAGGAGCCGCTGCGCGAACAATTTGTGGCAGTTCCCGTAAATCTCTTATTGGTAAGGATAAATTTAAAATGGGTGCAATGACCTGAATTGGTTGCCCTTCCACTATGGCAAAAGTGGTACGTAAAGCTTCATGACGCCGCACAATTTCGTTAAATGTTTGTTCGAGTGCTGCAAAATGAAGCGAACCTGTGAGACGAAATGCTGCTGGAACGTTATAGAAAGGATTGTTGGGTACTAACTGGTCAACAAACCACAGCCGCTGTTGAGCAAAGGAGAGGGGGAGATTCCTGTTTCGCGAAATTGGTACGAAGGGTGTAGAAGTGTAGTTATTAGTATAATTAGCTGCTCTTAAAAATTCAAGAATTGCTGCTTTGCGCTCTTGAATTTCTGCACGCAATTGTGGTGTGAGCGTTCCTTCAGGGGCGTTACAGCGCAACCGTTCGCCCTCAAGAAAAATTTGAATATCTAAGCTGCGAAGATAAGATAGAAACTCAATTGTGTTCAAAATTACGCCCCTTCGCAACAGCTGTTAGTTGCTCGTTGTCAATTGACCAAGACGTTTTAACATATTCACAACTCCATGCAAATCATTCCTTGGGTTGAAAATGTCGAACATTAGAGAGATTGCGTACTCTGGATTGTTTGAACTATGGTAGGAAGCTGAATGAGAAGGCACTCAACAAGGTAGCGCTCGCATGAAAGCAGAATTGCCAATAGCTGAACTCGTTACCATCAAACGCGGTGGACATATGGTGTTGATGGAGCAGAACCAGCCATTTGCCCAAGCTGTCAGCGCGTTTTGTTCTGCTTGTGGTAACTAAGGCGTTTCTCCTTAAAATTCCACGTCTTCTCGCTCCTGATCCGTAGTTCCAGTCGTATCCAAACCTTTCGCTGCCCAAGACATTGTTTCAACGTACCTAGCAAGTTGTCCCACAGTCGGTGCTTCAAACAAGTTGCGTACAGACAAATCTATTTGGAAGGCGTCGCGTATTCGAGAAACCAGTTGAGTTGCTAGTAGAGAATGACCGCCCAATTCAAAGAAATTATCGTGGACACCTAGCTGCTCTTTTCCCAAAACCTTAGCCCAAATTTCCACTAACACCTCTTCTACCGACGTCCGTGGTGCCACATAATCTTCTTTCATATCGACAGTGAGTGTATCGGGTGCTCTTAAGCCGCGGCGATCCACTTTGCCGTTGGGTGTCAGCGGAAGAGATTCTAGCACTACATACGCTCTTGGCAGCATGTAAGCTGGTAACTTTTGTTTCAGGAATTGGCTAAGGTCATTCATCAGTGCTGAGTCAGATGTTCCTCTCAGGACTTGACACTCAGGACTCGGAACAATATAAGCCACCAAAAGCTTATCACCTGGTATGTCTTCTGTAGCAATCACGATTGTTTCTTCCACTGCTGGATGTTGACTCAGCACCGCTTCAATTTCTCCCAACTCGATGCGGAAGCCGCGAATCTTGACTTGACTGTCGATACGACCTAAAAATTCAATATTGCCATCTGGTAAATAGCGCCCTAAGTCACCCGTCTGATAAAGACGCGCTTCTGGTTTACTACTAAAAGGATTGGGAATGAAGCGTTCAGCAGTTAACTCAGGACGATTGAGGTATTCTCGCGCCAGTCCATCACCGCCGATGTACAACTCGCCGACAACGCCAACAGGTACAGGTTGTAAATGTTCACCCAGCAGATAAATTTGTGTGTTCGTAATCGGGCGACCAATGGGAATAGATGTGGATGATTCTGGTAATTCTTCCACACAGTAAGAAGAAGAAAATGTTGTACTTTCTGTAGGACCATAAAGATGAATTAATTCCTTTGGTGAACCATGTTTGAGAACCTTATTAACCCATCTTATATCAACAGTCTCGCCGCCAAATAGCAAGCATCGTAACGAAGCAAAAGCTTGCGGGACATCTCTGGCAATTTGTTGAAATAACGCGGTCGTCAAAAACAAAACGCTAATGCCTTTTTGTCGTAGTTGTAATGCCAATTCGTGAGGCGAAATGATCACATTTTTGCTAATACCAATCAGTTGAGCGCCATTAAGGAGCGCTCCCCAAATCTCGAAAGTGGCAGCATCAAAGGAAGTGTTTGAGGCTTGGGCAATTTTATCACTTCTTTCCAATTTTACATAGTTTGTGTTGCACACCAGCCGATTCACAGCTTTATGAGTGACAGCTACTCCTTTAGGCTTTCCTGTAGAGCCAGAAGTATAAATGACATACGCTAAGTTATCACTAGTTAAGCTGCTTGTTAGATTTTCTTCGCTTTGTTGGGCAATAATTTCCCAGTCTTTATCTATGTAAAGAATTCGGTTTGAGAAAGCTTCAAAATGCTTAAGCAACTTTTCCTGGGTTAGCAAGACTGGAACCTGTGCATCTTCTAACATCAAACTTAGGCGCTCTTGGGGATAGCTAGGGTCTAAAGGTACATAGGCTCCCCCCGCTTTCAGGATGCCCAGCAACCCAACTATCATTTCTGGTGAAGGCTCTACAGAAATGGCGACTAAAACATCAGCGCCTACACCCAACTTTTGTAAATGGTGCGCTAGTTTATTACTGCGAATATTCAACTCCTGATAGGTAAGATGTAGAACTCTCGGATGCAACGTCTCTACATCTTCATAAATGACTGCTATAGCATCAGGGTTCTGCTTTACCTGATTTTCAAACAACTGATGGATACACTTATCTTGTGGATAATCGGCATGAGTGTCATTCCATTCCACTAATACCTGATGTAGCTCAGCTTCGCTCAATAGCGGTAGATTTGCGATGCCTTGTTCTGGATGAGAAACAATACCTTCTAACAATGTTTTAAAATGTTTCAGCATTCGGCTAATGGTGGCTTTATTAAATAAATCGGTGTTGTACACCATTACACCTCTAATACCCTCGGAATGCTCCCAGTTTGCGCCCCATAGGCTCCGGAAATCCTCAGAACACTTCCACAGGTGCAACTCCAAATCAAAGCGCGTTGTTTTAAAGTCAATATTTATCAAGCTAGGCACTAAATCAGGCAATTCTAGCCCTGACATTGGTGCATTCTCGAAACCAAACACCACTTGAAATAGCGGATGGTGGCTCAAATTTCGCTCTGGATGCAGTTTCTCAACGAGCTTTTCAAAAGGCAAATCTTGGTGACTATATGCTCCTAGTGTTACCTCTCGTACTCTGCCTAGCAATTCCCGAAAAGTCGGGTTTCCAGAGAAGTTAGTACGTAGCACCAAACTATTGACAAAAAAACCAATAAGTCCTTCAATCTCACTACGGTTGCGGTTAGCAATTGGCGAACCCACCGCAATATCTTCCTGGTATGTGTAGCGGTAAAGTAACGTCTCAAATGCTGCCAGCAGCGTCATAAATAAGGTGACGCCTTCTTGCTGCGAAAGCGTCACAAGTGCATCACATAACTTTTTCGGTAACTCTAGAAATTGTGTTGCTCCTTGATAGCTTTGTATAGTTGGTCTCGGTCTGTCTGTAGGCAGATGCAGCAGAGAAATGCCATTTAATTGCTGCTGCCAATAAGCTAACTGGGTTTGTAGCACTTCTCCTTGTAACCACTCGCGCTGCCACTGGGCAAAGTCAGCGTACTGGAGAGGCAGTTCCGGTAGGGGGGAAGCCTGGTTTTGTGCAAAAGCTGTGTACAGCGTTCCCAGTTCCCGAATCACTACACCAATAGACCAATCGTCGCAGATAATGTGGTGCATATTCAGGACGAGAATATGTTCTGTCTGCGATCGCTGTAGCAGCATGACTCGCAGCAATGGTCCAGAGGACAAATCGAAAGGACGTTCTACCTCTGCGGTAACAATGCGCTTTGCTTGCGCCTCCCGTTCGTCTACCGGTAACTGCCGCAGGTCTAATAGAGAAAGGGGTATGGTTAGGGAGGGTGCTATCGCCTGCACAAGTTGCCCCTCTAGCACTTTAAATGTGGTGCGTAAAACTTCGTGGCGACGCACAATTTCGTTAAACGTTTGTTGTAGTGCAGCTAAGTTGAGCCTCCCTGTCAAACGAATGACTGTCGGCACATTATAAAGAGCATTACCGGGTATCAACTGGTCGAGGAACCACAGCCGCTGTTGGGCAAAAGATGCAGCAAAGACGAAGACTTCTTCAGAAAACATATTCATCCTTTGTTGAACAGCTGCGGGGTAACAAATTAATTGTCGTCGATCAGACTCGCAGATACACACAGATGATTTGAAAACTTTAATTACCCCCATGAACTACTACTAAATTGACCTTTAGAGTGATGCAAATTTCTGGTTATGGTCTCCACGATTGAAATGATCATGCAGCATATGAGGTATTCCTATGTTTTTACCCCCTGGTTTTGGTGAGAAATATGTGATGACCGAGCTAGGAAGAATGGTGTACTATACTGCTGTCGGAAAACCGTGGTCTGACACAGATGTTGAGCAATCAAGCGATAGGACATTAGTTTTTTTGCACGCGTTTGGTGGCGGTTCTTCTGCCTACGAGTGGTCTAAAGTTTATCCAGCTTTTGCTGCAGACTATCGAATCGTAGCGCCAGATTTGGTTGGATGGGGACGCTCTGACCATCCAGATCGAACTTATCATGTTGATGACTATATTAAGAGCATTATCGAGTTCATAGAGAAGACTGGCAATGGTTCGATTAATGCGATCGCCTCTGGACTCACTGCTGCTTTCACGATTCGCGCTGCGATTCTTCGCCCCGATTTGTTCAAGTCTTTAATTTTGATAACACCAGCAGGTCTTGCTGAATTTGGACAAGACTACAGCCGCAGCTTTTCTGCTCAAATTGTCAACATTCCAGGTGTGGATCGATTGCTTTACATGACTGGAGTTGCTAGCAGTTTTGGCATTCGTAGCTTTTTAGAACAACGCCAATTCGCTCGTGCAGAACGAGTTTATTCTGAAATTGTTGAGGCATATTTGCAATCTGCCCAACAGTTTAACGCTGAGTACGCTGCTCTTGCTTTCGTACGTGGGGATTTATCTTTTGACTTATCCCTATATATCACTCAATTGACCGTCCCCACAGCCATAATCTGGGGGCAAAAGTCAGAATTTACAGGACCGGAAGTAGGACGCCGTCTTGCCGAAATGAACCCTCAAGCAATTCGCATCTTTTATCATCTCGACGATGTAGGTTTTACACCCCAACTGGAACTTCCCGGTGTCACTATTGGGCTAATTAGGAAATTTTTACCTTTACTAGAGTAGTCTGCTTGAACAGCTTTTCCTAAGTACTCGTATCAATAAAAAAGCCCGGTTGCAAATGAGCAACTGGGCTTTAAGTCAAACCTGCTTACCTTCATTACGCAGCAGATTGGTCTAAGTTAACTTTGACAACTTTGTTCTTCTCGGCTTCAGTTTTTGGCAATGTCAAATTGAGAATACCGTCTTTATATTCGGCGGTGACATTGGTATTTTGAATGCGAGCCGGAAGTGGAATGACACGTTGGAATTTGCCATAGTGGAATTCGCTCTTGGTCACACCTTTGTCTTCAGTCTTAGTTTCTGACTTCCGCTCCCCACTGACCGAAACAGCATTTTCTGTGACTTTCACATCCAGGTCTTTAGCTTCGATTCCTGGAATTTCCAGCTTAAGATGAATCGCATCAGATGTTTCTTGTAATTCAGCAGCGGGAACTCTAATAAAGCTTTTATCCAACTCTTTGGCTGGTACAAAAGCCTCATCAAACAAGCGGTTAAATTGACGTTGCATTGCGTTAAATTCTTGCCAGGGGTTCAAACGAACTAATGTCATGATTATTCCTCGAATAAGTCGTATTTGTACTGCCAACTAATTGCAGGTTTTAATCTTTGCTTTGATTCTTATCTTATTGACAAGTATAAAGGGTGTAAATTCGGTTTTTGTCACTTAATCATTGATGATTACCGAAAAAGATATTATGACTATAAAATGTACGGTTAACAGTAATTTTTCTGGTTCGGCAAACTCGAATTGTATTTTACCGCATACTTGTTAAGTAAATTTCACAGATAAAATATGATTAAGTAGGGTACGTCACGCCTCTGCATAACGCACCTTCTGAGACTGATTAAAAATCAAATTTCTAAAAAGTTTCTAACAAGTTCAGTAGATACACAGATCGCTCAAAGCTCAAATCATTATTTTTATGATAAATAAATATTTAATGATTAATTTTCCATATAATTACATAAAAACAAGAGGCTTTAATATTTTTACATCAAAATTTTATGGATTGCTTACAAAATAAGTTTAATTTTATAAGATGATAGTATTTATGAATTGTCTCCAAAAAAGAGGTTAATTAAAAATGCTGAAAAAAAGTTATGTCTTTGGTCTTATGTCTGTAGCAGTTATAGGAGTTTTTTCTTTACCAGTGAAAGCAGAACAAACAAGCACTCAAGGTAGTAACCAAAGTGCGACGATTACAGGTGACAATAACCAAATTAACCAGTATATTATTCAAGTTAATGTCCAGAAAAATCGTGGAAACTGGAAAGGAAAGCATCAACCACAACAAAATTCTTCTCAAGGAGCGACACAATCAGCTGATACTGTAGGTGATGGAAATCGAATTAATCAGGATATTCAACAACTTAATACTCAGCAACAGAACATCCACCCTCGATTTCATGGTCGTGGTCATAATAAAAAGTAAAGTAATTAGAAAACTTAGAAATATTAACCTTGGCAAATGCCGAGGCTTAATCCACTTAATGTACTCTAATGTACTACCCTAAAAGCTGGAAAGTATGGCGTACTAGTTAACCTGAAGAATTAGAGTCCGTATCACTGCTACCGATAATAGCCTGGAAGATATTCCCTAGTAGAAAGAAAAAAGCTGCACCTAACAACAGGAGCATCAGGCTTGCAAGAGTAGCAAAGGGAGAGATGATAAACAACAGTAAAAATGCAAACATCAGAGTTGTTATCAACGTCTTATTCATCTTTTTTCCCTTTTGATAATTTCTAATTCAACTTAACTCATCAATTGCAGGGCTGTGCCACTTCTGTAGGAAGGAATTACTCCTCTTTCTTTGGTGGCAACTTGCTATCTACTTAGCTATTCCAAGTGTAAAGAAAAACCTGATGTTTTGATCACAAGAAGGAGTTTTTCAATTATGGCACTGTGTTGAGGTCATGAAAAAAGCTCTATTGTGTAGCAGCAACTCAACATAAGAGTGAGATGAGCTACAGGGTGAGTTACGAACAGTGCTAAAGCAGCATACAAGTTTCTTGAGCTAATGGCTGTATAAACAGCAGATTATAAAGTATTATAAAGTGTTAATATGATTATGACTAAGCGGCATAAGTGAGGGGCGTCGGGCTGTTTGGTCATGAGTACATCACTGACCATCTGTGCAGTTATCAGGTTCAAACGGGTACCAATGGCGACATCAATGCCACAAGACACAGTTATAGACATTCAGGGTTCTAACGGTGAGGCTGGTCTAAATAGAGTTACACCGATTCTTTCGAGTGAGAAAGCTGGGTGGAACAACATTCTTGTCGAGTACTGGCATATGCCGGCACACGAGTTGCCTCCACAATTGTTACCAGACTACATCATTAACATACACTTCAAGCGTCCAGCTCGGACAGAGGTGGTGTGGGATGGGCGTCTTCTTAGCAAGCGCTTTACACACGGTGAAATAACAATTCTTCCTCCCGGTTTAAATTGCAAGGGGGCATGTTTGGAGGATAGTGACTTCCTTGTGCTACGCCTTCAACCTGACATTGTCACTCAAGTTGCACAAGAGTTGGACTATCCAGATCATATTGAGATTGCACCTAGCTTGGGAGTCGTTAGTCCGCAAATCCAGCATATTGGTTTGGCACTTAAGACAGAACTTGAGTCTGGATGCTTGTCTGGGCGTATTTATGGAGAATCACTAGCAACGGCGCTGGCGAGTTATTTGCTACAGCAACATTCTACCTCCAAGCAACGCGTTCAAGATTTTGCTGGTGGTTTACCCAAGTACAAGTTGTGTAGAACCCTGGAGTACATTAATGAAAATCTGGAGAACGAGTTGACAGTTGCTGAACTTGCAAGCGTGGTGGAAATGAGTCCGTATCACTTTGCCCGCTTGTTTAAGCAGTCAACGGCTTTTACTCCTCATCAATATCTGATCAATTCCAGAATCGAGCGAGCAAAGATGCTGTTGGCAGAGAAAAAATTGTCAATTGCCGAGATTTGTGAATATGTTGGCTTTCGCAGCCCAAGCCACTTCATAGCATTGTTTCGCAAGTTCACGTCAATGACACCAAAAGCATACAGAGATCAGCTCTAGCTGCTTACTACGGTTCCGATATAATAATTTGTTTACAGTTTTTGTGGGGTGGGCTGTCCGGCCCAGCCTAATATTGAACTACCAACAAGAACGTTTGACGCATCGACGGGCAGACACGCCGTGGGATTCATGCGTAGAACCGCATGGGTTGCGCTACTGCACCCCTATCTACTTGCCTAATACCAATTCTGTATGAAGATGCGCTTATGCATAAGAAATCAAAACGAACCACACTCATACACATTAGACGCACTCTTCGGCGTGCCGCAGGCTAGAACACGAACAGAGGAGATATAGAGAGAATTTGCCGCAGCTATGGCTACGCCACGCAAGCTATCACAAAGAAATGTCAAAATTTCTTAGGCATCAAAAATGTCTGAAGCTTTGTCTGGATAAAGCTTGTGACAATTGTGCTCACACAACTTGTGAGAAATCCGGGAACCTTCGTTGCCACGCATTCATCTCATACCTAAAGGACGGATGTGTACGACAAGAGTCGGTCACATCCTCATGGGCTTTCTGCTTTTAACGCTGTAAAATATGACCTTGAGCAACTTTTCGCAAGCTTAAGACATTTTCAGCAAGAAATGAATATCGTGCAATTTATAGTTTTGATACACTAACGTGTAGTAATCATTCAAACCCATTCACGAATTAAATTCTTGAAATCTTAAATTAGGTTTTTGCACAACCTAATTGTTCATTGCAAGTTTGTACGATCCCTGATTCATGCCAGATAGCTAGTATTCAAGCCCAGGTTCAACACCTGGGCTTTTTCTTTGTTCAATCTTAAATCTGCAATAGCCCCTGTGGATTGACTGACAAAAGAGTTCGCCTCTGCAAACCCTCCCGATGTAAAATTTCATTGGTTGAGAATGCTGCATCATAAACTTTAGTAGCCGACGAGTTTATAGCCGAAGGAACAGAAAATGACAAGAATTGAGTTAACAAACTAGAACATTATTTATTTGCCAGTTTAATATAATATTTGATTATTGACTACTAAACGTTAGGTAGGTTTAAAATTGCCAGACAACCCCCCCTCTCCAAAAGAAGTCTCCCATAGTGGACGCTCACGCATTCTCGATGAGGCAGAACGGTTATTTCGCACGCGAGGCTATAATGCAGTCACCATGAGGGATATTGCTCGTGAGGTGGGAATTCGTCAGGCATCGTTGTACTATCACTTTCCCAGCAAGGAGCAACTTTTTGTGGCAGTTACTGAGCAAATGTTTGAGCGCCATCGAACGGGTTTACACCAGGGAATTCACGATGCAGGAGGTGAGCTGCAATTACAACTTCATGCAGCTGCTAAGTGGTTTCTCTCTCAGCCTCCCGTCCATTTCTTGAGTATGTTCCACACTGATATGCCCTCCTTAGGCGAGGAGAATCTCAAAAAGCTGTCGGTTTGTGCCCAACAATCTGTCTTTGAGCCAATTCGACAGATATTTGCCGAAGCGCAAGAACGAGGGGAGATTCGGGATGACGCTCGTCCGAAACTGCTAGCTGGATTCTTTTTGTCTTGTATTGAGAGCGTTCCCTACGTCACCAACTTTCCTGATACTGCCTCTAATGAAGTGATAGTGAATGAAATAATTTCCGTTTTGCTGGATGGAATAAAATCTCAGGTAGAAAGGGACTAGTAGTTAACCGCGTTAGTTTTGATAGGAATGCACGTGAGCGCAAAGAGCGCTTTTGGAGGCTAGGACTAAAGTCGTTACTACAAAATCATACAACCATCATAATTAATGCGATAAACCACTAGAGCGCAGAGCGTGAGAACCAGAATAATTTTTTTGATTTTTGCCTAGCGAATGGTAGGTAGACAAAAATTATTTACTGGTTATACTGTATTTACCTAACAAATGATAGGTAGACAAATCCAGACGAGGGAAACTACATGAATGTCAATAACTACTGGTATGCCATTCTGCAATCAACACAAGTAAAGCTAAGCAAGCCTTTGGGAATGACTAGATTTGGTGAGAAGTTGATTGAGAGCGATGATCGCCCGATAATTGAATATAGCAAGATGCAAGCACGTTTTGAGCAACAAATGTCACCGTATTGCAATCAAATTAATGTAGAGAATTCAACATGTTTGCATCATTGAACAAACCTGGCGCTCTGTGGCTGGTTCTCAATGTTCTTCTGGCTGTCGGTGCGGCTTTAGTCATGAACGGGTTGATATTTGGGTTGGGCTGGAATCGATCCACTGACTATGCAACAAAGCCATCTTTTGAACCACCCGGCTACGTCGTGGGGCTAGTGTGGGAAGGTCTTTTCGCACTCATGGCTACGGCGCGTTGGCTGTTGAATTCCCCTAATAGTTTGTAGTATTTTACATAGGAGTCAATGACGATGCAACGTTCTTTATGGAGCTTTTTACTTTTAACCGCTGTCATAAACTTGACAGCTTCACCCAGTGCTTTTGCACAGTCTAACAGTAGCCTCACCGTCACCATTAACGGGTTGAAAAACCAGCGTGGGCAAGTTTGCCTGACCCTGTTTTCTGGTGGGCGAGGATTTCCTACCAGTAGCGATCGCGCGGTGGCTGCCCGTTGCGTCAAACTAGAAAACGCTCCGCTGACAGTTAAATTTGAAAACTTAAAATCAGGAAATTATGCGATCGCCGCCTATCATGATGCCAACAACGACGGCACCCTCAATCGCAATCTATTGGGTATCCCCACTGAAGAGTTTGGCTTTTCTCAAAACCCCAAAATTCTCACAGGTCCGCCCAAGTTTGGCGATTGTGCGGTTCTAGTTGCCGGTCCACAGACCAACATTCAAATTCAATTGCTGAACTTTTTAGGCTGAAGTCAACGCAACAGCATTGCTTTGTTGCCATCCTACCGGACAATAATATGAAACCCAGAGCGATTTAAATCCCTGGCGATCTGTCGTAATGTGAGAATTTGACTGTTACCAAAATGTGGGTAATGACAAAGTTTTAGTTATGCGTATTCAAATAGTTGTCATTTTTATTGTGGGGCTGGTGGTGTTTCAGGAAAATCAGCAAGCGCTGGCAAACTCTGAATCTACTGTCTTAGAAACAGATAGTTTGAGCCCATCGCCAACCCCTCGTTTACTAGAAAAACTCAGAGGGAAAAGTGTCCAGACTGATGAGATTGCCCAGAGAGTTATCAAAGATATCCAGATCCGTTTTATCAATGATAAAGGCAAGTTTGTCGATGATAAGGGTCAACCAATTGAGGGACGGACTCAGAGAAATTTTATCATCGACAATCTGAAACTAAAGCCAGGTCAAGTATTCCGTGAGGATTTACTTCAAAAAGACTTGCAACGACTGCGGAGATTAAACTCATTAGATGAAGTCAATGTTTCCCTACAAGAAGATGATACTGGTGTTAATATCATCTACGACATTAAAGAGCGTCGCTTCCCTTCTCTAAGCTTCGGCGGTGGTGATAACGGTGATGTTGGGCTTTATGGTCAAGTGGGTTATGAAGATGCAAATATTAACGGTCTTAACGAACAGCTAGAGACCAACATTCAGGTAAGCGGTAAAGATGTTCAGTTTGATAGCCAGTTCACCAGTCCTTATCGTCGTGGACAACCAAACCGCCTAGGCTACAGCTTCAGAGTTTTTCGTGAGCGAGATTTATCTCGCACCTTCAACGATGATATCAAGCTGTCCAACGGTAGCACAGCGCGGGAAGGACGATTTGGCGGCTCTGTAGCAGTTTTAAAATCTTTCAATGACTGGGATACAGCTTTTGGTCTTAACTACAGCAGGATTAGCCTTCGCGATCGCGATTATAATCTTGCACGAGTGGATAGACTAGGAAGCCCTCTGTCAGTAAGCGGTACTGGCATAGATGATTTGGTTACCGTATCGTTTGCTATAAGTAAAGATCAGCGCGATCGCCGTGACAACCCAACTCAAGGATCGCTCCTCACCCTCAGCACTGAGCAGGCAATTCCGATTGGACTGGGTAAGATTTCCAGCAACCGACTGCGGGCAAACTATATTTTATATGTGCCAGTCACGTGGATAGGTAATGGTCGCTTAACTGAAAATCCAGAAATGTTGGCTTTTAATTTGCAAGCTGGTACAAATATTGGGGAGTTTCCACCAGCAGAAGCGTTTGATTTGGGTGGACAGAATTCTGTACGAGGCTACGGAGGTGGTAAAGTCGCCAGTGGACGTAGTTATGGCTTGGTTTCTATGGAATATCGTTTCCCGATTCTTCAGTCGGTGGGAGGAGTTGTCTTTGCTGACTTCGGCTCGGATTTTGGATCTGGCAAAACGGTGCTAGGGGAACCGGGTGTACTGCGAGGTAAACCTGGCAGTGGGTTTGGTTACGGGTTAGGACTGCGAGTCAAATCACCGTTTGGGCTAATTCGGGGTGACTTGGGGATTAGCGACCAGGGAGATATAAGATTTGAAATTACCACTGGTCAGCGGTTTTGATATGAAGTACTGGCGTGAAACAATGGCTGTGACTCAACGCATTTTAATTGAATTGTTACGAAGAAGACGCAGCCTAATTTTTTGGAGTATTTTCCCAATCTCAATATTAATTCTCAAGGGAATGATTTTGGCATAACGGGCAATTGAATATGGTTTCACGCCTCGGCGTTATGGTCACGATTTGGCTTTTTCGGTGCCAGAACAACTAGAATTAAAGGAAATTATATCTCGCTTTGATGGCGTTCCTCTCGATTCCATTGCTTGTCAGCTAGTGCGGTTAGAGCATATTTATTTAGAGTTAACGCAATAAGTACCCCTCATGAACTGCGTACACCCTTCGGGTATGTCCTTCGGACACGCTACGCGAACAGCAGTCGCCTGCGGAGGGAAACCAACACCAGTCACCTACGGCGGGAGACCCGCCTGCAGTGCTGGCTCCTCCTGCAGCGCTGCTTCAGCAGGACAGATGAAAATTTATTTTTTCTTCTGTGTTCCTAGCTGCGGAGTTCTATTTTCAAGCTAGGTTGGCACAATTAAACTCCTCACTACTGGGAACCTTTTCATAGTGAAGCGTGTTGCCCTCTCCCCCTAAGCGATAAACCTCTAACACTCTGTCTTCCCAGAACCACACTTGCGGAATCAAGAACAGCTTGTATGCCTCCAGCTTGCCTAAAATAGATAAATACTCACAATTAAACTAAGGATAAATTTATGCAAGAAGTCTCTAATTATACTCAAGAAGTCACAAACCGCATCTCACGAATTGTGGAGAATTTATTTAAAGGTAGTAGCTTTTACATGGTGAGATTAAAAAAACAAGAAAGGATTGAACACTTAGTCAATCTTTTTGGTAAGTTTTCGCCTGAAGAATTTAGAGCTATCCCTGATGATGAATTAACACGTAGAATTGACAAGCTTTTAGTTTTAGAAGCAGTTTCCGGAACCCTCAACGATTTGACTCCAGAACAAATCAAAATTTTTGATGAGGCAGTGGAAGGAAGATAAATAGAGTGGCACATTTACTCGATACAAACATTGTTAGTTATATTTTGAAAAAAAATATTACTCTAGAACAAAAGCTGGAGGAAGTAACTAGTCTAGGAGAAGAAGTTTTTATTAGTTGCATAACTTACTACGAGATAAAAAGAGGTTTAGTTGCTGTAAATGCTACAAAACAACTAGCTGACTTTAATATTTTTTTGCGAAAATATGAAGTTTTATTTTTAGACGATATAGAAATTATTGAACAAGCCTGCAAAATTCATGCTGATTTAAAAGTAAAAGGCAGACCAATACAAGATGCTGATATATTGATAGCTGCTACAGCAATTACACGTGGTTTAATTTTAGTTTCTAATGATTCTGATTTGCAGAGAGTAGAAGGGTTAAGTTTAGAGAATTGGTTACAAACTGATGCCTAAATATCTAAAATGTGGGGTAGACCTCTTTCAAAAGTTCATTTTCTAATATGAAATCACAGATAAACAAGAGATGTACACAGAGAATTTTTATGCATTTGTCTGCGTGCATCTAAGGTTCCAAATACTCTTAAATTGGATTTTTCCAAAATATTTCACGACTCACGGTTTAATTTCCTTCAGCACTTCATCCATTCGATAATCTTGGTCATCAAACACTAGCGATACTTCACATCTTGTTAACGGGAAAGGTTCCAAAAGCTTGCCCTTTTCCCAGCTTTCCAGTCGCCACCAAAGAGTTTGTACAGCTATCTCTTTACCATCAACAAACTCAAAAGTGATTTCACCGATATTATTTAATCCCACAACTTCTTTGCCTTTTCCGTTTTTACCTAGGTAATCGCGATAGTTTCTTGCCATTGATAGATATTGTTCTAAAGGCTGCTTGCGGTCTTGCCCTGGTAAGGGTGCTTTGACAGAATATGATTGCTCAAAATGGTAGCGTTGCGGTTTATTAATTTCTTCTGACTTCCCTGATAAAAAATCAATGCGGTACCACCATTCAGGTTTTTTGGTTATTTGTAATGCTCTAAAGCAATCGCGTTCTTGCACTAAATTTACTTTCGCCGGACTACCTTTGAGCCTCCAAGGAAGATGTTGAACTGTGTTGTCTACAAAAGTATAAAACACACCAATTTCTAGTTCCTTTCCTCCTTTGTTTTCCCACCCTAAAACCTCTGCTGTTGGTATATATTTGATAATCCTAAAAGGAACAAAACCCTTTGTATGTAATGAATGGCTCCCACCTAACCCCTTGACTTCATTCTTAAGCGAACTGCTCGTAAACTGGGCAACAACAAGTTCAGTTTTGACATTTTTTGAACTTTGGAAAGGACATATTGCCGAGTATTGCAAGCGAGCTGCAAAACTGTAGTGAACATCACCAGATAAGATAATGACACGACTTTGCCCTGCTGGTAATGCCCGTAGTGCGAGTCTGGCAAACAGCCTTTCAAATGCTGTTTCTTCCAAACCCCAAGCTTCAGGGTCAAAAGCCCAAGCCGCAGCACCGAGTGTTTCTGCAACACTTTTAGCAGTTTTTTGTACGGCTTCTAAAAACGGTAAGCCAATGACTGGGCTGGGCGCTATCACCAAAGTCACCCGTGCATTTTCTGGGCGAACGACTTTTGATATTTGTTCATCGCAACCTTCAGCGCTTAAAAGTGCAGGAAAATCAAAGTCCTTGCCTGGGAATTCCCGCCAGGTGCGCGTATCCAGAACTAAAACTTCATATTCTGGACCAATTACAGTGTAGTGCCATTTCAGAGAAGCTTTTGTGTGAGTGACTTGCTTGGGCTGACTTTTTCTAATATCTGCCACGCATGGCAAACCAACGCGCAGGGCAATTTCTTGTTCCTGCTGTGCATTTGTGCCAAGGGAAGCTAACCACGCCTCAGCCGCTTTCAGCAATGCATCTCCTGGTTTACCTTCTTCAAACTGTTCTGGTGTATTTCCCCAAGCTTGGCAGACAGCATAAGCAAGTAAACTATTTTGCAGTATACGCCTACCAAGAGGTTTATTGAGGACGCGATCGCACCACGCCATATTCAAAAACCAGTCATCTGTAATTTCATGGTCATCAAATATCATGTACGTGGGAATATTAGCCAAAGCACGCCTGACATCCTTCAGCGTTGTCTGAAAATCTTGTAAATAGCCAATTTCTTCTTTAAATGAAGTTCGATCCTTTCCAGATCTTGGTGCGTCGGGATGAACATCTTCATATGTTGGAAAATCTTCGGGTTTAGTCCACAGCACATCACTCCAAGCAAATAAATACATTGCCAAGAATTCACCTAATGTGAATAAATGACTTTTGGCAAGGCAGCAGAGCGTGTTAATTTTGGTAAAGCTTGCTGTCAACCCAGCAGTCTGTGTTGCTAAAATATTACGTTTTCCCGGATTTAACTCTTCAGTATTTTTGACATCTGGTAATGTTTCCGACCATCCCAAAAGTGTCTGACTGGCATCCATCAACATGAAAAGTAACGCATCAGCCACATCATCTACATAGATTTGGTCGCCTGTGAGGAAGAGTTGATGCGGTCGTTTTTTCGGGTCTTGTTCTAATGCTTCCCTAATCATTTTGTCCACTGTCACCAGCGCATCAAGACTTTCACCATGTGGCTTGCGACAAGAACCGTGAATAATGCGTAATTCATCTAAACGCCTTGGCACCAGTGCAAAACTTGGCAAGTCATAGGTCGGATATGTAATGTCTTTCATTGAGCCTTCTGGAGTTAATACACCAGGCTGACTCAGGGTTTCTCCATGACCAAAATATAAATTGTAAAGATAATTTTCGCCGTGTAAAAGTATATTTGATGAAGTTTTAGCAGTGACAGCAACTATGTGCAAGTGAGTACCAAATTGAGTTGTTTGTCTACTACCACTAAATAGTCTTCTTTTGTTAGTATCAAATATTTCTAGAGTAACAGTACGGCTTTCTTTCAAAGCTACCCATACAGTTATGACATTCTTGTCAGCGCGTCTGAGAATTGGTCCAGCAAGAACAAGTGGCAGCTGATTAATCCGTTTTCTTAGAGGTGTCCATGTCATGGATCTTCTGCCATCAATAATACACTTTGGGTCTATTTTGTCCCTAAAAAATATTAGTTTTAGAGAATAAATATTCTACAATAATTTAGGACTTACGCATTGACTCGACTGTAAGGTGGGCAGTGCTGAGTAAAACCTGATGTCGACATACATTTAGGGCACTGCCCACCCTACAAGTTGTGGTCTTAGAGTTTATTTTGTCCCTAAAATATGTCAGTTTCAGAGAAAACATATTCTACAATTGTAAGACCCAGCGGCGAAAGAGTTCTACAATAATGTGCCAGCGTCCCTCAATTTCTTCAACGACATCATGACGCTTTAGGGTATTGAGCGCTTCTTGTAAAGCGGCAATTTCTATATTTGTACTTTGAGATAACGCTTCAAGAGTTAGCCCTTCTGGTGATGGTGCGATCGCCCTGAGTACCGCTTGTTGACCAACAGCACCCCGCGCCGCTTGACCCCAAACGCCATCAAAGTAGTAGCGTCCGCGCTGGAAGAACTCAGGGTCATTGACAACAGCATCGACCTCCTCTATTTTGAAGATATGATCACGGGCGCGTCCTGTGTTAAAAACTTGGTCATTGTAACGGCGAACGAGTTGGAAACCAACAAGCTGTACTAAATAAGGTTGTCCGTGGGTGAGTTCGTAGATTTTATCTAAAGCTTCCGGCGTGTAGTCGAGGGGAAAGTCTTCAATAGATGGATTTGCAAGAATTTGGTGAGTAGCCCCAGCTTCCATGAAACCAACTTTGATTGTGATGACACTGGCGTAGAAAGGTTGAAAGTAATCTGCTGTCATCTCCTCCAAGGTGTGTAAACCTGCCAGAACAAAGGCGATTTTAGAGCTTTTCTGCGTCAACCCCCGGAGATAGCCCATAAAATTTACAGGGATTTTTCCCGCCGAAATCAGTTCCTCGATTTTCTCGAACTCATCTAAAGCGATAATTAAACCCTTAGTCCCTAGTTCTGCTTCCACTTGTGTCAAGTATCTTCTAAATGTCGGTTGCGGAAGACTCAGCAAATCCTCATTGCTTGGAGGTGGAATTTGCATCACTTCAGAAATGGCATCAGAAATCGCCATCAGCACTTCTACAACTCCTTGGGGAGCATCTGCAACTTCTAGAAGGTTGACATACGCTACCTGTACACCTGCTTCTACAAAACTGGCGACGTTCCGCAGGATAGAAGTTTTGCCCATCCGCCTGTGACCGTAGATAACGACAGATTGGAGTTGAGAACCCCTCATCCACAACTCCTGCAACTGTCTGATCACGTCTTCCCGTCCAACGAAGCGATCGCCTACAACTGGATCGCCAATGATGTAAGGATTACTCACAGGCTTGGTGATGGAAATTTCCCCGACTTCCTTGGCTATCCTCTCCAAGGCTTTTCTCCAAGTCTGGGCAATGTCCACAATTAACCCGCGTTCTGCTTGCGGCAGAGTATCAGCATTATCTAGAATTTCTGTGAGTTCCCCTAAGGCACGGTTGAGGGCTAAGGAACGTTGATAAGCAGACTGACTGCGCTGTATAATCTCGGCATTCTCAACGACAGAACGTAGAGATGTGAGAGTTTGCCAGGTGACTGGACGCAGCAGGGGTTCTTGTGGAAAGGGAGGAATTTTAACTGTAGCGATCGTGTCTGGTTTCTTTGGAACCTCAAAGAATGCTAGAGTTTGGGCGAGGGTGAACATTTCTTCACCGTAGAGAAGAGAACGGACTACTGCAAAAGCCTGCATTGCTTTCGCTGGTTCTTTTTCGTGCAGATACCAGAAACCAGCTGCTGTAGCACGGGCGGGAGTGTCTAAGCGAGTATCTGTGAAAAAACGAGATTGGAGTTGTTCTTTCCAACGACGAGGTAAGAGAAAGAAACCTTCGACAAATTTTGACTTGAGCGTTTCATTGAGAGAAGCCGAGGCAAAACGCACGAGTTGCCAATCAAAAGGTGCTTCAGCTAGCTGAACGACACGAAAGACGACTTGCTCTGGAAGGGTTTGCGCCAGCACCAGATTGACAGCTTGAATCATGGGGATGAATTGAAGAGTGTAAGCCAGCAGTTGGTTAGCATTATGCAAACCAGTCTCCCAGTCTCGACGCAGCCAATTTTTCAACCGAGAAGACAGGGAGTAAAGGGGAAGTGGAGTAACATGGGGAATTTGCCATTGTCTGTGGGGTGATAGCAGAACAAGAGGTAAACCCAAAAGCCAATTTTCTGGACGGAGTATCGCCACGCCTAACGCGACGCCACCTGCCACGCCTAACGCGACGCCACCCGCCACGCCTAACGCGACGCCACCCGCCACGCCTAAAGTGACGCCACTCGTCACGGCTAACGCCACGCCTAACGCCACGCCTAACGCCACGCCACTCGCCACGCCACTCGTCAGGCCACTCGTCACGCCATCCGCCACGCCTAACCCCACACCAAACGCCACGCCTAACGCCACGCCACCCGCCACGCCTAACGCCACGCCAAACGCCACGCCACTCCCCACGCCAAACGCCACGCCACTCCCCACGCCAAACACCACGCCTAACGCCACGCCATACTGCACGCCATACTGCACGCCTAACGCAACGCCTAACGCGACGCCAAACGCCACGCCTAACCAAGCAACAGGAACGCCTATGTATTGAATAAGTCTACTCAAAGCTAGAGGTGTAACAACTGTCAACACCAACCCTTGGAAAAGCAAATTTCGTTGAGTGCTATTTTGTCGCAGCAACTCCCATCCCTTGCGCCAATTCATTTCCTTTTTAGGAATATACCCACCCCCAAAAGTGTCCAAATACCACCGCAAAGCTTGGGGGAAGTAAAACACCCAGTACAACAGGCGCAGGTAATCCAGGGGGTTCGACAGCGAGAGGGGGCGCTTGAGTTTGGGGGCTAAGTCTAGGCGGGGTACGGGTGGGTGTTGGTTCATTGCAGGTTCTCCGCCATTTTCAGTAAGCCGCAAATCCCGCCCGGTAGGGGCATTGGTGTCAATTTAACCTTCAAGCTTTTATTCCACGTTGGTTTAACCCCACCCCTCAATCCCCTCCCCTTAGCAAGGGGAGGGGAGGTTTTGGCGCAAGACAAAACCGGGGTGGGGTTCAGCGACAATTGTGGGCGAATGGAATCCGGCATTTTGACCCCACCCCTACGTTTGCTAAGGACAAAATAACTCATTCCACACCTCCGGTATACCGCGCATAAATTTGATAGCATAGCTGCATGAGTTTCCGAGGATGTCCGCTGCTTTCCGCCACCAGTTGCACAATCTCCTCCTCAGTAAAACTCACAGAAGTCCCAGCCAGACGATTGGTAATAAAAGCACGCATGGTGGTTTCATCCCAAAGCTGAATGTATTCCTCTTGGCAAATCCCTTCCAGCGGCGATGTCTTACCATCATCGTGACTATCGTTAAACAAGTTGTTAAGTGGTTCAGTCGCAGCTAAAATCAACTTCAGCGGCGCATTGCTTCCCTCAGCTAACCCGCGCAACTTATCCCTGACTCCACGGGTAAACCCCTGCCAAGTCATCTTTCCTACATTGTCTAAAGCCAGCAGCACTTTATTTTTATGTGCTTTCAAATTCCGGGTTAATAAATACCCTGTACATTCCGCGATACCAACCTCGTCACACAACGCGCTGTAAAAGTCCTCTTCATTATCTATATAATTCAAATCTAGAAAAACTGACTGACGCGGCGGTTGCAGGCGATTTTTCGCTTGTTGGCAAATCGCCCATAGCAGCGAGGATTTGCCCATACCCTCTTCTCCTATTAAAGCCACACTACTACCGCTATTAAGCACCTCAAACACCCGTTGGATTTCTCGCTCCCGTCCAAAAAATAATTGCGTATCTTCTACTCTGCCATGCTGGGGAATGAAGGGGTTAGCAATTACATTTTCACGTCCGCTTACATTAGGGGACAACTGTAATTGCTCAGTTGGGTTTAATGTCTCCTGTTCTGCTTGAGTAGTCTGGTTTACAAGAGGCTCTTGGGAAGAAAAAACTTTTGCTGAATGCTGTTGATATCGATATTGTATTGGATTTTTAAAATTTTTTTTAGTTACTGTTATTCCTAAATCTTCTGTAATATTTCTAACCCAAGTTGCGGGTTATCTGAGTTCGAGCGCTTCGCAGTCTGAGATTAATGCGATCGCCAATGCCAATTTAGCGGTTGCGCAGAGCGCAACCGTCACTCAGAGTTAGTTCCAATGAAGAGTCT